>JAEEGL011168156.1_pt1 | contig 10166 bp, 11 predicted proteins | sample 9134231 | NCBI WGS metagenome assembly JAEEGL01 (sample SAMN16246548, study PRJNA631951) | gut metagenome | biome: gut microbiome; feature: rumen; material: fiber-attached | host: Bos | place: Iran: Karaj | collected 2018-10
CGCAACTATTACACTAGGAAGTGCACGTGCAATTCCAACCATGTCGAACCCAAGGCTGTGTACAAAATTTTCAAAATAAGATGTAGGTTTTTCCATAAAAACTCCTCATTAATATTTTACATTTAATTTAGAAAAAATGTAAGTATATATTACATTTATGCAATATATTTGTAATTACATTCCAAAATATTTATAATATTAATCTTGTAGGGGCATAGTTGATTTGAAGATTAAAGAAATTTTTAAATTTGATAGTGAAGATAGAAAAGTTATACTTCTTAGTATATTTTTTGGTATTCTAGTACATTTTATAGCAATCGCCAATAATTTATATCATTCAGATGGAATCGGATTCAATATCGTAGAGTTAGGGTCTAAAAATTTCCTTGGAGCAAATTTTATTTCTGGCAGATGGGGGCTTGGTCTTATAAATATGCTATTAAATAGTATTGGATACACAATTAAGGTTCCATCGGCATGTGTATTCCTTGCAGTTTTAATTTTATCTTTTTCCAATGTATTTTTATTTAGATTACTCGGCATTAAAAATAATGTTATAAAAGTTATTGCAATTGCATCAACAATGGCATCACCAAGTCTTGTCAATACATTCTATTATGCATTTACAAGCCATGTTTATGTTCTTTCAATCTTCTTTGCTGTATTTTCTGTTTATCTACTTATGAAAACAGAATATGTAATTTTGCCAGTTATTTCTATGGTTTTATCTATGAGCATCTATCAGGCAAATGTCGCAACAATAGTATGTTTATGCATAATATATGTATTTATGATTTTACAAAAAAATGACATAGAAAGTGCTATAAGAAAAAGTATAGAAGCATTTGTTTCTTTTGTAATTGCATTTGCAATATATTTTTTTATGATGCTTTTACTAAATAATCTGTTGGGGTATGACTACTTTTTTAATTTTTATGGTGTCTCTGATTCAAAACTGTTGCCTAGCATTGGCGCTGCCGAAGTGTTTAGTGATATTCTAAATTGTTATAAATATGTTTTTAGGCTTTTTTATGGGGAAAGTTTATTTGCCTATAATGAAACAATATATGCTAAATCATTAAATTTATTGTTGTTTATAGTATCAGCAATTTCGTTTGTAATTTTCTTTATTAAATCCAGTGCAAAGCAAACTGCCAAATTATTAAGCATTTTACTTATTTTCGTATTTCCTATTGGAATAAATATTATATTTATTATGACAAGATCTATGGTACCGCTTTCAGAAAGCAGGACTGTTTATTCTTATGTGTATTATTTAATATTTGCTTGCATTATTATTGATTGGGTTTTGAATAATTTAAATTCAAAATTTATAAAATATGTATTTTGTGCATTTGCCATATGTGCAGCTTTAGTTGTAAATGATAAAATAATTCTTGCTCATCATAGTTATTATAATATGCAAAAGCAAAACGATGACATAAGGGGATTTACCACTGAACTTGCAACAAGAATCATGTCACTTGATGGTTTTGATGAGAAAAAACCTGTATTGTGTATAGGCCAACCAAGATATAAAACAAATATAATTTATGATAATTATATAAAATATCTTTTCCCTGAATACCATGAAGACTTGAATCTTATCGCTGCTTGGTATAGAGACTGGGTAAAGGTCATTAATTTTTTTGCAGGAACACATTTTAGAACACTACCTGATAATATAGATAAGGCATATTATTATTCATATCATAGAGATGTGGAGAGCATGCCTTCATATCCTAAAGATGGAAGTATAAAAATAATTGATGATATTATAATCGTTAAATTTGTAAATTTAAGTCCAGATGAATAAAGTAAAAATTACAAAATATATAATATTAATTCTTTTTGCTGCAGCACTTGGTGCATTTAATTTTTTTGTGACACCTTGCGATCAATATTTGGAAGAAGAAAAAATCACTTTTGATGAGATAAAAATGGGTAAGTATGAAGTGATTGGGCCGGCTGATGGAAAAATTTCTGAAGAAATAGAATGGTATGTGATTTCAGAAGATAGGGACAAAAAACTACTAATTTCAAAACATATTTTAGTTCCAACTTTGTTTAACAATGATACAATTGTTGCTAAATGGGAAAATTCATTTGTAAGAGAGTATTTAAATAATATTTTTTATTATGAGTATTTTACAGATAAGGAGCGAGAAAAAATACTTCCAACAAACGTTCCTGTAGATAAGAATACTTTATATAAAACTGGAACAGGTAATGCAACAACAGACAATATTTTCATTTTAAGTAATAGTGAACTTAAAAAATATTTAGGTAATAACATGAAGGCTACATGTGGAAGGATAGCAACGGCATACCATTGTTCAAATTATTATTGGACAAGGACAAATGGATATACTGATTATGACATGTGTTGTGTTGATCCTTTTGGAAATATCGAAGAACTTGGATACCCATCAACTGCAACGAGGACAGGTGTAAGGCCTGCAATGTGGATTAAAAAATAATATCTAATTAATTTTAAGGGAGGTAATAATATGGAAAAGTCTAAAGTATATTGGTGCGATTTTAGGACAACTGCAATGGGTGATGGCCTTGCGGGTAAATTACAAAAGCTTATTAAGAAAGCTGGAATAGAACAAATTGATATGAAAAATAAATTTGTTGCAATCAAAATGCACTTTGGTGAAAAAGGCAATATGTCTTTCCTTAGACCAAATTATGCAAGAGCAGTAGTAGATCTAGTTAAAGAACTTGGTGGCAAACCATTTCTTACTGATTGCAACACTATGTATCCTGGCTCAAGAAAAAATGCACTGGAACATCTTGAGTGTGCATGGGAAAATGGATTTACTCCGTATACTGTTGGTTGTCCTGTAATTATTGCAGATGGACTTAAAGGTCTTGATGAAACAGATGCGCCTGTAAATGGAGGTGCTCATCTAAAGAGCGCAAAAATTGGCAAGGCAATTATGGATGCAGATATTTTTATTTCACTAACTCACTTCAAGGGTCATGAGATGACAGGTTTTGGCGGTGCAATAAAAAATATTGGAATGGGATCTGGTTCTCGTGCAGGCAAATGTGAACAACATAGTGGTGGCAAAGCAAATATAAATGAAGAAGCTTGCCGCGCTTGTAAGAGATGCCTTAGAGAGTGTGCCAACAATGGGCTTAAGTTTGATGAAACAAAAAAGAAGATGACTGTTGATAAAAACAATTGTGTAGGTTGCGGAAGATGTCTTGGAGCTTGTAACTTTGATGCAATTTATTTTGAAAATGAGGCAGCACTAAAAGATTTAAATGAAAAGATGGCAGAATATACAAAGGCAGTAGTAGATGGAAGGCCAAATTTTCACATATCGCTAATTGTTGATGTATCTCCAAATTGTGACTGTCACCCAGAAAATGATGCACCTATAATTCCAGATATCGGAATGTTCGCATCATTTGACCCACTTGCACTTGATAGAGCCTGCGTTGATATGGCATTGAAACAAAAACCATTTGAAAATACTCAGCTGACTGATGAGATGGCAAAGGAAGGTGCCTGCGACCACGGTGACCACTTTACCAATTCAAACCCAAACTCTGAGTGGAAAACTTTATTTGCACATGCAGAAAAGATTGGTCTTGGAAATCCTGATTACGAACTAATTAAGATGTAAATTTGCCTAAAATATTACTTGAAAAATTGCTTTACATAATATATACTTTAAAAACTTTATATAAGGAAGCTTTAAAAAGCGTAAAGGTATTTATGAGTTGGAAAAAAGTTTGATCGAACTAAGGAATGTATCTAAAGTTTTCGATGGCGAAACAGTCATTGATGATTTAAATCTTACTATCAAAGAAAATAGTTTTGTTACTTTGCTCGGACCGTCTGGTTGTGGAAAAACAACAACACTTCGTATCATTGCAGGTTTTATAAGACCTGACAAGGGTAGTGTAATTTTTGATGGTAAAGATATAACAGATCTTCCACCGAATGAAAGACAACTTAATACAGTATTCCAAAAATATGCATTATTTCCTCATATGAATGTTAGAGATAATATTGCATTTGGTCTTAACATCAAAAAGAAATCTAAATCTTATATAGAAGACAAAATAAAATATGCACTCAAGCTTGTGAACCTAGATGGTTATGAAAAGAGAAATGTTGAAAACCTATCTGGTGGGCAACAACAACGTATTGCAATTGCAAGAGCAATAGTAAACGAACCAAAAGTTTTACTTCTTGATGAACCTCTTGCTGCACTTGATCTAAAGCTTAGACAGGAAATGCAATATGAACTTAAAAAATTAAAAAAAGAACTTGGAATCACTTTCGTTTTCGTAACACATGACCAAGAAGAAGCACTCACTATGTCAGATACAGTCGTTGTTATGAACCAGGGTTATATTCAGCAACTTGGAACTCCAGAACAAATATATAATGAACCAGAAAATGCCTTTGTTGCAACATTTATAGGTGATAGCAATATAGTCCATGGTGTTATGCTTGAAGATTATCTTGTTGAAATATTTGGATCGCCATTTAAATGTATAGATGCTGGTTTTGGAAAAAGGCAACCTGTTGACGTTGTAATAAGACCAGAAGATGTTGATATTGTCGATATAAATAGCGATAAAGCAATCCTAAAGGGAAAGATGATAGGTGCAATCTTTAAAGGCGAGATGTATGAAATGGAATGTAGAACTAATGATGGTTTTGAATGGCTCATACACTCAACCGATTTGGTAAAACCTGGAACCGATGTTGGAATTTTTGTTGAACCAGAAAATATTCAGATAATGAATAAGCCAGCATCCGAAGATGAAGAGGCTGTTGCCGTTCTTGAAGAATTAAATGAAGAATAAAAAATATAAATTATTTGCAATACCTTATGCTGTGTGGATGCTGTTTTTCGTAATCATTCCAATTTTTATAATTGGTTATTACGGAGTAACTGATAGATTAGGAAACTTTACACTAGATAATGTTTTTTCTATAACTCAGTATGAGCACTATAAAAGTTTATTCCTTGCAATATATCTTGCAACTATTTGTACTATTATATGTCTACTCATTGCATATCCACTCGCACTTATACTTAGAAAATTTGACGCCAAACTTTCAGGCACACTTATATTCATATTCCTTCTTCCTATGTGGATGAATATGCTTCTTAGAACTCTTGCATGGCAGACATTACTTGAAAGGAAAGGTGTTATCAATGCCTTTCTTACCATGGCTCATCTTCCAACTCTAAACATAATAAATACAAATGCTGCAGTTGTCCTTGGTATGGTTTATGACTTTTTACCATTTATGATTATGCCAGTTTATAACTCGCTTGCAAAAATAGATGATAGTGTAATTGATGCGGCAAGTGACCTTGGAGCAAAATACCACACTATACTTTTCAAAATAATTGTTCCTCTTTCAGTTCCTGGAATTGTAAGCGGAGTGACAATGGTATTTATTCCTGCACTTACAACATTCGTAATTTCAAATATTTTGGGTGGCGGAAGAATACTTCTTATTGGAGGTCTTATTGAACAAGAATTCATGCATGCATCAAACTGGAATCTTGGTTCTGGACTTTCCATCTTCCTAATAATTTTGGTATTTGCCTTCATTGCACTTTCTATGCGCTTTGAAGATTCAGATGAAATAGTATGAGAAAGAAATTTAACATAATTGAATTTTTTAAAAGATTCTATCTTGGCATAGTGTTGTTCTTTTTGTATTTGCCTATAATAACTATGGTGGTTTTATCTTTTAACAGTTCAAAGTCTCGTGCAAAATGGGGCGGCTTTTCTTTTGTGTGGTATAAAGAAATGATAGAAGATAGATACATAATGGGTGCGCTCTATAACACACTTTTGATAGCGCTGATTTCAAGTTTAGTTGCAACTATAATAGGACTAATTGCTGCAATTGGAATGTACAACCTAAGAAAAATTCCAAGATCAATTATGATGTCAGTTACAAATATTCCTATGGTTAATGCCGACATAGTAACTGGTATTTCACTTATGATGTTTTTTGTTGCATTTGGAATCACTCTAGGATTTAGAACTATACTTTTATCGCATATAACTTTTAGTATTCCTTATGTAATTTTAGCGATCTTGCCGAAACTAAGAGATATGAAACAAAATATTGTTGATGCAGCGCTTGATCTTGGTGCAACAAGAAGGCAAGCTTTCTTTAAGGTTGTTGTTCCAGAAATTATGCCAGGAATTGTATCTGGATTTTTAATTGCATTTACTATGAGCCTTGATGATTTTATAATTACATATTTCACAAAAGGTGCTGGTATGCATACTATTTCTACACTTGTTTATTCACAAACAAAAAGAGGCATCAATCCAAGTATGTATGCCTTATCTACAATAATTTTTGGCAGCGTTCTTCTTATGCTTGTTATAGGCAATTTCGTTGGAAGAACTAAAGAAGAAATATAATCTTTAATCAAAAATCTTTTAATCTATTAGGAGGAAATCATGGAAAAGAGTTTTTTTAATCTAAATTATGGAGAGGCAGATGATGGCTTATATCAAAAGAGGCAGATTTTTAATTATATAAAAACCATTATTATCCTTTTAGCTATTATAATCTTAGGATCTATTTATATGTTTTTCCCAGAAAAAGATGATTTAAAAATAATGATAAGCGAAAGCGTAATGGATACAACAATAAACCAAACTATTCCAGAAGATAAAGCTAGTAATAAAAGTAGTGGCATTATTAATATAGAAGAAACAGCAAAAAAGGCTACAAACAAAGAAAATAAAACAAATTTAGAAAACAGGGAAAGTGTAGAAAGCGCCGAAACAACAAAAAGTAGAAGTTCTTCTAAAAAATTAATCGTTAATATAAATACAGCACCAAGCAAAGAACTTGAAAAGATAAATGGAATAGGTGTTTCTCTTGCCAAAAATATAATAGACTATAGAACAAAGAATGGTGGCTTTGCACACAAGGAAGAGATAAAAAATGTTAAAGGTGTAGGCGATAAATTATATGAAAAAATAAAGGATTATATCACTGCAGATTGAAAAATAATGACCCTTTTGCTATAATCAAAAAAAATGATATTTGATAATTAAGGAGCAATTATGGATTTTAGCAACACAAAAATTAATATATCTATAGCAAATGATGCAATTAGAGTTATTGTAGGAGTTGCAGCAACTTCTGTGGCAGGTGTCCATTCTTTAAAAGGTGGAATTACCAATGATTTAGTTTCCAAAGTTTCTCCTGTAAGACTTGCCGATAGCATAGATCTTAAAATTAAAGATAAAAATGTATCTATTAAAATAAATATAAATGTAAAAGACGGTACAAGTGTAAGCGACATTTCTAAAAAGGTTCAAGAAAAAGTTAAGGAACAAGTAGAAAGCATGACAAGCTTTAATGTTCCAAGCGTATCTATAAATATTTCAGATATCATCGTAGAAAAATAATGAACAGACGAAATTCTAGACAGCATAAAATGCACTTAATTTTTGCACTTGATTTTTATAAAAATAAAGATAGTAAGGATAGTTCATCTATCCTAAATCATAGAGAAGATATTCTAGACAATTATTTTTCTATAATGGAAGATAATGAAGATATAGATTTTAAAATCGGAAAATTATCTGATATTGATAAACTTGAGCTTAAAGGTGATTTTTTTGAAGTATGTGATAATCTAAATTTCATAGACGATAAAATAATTAAATCTCTAGAAGATTATTCTTTTGAGCGTATAGGAAAGTGTGAAAAGGCAATTCTTAGAACATCCGTTTATGAGATTTATTTTAAGAATAAAGATGAGAAAGCAGTTTATATAGATGAAGCAATAGAGCTGTCTAAAATTTATTGCGATGAGAAGGCCCCTGCTTTTGTAAATAGTATTCTTGATAAGGTGTAAGTATGGCAGTATTTTATTCAGTAAGTAAAATCAACGAATACATATCAAGACTTTTTGAAGATGATCATATCTTAAAAAATATTTCTTTAACTGGAGAAATATCTAGTATCAATGAAAAAAGCGATAACTTTTATTTAACTATTAAAGATGAAAAGTCATCTTTAAATGCAGTTGCTTTTGGAAAATATGATAGGGCTCTTTTAGAGATGGCTTCCAAAATTGAAATAGGAATGCAAGTTGAAGTAACTGGTAGCATAAAAGTTTATAAAGAAAGAGGTTCGTATCAGTTATATATAAAGACAATTAATGAAGTTGGCATAGGTGACATTTATAAAAATTTTGCGGCAATGTTTGCTAAATTAAAAGAGATGGGATACTTTGATCCATCTTATAAAAAACCTATTCCAAAATATGTGAGAAAACTAGGAGTTGTTACAGCAAAATCTGGTGCCGCCATAGAAGATATTAAAAAAATTGCATTTGAAAAAAATAAGCATATAGAAATTATTCTATCCCCATCACTTGTTCAAGGAAGTGATGCCCCTAGTGATCTTGTAAGAGCAATAAAACTAATTGATAAAGCAGGTTGCGACGTTGTAATTGTTGGCCGTGGCGGTGGATCTAAAGAAGATTTATCTGTGTTTAATGACGAAGCAGTTGCGATGGCTATATGGAATATGGAAACTCCAGTAATATCTGCCGTGGGTCATGAAATTGATTCTGTTATCACAGACTTTATTGCAGATGCATTTGCCCCTACACCAACAGCAGCATCAGATATGGCCATTTTTTCCTATGAAGAATTTTTGGCAAATGTAGATGATTATAAAAACAGAATGAACACATGCGTAATTAAAACGTTGGATGATATAAATAATCAAATTTCAGTTAATAAGTTAAAGATTGAAAAGCTATCCCCTAAGGGAAAGATTGATATATTTAAGAAAAACCTTGCGCATAACAAGCAAATAATGAAAGAAAAAATGCTTGCTATAATAGAAAAAGATAAAAGTAAATTAAAAGTTTTATCAAGCAAAATAGATGGACTCTCCCCACTTAAAAGGATTTATGAAGGGTACTCATACATAACTAATTCTAAAAATAAAAATATAAAGAGTATCAAAGATGCAAAAATAGGAGAAAGCATTAAAGCAAGAGTAAGCGATGGATATATAAATTCTGTAGTATCAGATATAACAAAGGTTAAATAATGGAGGAAGTATGAAAAAGGAAGCTTCTAAAAAAGATAATAAAGAAACAATTGAAAAAATGTTTGAAAAGCTAGAAAAAATAGTTTCAAAGATGGAAAAGGAAAATAATTCGCTAGAAGAAAATTTTGAATTATATAAAGAAGGCTGTGACATATGTAAGGCTTTAAAAGATAAGGTTGATGCAGTAGAGAAAAAATTCATTGAGGTAGATAAGTAATTTGGTTTTAGAAAAGATAAAAAAACCAGAAGATATTAAACACTTAAGCAAGGCAGAGATTTACGATTTAGCAACTGAGCTTAGAGAGTTTATAATAGAAAAAATTTCAAAAAATGGAGGACATCTTGCATCGAGTCTTGGTGTTGTTGAACTTACAATTGCTCTATATTTGTCTCTTGATTTACCAAAAGATAAAATTATTTGGGATGTGGGACACCAAAGTTATGCACATAAAATTTTAAGTGGAAGAAAGGCGTTATTTGATGAACTTAGACAGTTTGGCGGAATAAGCGGATTTCCAAAAAGAGATGAAAGTGAATATGATGCATTCAATACAGGTCACTCATCTACATCAATTTCTGCAGGGCTTGGTATTGCATTGGCAAGAGATTTAAATAATGAAACATTTAATGTAGTGTCAGTAATTGGTGATGGTGCAATGACAGGTGGCCTTGCATTTGAAGCACTAAACAATGCATCAAGCTTAAATAGTAATTTTATAATCATATTAAATGATAATAATATGTCAATCGGAAAAAATTCAGGTGGCATATCTCATGCACTCACTGGACTTAGAACATCTTATAGTTATCTTGGAACAAAAAAAATTGTACAGCGCATTTTAAACAAAATTCCAATAATTGGAAAACCTATCATAAAAATAATTCTTACGGCTAAAAATGCTATAAAACAATTATTTGCCAACAAAGGTATGCTTTTTGAAAACTTAGATATAGTATATCTTGGTCCTGTGAACGGACATGATATATATGAAGTTAAAAAGATTATAGAGCGTGCCAAAAAAATTAATAGGCCAGTTGTAATACACGTTAAAACCATTAAGGGTAAGGGATA
>JAEEGL011750834.1_pt1 | contig 10166 bp, 10 predicted proteins | sample 9134231 | NCBI WGS metagenome assembly JAEEGL01 (sample SAMN16246548, study PRJNA631951) | gut metagenome | biome: gut microbiome; feature: rumen; material: fiber-attached | host: Bos | place: Iran: Karaj | collected 2018-10
CATATGGACGCAAATCTCCAGAAGCAAACATATTTTCATTAATTTCTTTAGAAGTTATTTTATGCATAGTAGAAGTACTATCTGAAGTAGTTCCTACTTTATATGTATCAAATTCTTTCCCATTTGTGGACTATCTTTTACTATATTTCTATAGGATACCATTTCGGCATTTAAAACGCTTCGTTTCCTAAAACGTTGCTACGTATCAATAGTAGCCCTACTCCCCTGCCCAGAAGGCGGAGGGGATAGTCTCTACAGGTTCATAATTATAACAAATCTTCTATTGAGTAAGTTGTATTATATGGAATAATAATTAAACGAATATTATGCTGTTGGCAATATTCTTGTTTAAGTTTATCATGTTTAATCGTAATTTCAAAATTATTACTCCAATTTCCATCTGGTTGAATATAATGTTGTTTACCATTATATTCTATTAAATGAGATAATTCATGATTATTATTAAATACCGCGAAATCAAAACGTAAGTGACCACCGTTTAAACCAAATAAGTCTGGAAAAGTGTATTGTGTAGCAAACTCAATATTATTTTCTTGTAATATTTTAGTAATATTTTGTTCATTTAAGGAATGAACACATCCACAGCTTTTGATATAACCAGCACGAATAGATGAGCCGCGAGTGATAAAATAATTACCACAATGTTTACACACACATTTCCATAGCGCTGTTCCTTGCTCATCCGACCCCGCGCGAGAAATAATTTTTAAATTTTCATCTTCATAATTAGACATGTCAATAGTATTATTAGAGGCTCTTTCTTTTTGTAAGCATCCACAAGATTTTGTGTGTCCACTGTTTAAATTGCGAGTATCTACGTCTAATTCATTGCCACACTGACATTTACAATGCCATTTACCACCTTTGATATAAAACATTGGAGTTAAATATCCAAATTGCTTTCCAGTTAAATCCACTCTTGGTTTTGATTTTCTTGTTCGTTTTTCCATTTTATTTTCCTCCTTCTACTACTTATAAGTAGAAAAAGGTATCTTACTCTTTAAGAATTTGAAACTTTTATGTTTCCCACGGGATTCCTTTGGGATGGTTCCCCGTTAGCCGCTTATACGACCCCTACCGATAAGTAGGAAAAGTATTTCATTGGCAGAAAGAATTTAATCTACCAGTAAAGTGGTGCAGTAATATCTACTGAAACAAAAATTTGTCTCATAAATTTGGCATGTTCATTGCCTGCGCGCACTAAACGTTGCGCCAAGTTCAAATCATCTTCCCCAATTAAATTAGTAAAGTTTCCAAAGATACTATCAGATTTGTCCCATGAGTTCATAGGATTACGCATACCTCTAAAAGCTCCACCAAAATTAAACACTTCAGTATTTTTAAATTCCATTTTCTTTTTCTCCTTTCTATATATATTATATCATAAAAAATTTTTTTTGTCAAAATTTAAAAACGCCAGATTTTTCAATCTGGCGCCTGATATAATTAGCTAGCCTTATTCTTCGTCTTCGAGTTCTTCACCCTCAAATTCCTCTTCTTCTTCTGCTAAGAAATCATCGCCAACAAATTCACTGCCGAGAATTTCAATTGTGTTTTTACCTTGAAGTTTAGTAACGAGGTCACTGAAGTAGTTAGAACCTCTGCTGAATAAAATGCCAGTTAAAATCATATCAATGGTAGGATTAATTGCAATAGGATAAAACTCGCTTAATGCTCCATTAAATAACTGTAAATGGAACACGAACGCTAATGCAATACCTAAAATAATTGTAATAGCTTGAGTAATTGCTGTTTTATTGTCTCCAGAGACAACAGCATACTCAATTGTTTTACCATATTCAACTAATGCTTCTAAAACAATAGAAACCATAATAATTAAAGCAATTGTTTCCATTCTAATCCTCCTTAGTCAATCCCTTGTTTTCCATGGCAACGTCTCTCCACATAGTAGGCAGAAAGAATCTCACCTAGGAATAATATAAACATTACAACGCTCCATCTATCGACAAATTGTGTCCATAATTCCATGTGTTTGCTAAATAAGCACACCAAGCAAGATACCAATCCGATTTCTACAGAAATACCTTTTGCCATACGAACTCTTCTTCGTTGTACTGGGGTTAAATCTACATCTTTCTTTCTACAAAGAAAAATTATAGCAAGGATACCTGTTATAAAAGCTAAAAGTATGTTGAATAATGCATAATTACACATCTTTAACCTCCTTTTGGCCTTCGATATAACCCAAAGTATATTGTCGGCGCATTTCTTCTTTGATATTATCCATTATCTTAGGAAAGCAGCTACCAACAAGGAATTCAAAAGAAATTTCTTCCATATTATATTTATGAATAGCTTTAGCTACCTTATCAAAGGTTTTTCTATCCACCATTATTTTTTCAGATAAATGTTCACTCATTCTTTTAACTCCCACTTGCCATTATTCTTCATGTAAATGTGTTGATTGCTACTTCCTCTTAAATTAAGTGACAAATTTTTTAAACTCTCAACAAAAGGGCCGTCAATTAACACATCTATATAGTCTAATATATTTTTCGTAGTTTTATCGGTACTATTAATAAGGTCTTCAAATTGATAACCAGTCCATAGGAAAATTTTGATTTTTGGATATGCATAACGGACTGCTTGAATTACTTCTTCAGTCATTTTAATATTTTGTATTGCAAGAGGCTCGCCGCCAAGAATACAAAAATTACGTTCTAATCCATTTGCCCCTATAGCTTCTATAATTTCCCATTTAGTATGGGGAGTATAAGTGTAGCCAGAATTAAAATCCCAAGTTTCTTCATTAAAGCATCCCTCACATCTGTGTGGGCAGCCCTGCACAAAGAAGCTAACACATACGCCCTCTCCATTAGCTACATCGTTTTTAATTATTTCATGATAGTTACTCATCTTTAATCATCCCTTCTATAAAAATCGCGCCAATTGAGTTGCCAGCAACTACAGTAAATAATTTTAATAAATTAATTGTACTAAAATTGACCATAAAGTATGGAAAATCTGCAACGCAGTGTTCAGCGCCGATTAATATAAAAATAATTACTGCCATAGCGGTTAGATAAGGGACTTTACATTTCACAGCAAAATGGATTAATATTCCACAAAATACTCCTCCAAAAAACATTTGAAGATATGTTTTTGAAAATTTAGCCGCGGCCGCTTGTGTTAATACATCTTCAAAATTAGGATTAGAAAGAAAATATAAAGTTACAATAAGTGCGATTCCTCCAAAATTAAAGAATAATATTGCGGGTAAATTTCCCTCTAAAAAACCAACTCTTCCGGTAAATAATGGCAGTTTTAAATAAATTATTGTTAATAGTCCAAAACTAAATAACAACGCTCCTAAAACTGGTGGTTGAGTTTGGACGTTAATAATAACGCCCAAACCAATCAACAAACCAGCAATTATTGAGTTACAACTCATTGATAATTCACTTTTATTCATTTTTTTTCTCACATTTTTTTACTATGTTTAAACCTATCTTCGACTTCCTTTTGTTTTCCATAATTGAAAGCTGTTTTATAATCTCCCGTTAAATATCCAGTTACTCTTCTTAATCTACTGATATTTGTAGAACCACATTCTGGACATTCATTTGCGATTTCTCCAGTCCATCCACATTCTAAGCAGGTATCATTAGGAACGTTAATTGCAAAATAAGGAATATCTTTATTCATTGCATAATTTACAATTTGTTCTAGAGCTTCAAGATTTTTCAATATAGCTCCCTCTAATTCAACATATGTGATACAGCCTGCACTTGAATAGCCAGTTAATTCTGATTCAATATCAATTTTATCAAATGGAGAAATTTCTTTCCATACGGGAACATGCATTGAGTTTGTGAAATAATCTTTATCACTTACATTAGGAATTTCACCATAATCCTCTTTAAATCTTTTCATAGCTGTATAGCATAGATTTTCAGCAGGAGTATAATATACACCGAAATTAAGTTTATATTGTTTTTTAAATTCAGCACATCTATCTTTGAATAGTTGTTCAATCTGCTTGGCAACTTCCATGCCTTCTGGTGTGGTATGGTCTTTACCAATTAAAATTTGAAGTGCTTCTGCTAAACCTAGCTGTCCAATAACAAGTGTACCATGTTTGAGCGCAGACCTAATACCTTCTTCTGGGTGATAACCTATCATTGTACCATTCTCATACATAAATTTTGCAGAAGAAGGACTCTGTGAACAGATATATTCAAATCTTTCGATTAACATATCTTTAGCTTCATGAATTTTCTCATCAAGAATCTGCATAAATGTGTCTACGTCACCAGCTTGCATAGCAAGAGTTGGTAGAATAATTGTTACAGGGCAAATGTTTCCACGTCCATCCTTAGTTTGAGGATTTGTTCCTTCTTCTGCGTTAATGTCGGCACCATTAGCGGTCCTACATCCCATTGTGCTAAAGTATGTCCGTGGGTCATTTTTATCGTATCCAGCGTTGCCACTCCAGTCCACGTTAGCATAGTTGGGATAAAGTCTTCTGGCAGTGGATTCGAGGGCGAGCCTATATAAATCGTAATTGGGATTTCCTGGGTCACTATTAACTCCTTTCATATACTGAAAAATACCACAAGGGAAAATTGGTGTTTTATGAAGTTTACCAACCCCTTTAATTGAACCTTCAAGTAAAGCTTTAATAATCATGCGGCCCTCTGGTAATGTACATGTACCATAGTTGATTGAAGTGAAAGGCAGCTGATTTCCGCTACGTGATTGAAGAGTGTTTAAATTATGATACATTCCTTCAACAGCTTGCTTGACTTCTTTTTCTGTCATATCCATAGCATAAGTATATGCTTTTTCAAACATTTGATACTCTGGCGCATCAATTGACATATCTACTGCATCCTTCCAAGTATCAATAACTGCATCGTTAATATTTTTATCATATGATAAGTTTCCTATATAGTACATCCCATCTTTAAAGTGTTTTCTAAAAGATTTACGCACATAAGGAACCATCGTCCAGTCAAGATGAGACGCGCTTACGCCACCAAATTGTTGTAAGGATTGTAATTGAAACAATACCGCAATTAATTGAAAAGCAGTATTAACTGAGTTGGCTGGGCGCACATCTGTTTGACGAGTATTAAAACCTTCTGCAAGTAGTTTATCAAAAGGAACGGTTAGACAATTGTGCATGCCAAGTGCATAACTATCTAAGTCATGGATATAGATTTCATTATTTAGATGGTTATTACGAGCCATTTCACTCATTAGATTATCCAATGCCATTTGTTTAAAGATAACACCATCAGCTTCACCTCTGCGGCCGCCAAAAGAATATTCATCTACATTAGCATTTTGATTTTGGACATTAGAAGCTTCAAGTTTAGCAGTAACCTTATCCATTATACGAGTATTCCAATTTCTAATTCTGGCACGCTCTTCTCGATAGGTAATATATTTTCGCGCGACGTCTTTACGCTTTGTACTCATAAGACCGCGCTCTACTATATCTTGAGCCTCTTCTACTGTTAAAATTTTGTTTTTACCTTGTTTTTCAACATAGTCTGCAATTTTGTTAGCTTTCTCTAAAGCATATGGTGATATATCACCGTCTACTTGTTTAAAAGCTTTTAAGATAGCATCGACAATTTTGTTTTTATTAAATTCAACGATACGACCATCTCTTTTCTTAATATATTGCATAATGACCTCCTCTAGTTATATAATTAGTTTAAGAGTTATTCGGTCTTTCCGCAGATTGTGCATACTCCATTCTCATAAACGTGTTCGCAAAGAGTTTGGAGATATGCATTTTCCTCCATTAACTTTTGAACCTCCGGTTGAAGTATAAATACCGATGGGTCAAGAAGTTTATTAATTTGTTCATTATTAAAAAGAATTTTCTTTCTAATTTCTTCGTTATTCATATTTTTCTCCTGTATATTCATAAAACATTTTAAATAAATCATAATTTTCTTCTCTTAAAAATTGAAAAGCATTAAGAACCTCATCTTTAAAAAGAACTCTTTCTCTATACTTTTCTCTGTGAGATATATATGATTTGTAATAACTATAAAGTGTTTGAATTGGTGCAAGAAAAGTTAATTTACCACGACCTAATACATCTAAATTATGATAATTAAATCGCTTTATAACTTCCATTACATCTACCCATCGAGAATCCGCAAAAAATCCCTTATCATAAATAAGTGGAAAAACTATTAGTTCTCTCCGCAAATCTAACATATTTTTAAACATATCGATGATTCCGGTAGTTATAAACTCTTCATAGGTTGTATTTCTAGTAGGATTATATGTTACTTGCGAAGCTTTTTCAATACTATAATAAGGTTTAATCGGCTCTATTATTTCAGTAGTTAAAATACCATTATGTTTTAAATAGAAATAGTTTCCTATAGTTGGAATTGTATACCAATTAATGAATTCATCATCAGTATTGGTAGTTAAAGGAAACTTCATTCCCATACGTCTTCCATTTTGATGATAAATTAAATCATTGAGATTCTCTGATATTAATTCATATGCTCCTTCTATTTGTCCTAAATCATAGTCATGAAAAATAATTCCATGAACATTTCTTTCGCGGCGGAGTTGCCTTTCCCAATCTGACCATATAGTTTTACCATCTAAGGATAGTCTTACATGTTCGGCGCGCCGCATCGTGCTTAACGCCGTTTTAATTAAAGTATTATCCCTTTTTGGTACTTTTACCCTATCATATAGGGTAATGTCGGGCCGCGTCTTTTCGACGTCTAGAGGTAAGGGTTTATATTTTGTACCGTCAAAGGCGCGGCCGCCATATTCGACATTCGGATATGTTGGATAGATTTTATTAGTTGGAAAATCTTGTCTTACTAAAAAATGAGAATACATATTTGGTTTGAAATCTTGAGAAAGACTTACTATTTCTCTTTTATTTTTATAGTAGGTGGATAATTTCATTAGCTCTAAATTAAAGAAGGGGACTTGAGGATAAAGTATTAAGTCCCCATCATATAATCCATAACTCATGTTCCAACGCGTTCCTTCTGAGTTTTAATATAACCACTATCATCAATTGAAGTTATTAATTCTACCAAATGATGTGGTGTATTCTTATATTTTTTTGCTATGAAATTACTTTCTCTTCTAATTCCAGTTACAATAATTTTATTCCCACGAGATAACCAAGATTTTTCTATTACTTTTTTCGTTCCATCTGGCAGTTTTAGAGAAACCTGTTTGTCATAATGTGTAAACGCATCACCAAATATTTTTACTGTAACTACATCATCTGTAGTTAGTAAAGTAACAGTTTTCTTATTTTTATCTCTATCTAAAACTGTTCCAGCAATTCTAACAATTTTAAATAGAGGAATTTTTTGTCCTGTTTCTTTAGACTTAAATTCATAATTAATAGGTGGTTCTTCGGGCAGTCTACTATATTCAACAAGCCCATAAAAGTTATTTTTAAGATTTTTCAATTCATGTTCATGAATATAACAAGAAATTGAATCCATTTCCCATTTACTAATATTGCCTTCACAATATTTATCCCACAAATCTTGTCTTAATTTATTATTAACTTTATCTAATAATTCTTGATTATTTTTTTGAATGAATGGACGAACAATATCCATTTGCTTTTTATAGATTTTATCCCAGTCTGTTTGTTTGATTTTAAAATGGAACTCTTCTCTTGGAGTTGGAACTAATAAATCCATATCAAAATGTTTTTCATAGAAATTAAAAGCCACATCATTAAAAATGTAATAATTGTCTTCTTTAAACTTTTTAATATACTTATTAAAATTATAAACCCTACATTGCAAATCATATTCATCTGGAATGAATCCAAATTTTATTAACATTTGCATATTTTGAAGAGTCATTCTTTTCTTTTTATCAGCAATTAAATCTATATAAGCATCCATTGCTTTAAATCTATCATTATTATATAGACTATCAAACGCTCCAGATTTAATTAAGTTAATCATTTGTGGTTTATTAACTTTTATCTTATTTATAAAATCCTCGATATTTGTATAAGGTCGCTTGTCAATAATTTGACGAATTAAATCATCGCCAACTCTTGTAATACCGCTCAATCCATAAATAATTCTATTATTATTTACATCTGGCGCGAAAGTATATTCAGATTTATTAATATCTGTTGCTACAATTTGAACGCCTTCTTGACTCATCTTACCAATTGCAATTGCTATTTTTCCATAATTTGTTGTCTTTGAAGTTTTCTTTTTCTTCTTTTTATCGTCGGCTTCTATTTCATCTTCGTTTTCTTCTTCTTCTTCTTCAAAAACACCAATTGATGATTCAAAAGTTTCCTCTACACAATTCTGTTCATTTTCGTCATCATCATCTTCTTCTTTTTCCGCGCCGCCGCTATCTGAGATAAGACACGCACAATCCCAAAGAATTGTTGGATAACGATATGCAAGATTTAATTCTTGTAATCCAATTAATGAGTATGCGAGTGTATGTGACAGATTAAAACCATAACCTTTTGACATCGCAATTAATACATTCCATACATATGCACATAATTGTTCGTTCAATCCTTTTTCTTCTATTACCTTAAAATACTCTTCAGTTAATTTCTCATATTCAGCTGGATTCTTTTTTGCAATTGACTTTCTTAACTTATCTGCCCAAGTTAAGTTGAATCCTCCAAGTTCAGGAAGTTGAACCAACTGCATGAATTGTTCCTGAGCAATACATAATCCATAAGATACATTTAAGATTGGTTCGAGAATCTTCTTAGCTTCTGCGCCGAGTCCATACTTTCTTAATTCATAATCCCAATCATCTGGATGTGCCTTGAAGCGCGCGAGTTTATTAACTGGCATTTCTCCACCTTTTTCAGTAGCCATTAGACGAATTGCTGAGTTAAGAATCGCCAAGTCATCTACTGATGTTGGTTTCATCGCAGCTATACCACTAATACCAGATTGTTTCTCCATTTGAAACAAACTCATTACTTTATGTTCCCAACACATCTGCCACATCTCTGGTGCTTCTCTTTCTAAATTATATATACCTATAATTTTTTCATAGGTTTCTTTTAAAGTTGGTTCTTCTTTTTCATAACCATATTTACAAATTAAATCAATACAATTATGAATTTTATCCAATGCTTCAATTGAAAGAATATCATATTTAATAAGTCCTGTATCTTCTGCATCATGAAGGTCAAACTGAGTTATAATTTCTCCCTTTGGGGCGCGCATTAGTGCAGTTGATTCTGTAAACGGTTCATCGACGAAGATAACTCCGCCTGCATGAATACCACAACCATTAATAAGACCTTCAATTCCTTGAGCAACTCTCCAAACCTCTGGATAATTTTCTTCCATTTCAATTCTAAATTGATTTGAAGCACTTATTCCATTCTCTGGGTCACCATAAAAAGTTTGTTTAAGAGAACGCAATTGTCCTCTATCTGCTTGAATGAATGAAGAAAGATATTGAGCTGTATCCACATCGATTCCTAATCCACGACAAGCTGTTTGAATTGCAGACTTTGACTTTTCAGTTTTTAATGTTAATACGTTTGCAACTCTATCTTCACCATAAATATTTCTGAAGTTTTTCAATACATCAGCTCTGCGGCCGCCTTCAATGTCAATATCTACATCAAGAACCGATACACGCTCTGGATTCAAAAATCTCCAGCGCTTTGTTTGACTTTTTTCTCTTAGCGGATTTATTTGTGTTATACCTAATAGATATAACAATATAAATCCTACGCCAGAACCTCGGCCGCAACCGACTAAAGTTCCTGCGTCCCAACATGCATCAATAATATTTTGGAGATTTAAGAAGTATGCGCTCCAACGAGAACCATTTACTTCTGAACTAACCCACGTATCTTCAAGACAAGCATTTATTTCTTTTAACGTTTCTCCAGTCCATAAACCGTCATCGAACCCATGCTCCATTCTATCAATTATTGCATAGGCCAAATGTCTATCTTCTTTATATTCTGATAATAAAAATTTTTTTAAATATGGAATCTTATCGCTCCAAAATTGCCTTTCTTTAGCTCCTATTGCATATTCTTTCCAATTTAATCTTGGTATCTTTAAAGACTTCATTAATGAGTAGTCTTCACATTTATCTCTTATTTCTTCTATTGTTTGATATGCTTTTTGTATTACTTCTTCTCCTAA
>JAEEGL014560797.1_pt1 | contig 10166 bp, 9 predicted proteins | sample 9134231 | NCBI WGS metagenome assembly JAEEGL01 (sample SAMN16246548, study PRJNA631951) | gut metagenome | biome: gut microbiome; feature: rumen; material: fiber-attached | host: Bos | place: Iran: Karaj | collected 2018-10
AAGACGCCTCTGCGTGGTTCCACTTTTCTTGCTTCTTGACGGCGTAACGTGCCTCACGTCCCGCCCTACATTATCGGACAGGCCCTCCCGGATGCATTCACAGGTTCTTTCTCGGTGCCGCCTTTTCACCATGCCGGCTCTCTCTTCTCACCTTCTGAATCCTGTTACTGGTTCCGATCATCGGTTTCTCATATTTTATCTCATCCGCTGACTGCTTTCAACGGAAGTGTTCCTCTTGTTCAGGGTACAGCCCCCTTACCGTTCCCCGAGCAGTTCCTGTTTCATCCGCCGGTACAGCAGGACAGCGCACAGACACGCCGTCATGTCCGCAAACGGCACGGCAATCCACAGCCGCAGGATATCATGGAACAGGTGCGACAGCAGGAAGAACGACGCCACCGGCAGGACAAAGCCGCGCAGCACGTTCACGATCAGGGCAAAGCGGGCATGCCGCAGCGCCTGCATGGCCGAGCCGAGAATGACGCAGGTGCCGCCGAACATCAGCGACAGCACACAGTACCGCAGGGCCGTCATGCCGATGGCCCGCAGCGCCTCCGAGGCACTGAACATGGTCAGCAGGGTTCCCGGCATCAGTTCAAAGACCACTGTCAGGACGGCCATCAGGCTCAGGATGATCGTCAGGGCATAGCGGATGGTCTGTGATACCCGGTCATACCGCTTCGTGCCGCTGTTGTAGGACAGGATCGGAACCATGCCGTTGTTCATGCCGAAAGCCGGCATATAGCAGAAATTCTGCAGTTTGAGCCAGATGCCGTAGAGGGCCGTGGCCGTCGTGCTGTACTGCAGCAGGATCTGGTTGATGAAAAACGAACTCATGGAAGAGAGGCCCATCGTAATCATCGAGGGGAACCCGATGGTATAGATTTCCTTTACCGCCGCGCGGCTGGGATGGAAGATCAGGCCCGGGCTGAAACGGAGCCATTCATTTTTCCGCATATTGAAATATCCGGCCAGGCAGGCCGCAAACACCTGCCCCAGAACCGTGGCCAGCGCCGCCCCGGCAATGCCGAGCCGCGGGAACGGGCCGATGCCGAAGATCAGCAGCGGGTCAAAAATGATATTGAATACGGCCCCGGAAGCCTGGGAGATCATGGCCAGTGTCGCATAGCCGCTGGAAGTAAGCATCTTTTCAAACAGCACGCCGAAGAACGAACCCATGCAGACAATCCAGATGATGGACAGATACTGTGTGCCGCCCTCCACGATTTCCGCCACATTGGTCTGGAATTCGTAGAAGTGCCGGGTGAACGTCAGCCCGAGCAGCACAAATACCGCCGTGTAGCACAGGCACAGGAAAATCCCGGTATTGGCCAGCCGGTCTGCGTGATCGATCCGTTTCTGGGCAATTGCCCGGGGAATACTGGCGCTGATGCCGACCCCGGTGCCGATACCGATAGCCCCCATGATCTGCTGCATCGGAAAAGCCAGGGAAACAGCTGCCAGGGCATTCTCGGAGATCCGGGCCACAAACATGGAATCCACGATGTTGTACAGGGCCTGGATGAAGAAAGACATCATCATCGGTACGGCCATGGATATCAGCAGCGGCAGGACTGCCATCGTGCCCATGCGGTTCTGCTGTTCATTACGCTTTTCAGTCATACATTCCTCACTTACTGCATCATTTTAAACTGATTGCCGGCCGATTTCTAATGAAAAACTCCGGCATGAAAAAATGCACAGCCAGGCTGTGCATTTCAGGTATGGTTATCTGATGATTCTGAAGTCATCAACGATCGGCAGGTTGCTGTCGGAGCCGGTCACTGCCTGGAAGACACCGGCAAAGAAGACGACAACAATTGCCAGGCTCAGGATCGTGCCGATCAGCGGCACATCCACCAGGAAGGCCGCGAGATTGATCAGCAGGGACCGGTTGAGATGCTTCTTGACATATTCCGAACGGTTATTGCCGCTCGCGAAGAACGCGATCAGCCAGCCCAGCCAGGTGAAGTAGGACATGACGCTGAACAGCTTGTCATTGCCGGCCGGGGCCGTCCGCGCATGGGTCGCCGCTGCCGGGCGGGCAGTTGTCCGGGCCCGTCTTCTGGCGGCCTGTTCCTCCGCTTCCTTCCGCCGCTGTTCTTCCAGCTCACGGATCAGCTGTTCGGTCTTGCTGGGACCTTCTTCCTTCTTCTGCTGATAGTTGGTGGCGTATTCCTTCGCCTCTTTCTGCATATCGGTTTCATCCGGCATCACCAGCACCGGGGTAACGGTCTGGGCCTGGACATTGCCGGAGGTCTGCACGCCGGTCTGGGACGTCAGCACATCAGCGAGATCTTCCTCTGCCTTCTTCGCAGCCGCGTTCATTTCCACCTCGGTCTTGGCCAGGGCCGCTTCCAGCGAACCTTCCAGGGTCAGCTGAATGCCTGAGGTTTCCGGCCGCTTCGGTACGGGAATCTCGATTTCCGGTTCAGCCGTCAGTTCCGGTTCCTTGACCGGTTCCGGCTCTTTTACAGGCTCCGGTTCAGCCGGGGCCGGCTGTTCCGTTTCCTGTTTGGCACCGCAGATCGGGCAGAACTTTGCGTCATCAGGAATTTCGGCATTGCAATACGGACATTTTTTCATTTTCGGTACCTCCGGGTTTATTCCCCTGCCTCGTTTTCGGGCTTTTCTTCTTCACTGACAGCTGTTTCTGCCGTCTCGGCTGCTTTTTCCGCCGGCTGTTCTTCCGGCTGGTCAATCGGCTTTTCCGCCTTGTGCTGGTCATGGAAATCCGCTTCGATGGATTCCCCGCGGATCACTCTTTCAATCTGCTCGGAAGTCAGGGTTTCGTATTCGATCAGCGCTTCCGCAATCCGGATCAGTTCTTCCTTGTGTTCTTCAATGATCTTTCTGGCCAGGTCGTGGCAGTTGTTGACAATCTTGCGGACTTCCTGGTCGATTTCGAAGGCTACCTGCCCGGAGACATTGCTCGGTGAGTTGTAGTCCCTGCCCAGGAAGACATTCTCATTGCCGGAATCGTACTTGATCGGGCCCAGGTCACTCATGCCGTACAGGGTAACCATGTCCCTGGCAATGTTGGTGGCCCGCTCGATATCGTTGACCGCCCCGGTGGTGACATCGTCGAAGAACATTTCTTCGGCTGTACGGCCGCCCATGAAGCCGGTGATGGTGGCGATGAGGTCATTCTTCGTGTTCATCATCTTCTCATCCTTCGGGGTCATGAGGTTATATCCGCCGGCCTGGCCGCGCGGGATAATCGTCACTTTCTGCACCACGGACGCATTGTCCAGGAACAGGCCGATAATCGCATGGCCGGATTCGTGGTAAGCCACCAGTTTCTTTGTCTTTTCGTCATAGGTACGGCTGACCTTGGCCGGTCCCATCATGACCCGGTCGATCGCTTCATCAATCTGGGCCATGTGGATTTCATCCAGGTTCTCCCGGACAGCCAGGATCGCCGCTTCATTCAGCACGTTCTCCAGATCGGCACCGCTGAAGCCCGGCATGCGCTTGGCCAGCGCATCCATGTCGACATCCGGCGCAATCCGCTTGTTTCTGGCATGGACTTCAAGGATTGCCTTGCGGCCCTTGCGGTCCGGCAGCGCCACGGTGATCTGCCGGTCAAACCGGCCCGCCCGCAGCAGGGCCGGGTCGAGGACGTCAGGCCGGTTGGTCGCGGCGATGACCACGATGCCGGTATTGTCTTCCATGCCGTCCATTTCCACGAGCAGCTGGTTCAGGGTCTGCTCACGTTCGTCATGCCCGCCGCCGAAGCCGGCACCTCTCTGCCGCCCGACTGCGTCGATTTCATCGATGAATATAATGCACGGGGCCGTCTGCTGGGCCTTTTTGAACATGTCACGGACACGGCTCGCGCCGACACCGACAAACATTTCCACAAAGTCCGAACCGGAAATGCTGTAGAACGGGACGTTGGCTTCCCCGGCGACCGCCTTGGCCAGCAGGGTCTTGCCGGTTCCCGGGTGCCCGCACAGCAGGACGCCCTTCGGGATTCTCGCGCCCATCCGCTGGAACTTCTTCGGATACTTCAGGTAATCGATGATTTCGGCCATTTCCTGCTTTTCTTCATCACAGCCGGCCACGTCGGTAAACCGGACCTTGCTCTTGGTTTCCAGCTGGGCCCGGGACTTGCCGAACTCAAAGGCCCGCGCATTGGCCGAACCCGAACCGTTCATCCGGTTGACCATCCAGATGCCCATCAGCATGATCATGACAAACGGGATCATCGAGAACAGCGTTTCCATGAACACATTGGACGCCTCGGCATCCACAATGGTGAGCTTGCTGTCTTCCAGTTCTTTCAGGATGGCACTGATCTCGTCATCATTGGACGGCACCGTCGCCGTAAAAGTAACGGTTTCCTCACCCTGCTCATAGACACCGCGCACCGTGCTGATGTTCGAGCCGATGGAAAGCACCGATTCCTTGATTGTCTCTTTCTGCAGTACTTCCTGAAACTCGTTGTAATTCAAGGACTGTGTCGATGACGGACTGTTCATGTTGAACAGCGAGATCAGCGCGACAATCACGATCACATACGGCAGAAAGTTAAGAATTCTGTTTTTCTGCTGCATTTTTGCCTCACTTTCTTACTGATAGCATTCTTCCTTCAGAACACCTATATACGGCAGGCCGCGGTACAGCTGGTTGTAATCCATACCGAAGCCGACCACGAACTCATTCGGGACTTCAAAGCCGACATAATCCGGCTTCATTTCCAGCACCCGGCGGGATGGCTTGTCCAGCAGGGTCACGATTTTCACGGATCTGGCGCCCTTGTTCTTCAGCAGGCTGATGACCGCGTCCAGGGTCCGGCCGGTATCGACAATGTCTTCCACCAGCAGGATATCGAGATCCTGCACAGAGGTATCCAGATCCTTCAGAATCTTGATGTCCCCGCCGGATTCCGTCCCGGCATAGCTGGTCACGTCCATGAAATCATACTGAATATCGAGATCGATATGCTTGATGAGTTCGGCCAGAAACGGCACCGATCCCCGCAGCAGCGCCACCAGCAGCGGCGGTCTCTCCCGGTCGCGGTAATCATTGGTGATGGCCGCCCCCAGTTCCGTGCTTCTGGCGATAATTTCTGCTTCGGTAAAAAGGATCTTTTTGACGTTCTTATGCATTTCCGGCTTCTCCCTCGCTATCTGCTAATTGTATCACACAATAATCCGGCTTTATAGAATAATGATCGGTATCACAGCCCAGTCCCGGCACCAGGATCACGGTGCCGCCGGCGTTGACCACAACCGGCCACAGGGGCCGCTGCCAGCGCGGGATATGCCGGTCGATGAAGAAACGGTGCACGCTCTTGGTGCCATACCGCATGCGGATCCGGTCACCGGGCTGCCAGCTGCGCACGGTCAGCGGGAAGTCATCCGGCTGAAGCGTCACGGCATTGACCCCCGGGACACCCGGCTGCACGGCAAAATGGCCATACGCCTGCCAGCGCATGGCTTCTCTGTCCGTGAATACGGCCGCATACGGCTCCGCCGGGTCCATACAGCGCAGATACCCCCGGTCCGTAACCAGCTGCTTATCTCCGGCCGGGATCAGGAAATCATTCTGTTTCAGAAGGACACTGTCCATCTGTTCCAGGTGCGCGGCCGACCACGAAGTCCCGGCTCCGCTGTCCTTCAGGAACATCCGCAGCAGGGTCAGCCGGTCGGTCGCCTCCAGCCGGCGGTAACGGGAAAGATCGATCCGTTCTTCCCGGATCTCGGTTTTCACCCGGCAGCGTCTTTCCTTCCACTCGGCATTCAGCCCGGCGATCTCGCGCAGCACCATCTGCCGCTCAAACGGGGTCATCGGTTCCACAACGGCATGCCGGATCCGGTTGCGGGTATATTCATCGCTGTCATTGGTTTCATCCAGATAGTAACGGATGTCCCTGGCTGCGCAGTACGCCATGAGCTCTTTCCGGGTATAGCCCAGCAGGGGCCGCACCACCCGCATGCCCGCATAGACGGTCTCCGCCGCCAGGCCCCAGGTTTCCGGGATCTGGCCCCGCTCCTGCTGCAGCAGGAAAGTTTCAATATGGTCGTCCTGCTGATGGGCAATCATCACGCCGCGGTAGCCGTAATCCCGGCACAGCTGCGCAAAAAACGCGTACCGCCATGTCCTGGCCGCCGCCTCGAAATTCCCGGCCGGCGCAAAGGCATCATTGCGCACATGCAGGGTTACATGGCGTTCGGCGCACCAGCCGCGCAGGTATTCTTCCTCCTGTTCGGCCTGTTTCTGGTGGTGGTAGTTCACATGGGCTGCTGCCGCGTCGATCCCCGCTTCCAGGCACATCGCCAGCAGCGCCATCGAATCCGGCCCGGCAGATACCCCGACCAGCCACCGGCCTGTATACTGTTTCGCATCCATAGCATCATATTAACAGGTATCGGGGCTGTCAGATATTAATTCTCCCCAGGCTCCCCGGCAGCGGGCCGGCCAGTCGGCATATCCAGCCAGCCCTCACGGCTGAAGAGCACCTCCAGCATGCGCTGCTGGATGCGCCGGAACAGGACGCTGCGCACATCGAGGTGGGCCTTGACGTCAATCACCCGGGCTGTGTTGATGAACTTCATATCATTGAGGAACAGCACACTGGGCCGGTTCATCGGTTCGATCTTTCCCAGCCGCATCAGGTGTTTCCGCCCGGCCGGATTCTCCTGCGGGTCATAGGCCTTGGCATACTGCACCGGGTTGCTGGTCATCGGGATCACCATGGCCTTGCGCCGGCACACGGCCATCACGATGCCGAAGTGCTGATACCCGGTCTCATTCAGGTAAGCCTGGCCGAAGTCCGTATAGCAGATATCCCCCGGCACGATATTCAGCCCCATCTCCTCACCGGATGAATAATGACTGCGCAGGATCCAGTTGGCCTCCGACACCATGTTGCTGTCAAGATGCTCATTCACCAGGTTCCGGTATACTTCCCGGCGGCTGCGGATATAATTCTGCCACTCCTGCTGATACCGGCCCGAGGCATCCGCGTTCAGCAGCACCTCCACGTTCTTATAATTGATCATAAAAAAACACCTCCACTTATTTCTTTCGCGGAGATGTTCACAATGACCTGATTTTTCTATGACTTTTTTTCTTCTTCCAGATACCTGGTGTCCACGGGATCTTCCCCGTCCAGCATCCGCGGATGCCCGGTCAGCCGGTTGGCCACGGACAGCAGCGGGTGGAAATGCGGGTTGATCATGCCGGTATACTCGATGAAGATTTCCGCGCCCAGCAGCAGCGCGACAACGATGAACATGCCAAGCTTCGGCCGGAAGTAGCTCAGCACCGCAGCGCCGGCAAACAGCAGCGTGACCACATAGAGGATCAGCACCGTCCGCCTGTGACCCAGCTTCAGCTTGATCATCAGGATATGATGCAGATGCCCCCGGTCCGCCTCGAAGATCCGCTGCCCCTTCAGCTTGCGCCTGACAATCGCAATCAGCGTATCGCTGATCGGGATAAACAGCACCAGCATCGGCAGGCCCAGGGTGATCAGCGCCGTGGTCTTGAAGCCCAGCAGCGACATGCAGGCGATGGTAAAGCCCATGAACTGCGCCCCGCAGTCACCGACAAAGATCGAAGCAGGATGGAAGTTGTACGGCAGGAAGCCGAGGATTGCCCCGGACAGGGACAGCGCCAGGATGCAGATATCCCGCCGGCCCATGAAGAAGCCCAGCAGGCCGATCGTCAGGGTGACAATCGTGGAGATGCCTGAAGACAGTCCGTCCAGACCGTCAATCAGGTTGATCGCGTTGGTAATGCCGACAATCCAGAAGAAGGAAATGCCGTAAGTCAGCACCGGGTTGTCGAGGGTCAGCGAGAAGATATGCAGGCTGTCCAGGTGCAGATGGCCGAACAGCATGGCAAACACCGCCCCACCGACCTGCAGCGCCAGCTTGATCTTCGGCGACAGATCATAGATGTCATCCAGCAGCCCGCCCATGAAGACCAGGAAGCCGCCGATCAGAATCCCGTTGAGCGTATCGTCGGCCGCCCACAGCACCGCCAGGGAAATCAGAAAAGCCAGAAAGATGGCCACCCCGCCGATCCGGACGATCCGCCCGTGGTGCACCGTTCTGGCATTTTCCACCGCATAAAACCCCAGTTTCAGACCGATCAGCTTGCAGACCGGCACCAGAACCAGGGAGATGACAAACGGCAGTGCGAAATACGGAAACGCTCCTATAACCAGATTCACGTGTATTACCTGTAACAACCTGCAATATTATAACACGAAGCAGCGTGTTCCTTACCCCTGCAGACGGTAAAGGAAACCCAGCAGGAACTGGGCGGAAAGCCAAGCCAGGGAAACCACCAGCAGGGCGTAAAGCACCCGGGCTTCCATGACCCTGTTTTTCTTCAGCAGTTTTTCAAAATCGAGGGCCTGCATGGCGTAGAAGGATACCAGCAGGCACACCATGTATATGCCCGTGCGGGCATAGAAGAACGTCAGTGCCATTTACTTGGTGCCGAAAATTCTGTCGCCCGCGTCACCGAGACCCGGCACGATATAGCCGATCTCATTGAGGTGGTCATCCATCGCCGCCAGGTAGATATCCACATCCGGATGCGCTTCCTGGACAGCCTTGGCGCCTTCCGGTGCCCCGACCAGGCAGACCAGGCGGATATTCTTTGCGCCGCGCTTCTTCATCATGTCAATTGCCGCAATGGCACTGCCGCCGGTGGCGAGCATCGGGTCGACAATCATGATGATGGAATCTTCAAGATTCTTCGGGAACTTGGCAAAATACTCATGCGGTTCCAGGGTTTCCTCATCGCGGTAGAGGCCGATAAAGCCGACCTTGGCCGTCGGAATCAGCCGCCGGATGCCGTCCAGAAGACCGATGCCGGCCCGCAGGATGGGAACGATGACAACCTGCTTGCTCAGTTCATAACCTGTGCAGGCGCCCATCGGGGTTTCAATGTCCACGCTTCTGACCGGCAGATCCCGGCAGACTTCATAGGCCATCAGTTCGGCAATTTCATCCAGGTTTTCCCGGAAATCCTTCGTGCCGGTTTCCTTGTTTCTCATGATGGTCAGTTTATGTGTAATCAAAGGATGATTCAGTACTTCGAGCATGCCAAAAACCTCCTCTTTGTTTCATTCATGATAGAAGAATTTGTACTTCTGCGCAACCTTGCCGTAAATGCTATACTGTTGTCATGAAGATCCTGATTACCCCGCCGGCTACCCGCCGGGAAGACACGGCCAGCCGCATTTTGGTCCAGAACATGATCGATCTGTTCCGGCAGAACGGTCATGCAGTTTCCCTCTGCGCCCCGGAAGACAGCCATTACCGCAATACGGAACTGTTCCCCGCCGAACGGCCGAAAGTATCCTTCTTCCGACGCCGCGGCGAGGGAGCCGGGAAAACCTATGAGGAATACCTGTATTCCGTCGGGGCGCTGGACAAGGAGTATCTCGTCAAGGACACGGAAACCATCCGCCGGGCCATTGCCTCGTTCCAGCCGGACCTGATGATCGATGCCGGCCGGACCGCCGCCCTGATTGCCTCGCGGCTGGATAATATACGGATTTTTACGATTGTCAGCGCGCCGATGATCCGCTCCCGCCGGTTCCCGGCTGTGTGCGTCAACGGCCTCAATGAAGCGCTCTCTTCCTTCCGGCTTGAGCAGGTGCTGCAGCTGCGCAGCCTGCTGGAAACCGCGTCCCGCCGGATCGCCTTTTCCCCGGCTGCCGTACAGCCCTTCCCGGAAGATTTTCCGATTACCCGCATCGGCAGTATGGCCGTGCACCCGGAACCGGCTGCGCAAAGCGACAAGGTCGTGATCCTGCTGCACGAGTCCGCGGTCAAACCGAAACAGCTGCGCAGAATGATCACCGAGGCGTTCCTCGGGGCACCTTATCCTGTGGAAGCCTGGTATCCGGGCTGTCTGACCGCCAAGGAAGGAAACCTGCACTTCCTGCCGGCCATGAACTACCAGACCGTAAATGACGCGGCTGTGTGCGTCCATGACGGCAGTGACGCCCTGTTCAACGCCTGCCTCACGGCCGGCATCCCGCAGCTCGTCATCAACAACGGCAGCTGGCAGAAAAACTGGAATGCCTACGCCGTGGAACGGCTGGGCGCCGGCGTGGTGCTGGCCGAGGACAACCTGGCCATGGATACGCTCTACGAAAACTACCGCCGGCTGGTGGCCGACGATTACTTCCG
>JAEEGL014733940.1_pt1 | contig 10166 bp, 11 predicted proteins | sample 9134231 | NCBI WGS metagenome assembly JAEEGL01 (sample SAMN16246548, study PRJNA631951) | gut metagenome | biome: gut microbiome; feature: rumen; material: fiber-attached | host: Bos | place: Iran: Karaj | collected 2018-10
AAGGCATTCCAATCTATTATGTGTCACAATAACTACACTTATCTTTACTAATTCCATTACTTTTTCCTTGTCAAAATGATTCAAGAAAGTACTAGACTATTTATGATCCCATATTACAACTTGTATATTAAAAATGTATTATCATCGAATATGGATATGTCTCATTATTATTCCATAACATGTATTTGGTATACCAATAGATAGTTATCAATAATAAGATAATCGCATTGGAAATCATCTTTGTTAATCTATCTCCCAAAAATATCTTCATCCCTTTTGGAAAATAGTTTACCTCAAAGATGGAAAAATAATTACCAATTCTAAGGTTGAGCTGATTATATTGCAAAGGAAATGCAACATCAATCAAACTGACATAGAGGTAGAACCTATCATAATTCGTTAATTGTCCTCGTATCCTGTCATTCCTGAACTGAATCAAGAACGCAATTAAAAAGATAATACGGACTATCAATGTAAGTTTATCTACCTGTGTAGCTCTATTGGCTCCTCGTCCATAAATAAAACTACTATACCTATTAATCGTAACGTAATTAGTCACAATAATACTTGTGATTTTAGGCAAAATAAAAGGTCCAATTAGCGAAACAGAAAGCAATATAGCTTTTAAACGTATAGACTCTCTTTCCGTATGAGAAAACACATAATAGGCCATGTACATAAAAATAATTACCATTCCGGAATTATGAAACATACAAGCCATAATAGTTAGCATAAGTGTGTTGAAAAACTTTAAATTCTTTATACTTGAAAATACATAAAAAATAATTGCTATACTCACCCACTGTCTCATGTTGTTAAGTGTTGCATTGTAAAAAAGTAAGCAATATAACAACCATGAAAATGGCATGCTTATATCAAACGTTTCAGCTTGCGCTCTTATTCCGAGAATTAAAAATAAATGAGTGATAAAAGCATATGCAAATAACATAATATGAAATCCATATTTAAACCTGGCACAAACATATTCTATTATCAAAAAGCTCATTTCTATATCGTGTTTATTATCTATTAAATATAACCCTCTGAAATTTCCTAATCTATCTTGCGCAAGTATGAATTCTCTCATATATGAAACAGTATCCGTTCCAACGTAAACTGTTCTTATACCAGAAAAAAAAGCCACGATAGCAACTGCGCAGATTAATAACACGAATGAAAATCTTTTTTTTGAACTATTTATCTCAGCCCACCTTATAATGAGCGTTGTTATACCAAACATAACTAAGTAAGGAGCCACTAGCATTCCTCCATTAACAATTGGATCTTAGACGCAACTGACCCTATATTAATTTATCCTGTCTACATTTATAACTGGCATCTCATAGACGGATAAGTTATTATATTCCACCCAAACCATAATTAGTCTCTCCGCCAAAAAGCCTAATGCTCTTTTTTGATATGAATCCTTTTTCAAATCCCAATTTATATGCTCATTAACCTCAAACAACAGCCTAAATAGCCATTCCATGTACTTATCATATAGAGATTTATTACAAATCATCATATTAGCGTAATAGGCCTTATGTCCTCGCATTGTTTTGTAATAACATGCTAAATATTCTGGACAAATAGCCTTTATTGCATTCTCAAGCAATTCCAAATCACCCGCATCATGATGATACCTATAATTCCTTCCAACAGTATGTATGGATTTCAACGCAAAAGGTAAGATAATGTCATATTTCATAAGAATTCTAGAAATATGGTCATTATTTATAGCAACTGGATTACCAACCCTCATACAAACTTTTATAAAGTTCCACTTGCTAACAAAATATCTTCTATAGTGAACTATACCGACTATTTCTTCTCCCTTCTCCAAACCATTTTTCCATACCCAATATGCACCAGTTAATTCTGAGTAGTGACTATTTTCATTTGCTATATTAATTCCAGTATTGTCACTTAATGCTCCATCTTCTATCTTACAACCACCCACCTGCAAAGTTACATACAACTCTTTATCACGCTGAATGCCTTTAAATTGTTTATGAGTAACTATATATATCATACTCCACCTACATACTTTTCCAGGATGATCTGCTTTTCCCATTAGTCGCAAAATCTTTTATTCCGCTAAGTATATATTTAATCCTTATTTGTCTATCATCCTGAAACAAACAATAAACAATAGGGCGAACAAAGATATTTAACGCAATCCTCATTTTCCCCAACATTGGGACATAGTTCTTATTAAAAAGCAATAATCCATCCCTTGTTTGATAATAGTCACGTATCGGCGCTTCGCTTCCCCATGTTTTATGAAAAACAAAACCTCTTTTTCCATTACCTAGTGTATGATTTATAATAGACTTAGAAGTAACTATACACCTGTAGCCTTTATGACCTAATCTCCAACACAAATCAAAATCTGCTAAATCAAGAAAAATATCCTCATTCCAAAATCCGATGCTTTCTAATACTCCATATTTCATAAGCATAGATGACGTAATCACATTTCGAACTTCATAACATCCATCAATAATTTTCTTTTTCATTCGATGAACATCAACTTTTCCTTCTGAATTGCTATATAAAGTTCCCAGAACTCCTATGTTTGAATATATTTCTTCAATTTTATGATAAACATCGATCATTTTACTAACATGATCCTTACCAATTCGGGTATCCTGATCGAAAAAGAATATGAAATCATCCTCATGAAAGTTGTTGGTCTTATCCTTTAATACGACATTAAATGCTTTAGATAATCCCAAATTTTCATTGTTATAGTAATATTTATATCGTGATTCCTCCATGTTTCTTACTGCATTTCTATTATCATTCTCTCCATTGTCACAAATAAATAACTTATCTACTTGTTCCGCAAGGAATTTTAAGTTTTTAATATCATCATTAGCAGGATTAAATAAAGTAACTAATGCATAAACCATTTTCGATTCCGAACCATCCCATACCACGTGCGCAAAATACGATTCACGTCTTCTATTGCCTCCTGCATGTGATATTCCTTTCTTTGTTTTTGACTTCATTTATTGCTTCTTTGCCTTACTGCATAGTGCCTCTATTGTACAAAAAAACTCATTGAATTCTTTTCCGCTGAATTCTTTATTCATATTCCTCTTGAGTTTTTCTAAATCAATGCCATAGTTTTTATCATATACAAATATCTGCTCTGGATTATAAAAGTCTCGGAAACAAATATTCTTGTTATCCGTAATTAATAGCTTTCCATAGGTAAGAGCTTCTTTAACTCTCAAAGTATCTCCAAAGCTGCCCTTTGGAATAACTTCAAGTATTATCTTACTTTTTTTCATATATTGAAGATATCTCGAATACTTCAATCTACGATTATAAATAATATGCTCACTACTTTTTTTAGCACCTTTGACCCCTGAAACAAAAAACAAGCAATTCAATCCATTATTTGATAAATACTCATAAATCCTGAGTATATCTTCTAATCTATCCTTTGCTTTCCCGCAAAAAAATACATCAAATTCGGAAATATTGTGATCATTTTCAATATAAACTTTTCCATAAGGAAGTGGTAAATATATCAAATCATATTTGCGAGCATCTTCCTCATCATATGAAATCAAATAGTCGCATCTCGTTTTAAAGAATTCTACTTCGAATTTATAATATGAAGACATTATATTTCCCAGATACATTATTATTTTGCAACCAGGATATTTTTCTCTTAAAATGTCAAAATACTTTCCATTCTTATACTTTAAGAGCCACGATTGATTTTTACTGAACACAAAACAAACATCTTGCTCGTAGTTTTTCAACCATCCCGAAAAATCATTCATCCATATGTTCTTAAAAGGAACGGTTATAACTTTATTAGTAATTTCACTTACACATAGTTTCTGTACTTTTGATAAAAAGCCATTGCCTAAGGTATTATTCAAGAAAATGATTTCCTTTTCATCATTCGTTGTGGAAAAACAACTTGAATAGTAATCCGAATCAAAACCAACCATTACAATTTTCCACATTTTCTTTATTCACATCTCCTCATTTGACCTTAAATATTTTCTTGTAACAAAATCCACCATTTTTCTTGGGAAGCAGCAAAAGAAAACCTGTGCCAAAATCACATATACCAAATCTCCCAGCCCACATTCATGTCTCTTATATATACTCCACTCTGCGATAATATAACTCTTACAATTAGTCCAGCTTCTTCTACGATTAAGGTTTCCATCCCCTAACCTAAACAGCAAAAGAATCTCCTGAATATTGTATGCCTCACATCCACTATTCAACATATGAGAAAACAAAACATGATCTTGTTTCCTCTTAAGTATCCCATACCCACCACATCTTATGACATCACTTTTCCTATACATGACTGCCGGGTGATTGAAGGCGCTCCTTATTCGCATTCGTTTCTTTATATCTTCCTGGTGTTCTGGAACAACCCGTACAGATACAATACTTTGCGGACTATTTTCAAACTCACCTATATTTCCACTTACTATGGATAATTTGGGTTCTTTTTCAAACACTTTCAATTGTTTTTCACATCTATCATGCATAGAAATGTCGTCCGAATCCATTCTGGCAACAAGATCATTTCTACAGTGTTTTAATCCTTCATCCAACGCTATTCCAAGCCCACTGTTTTCTGTGAGTTGTACTATGGTAAACAGCCCTTCATTATTCTTAGCAAAAACATCTATAACTTCATCAAGCTCTGTAGTTAAAGGTCCATCCTTCACCAATACAAATTGGTCTGGCTTGGCACTCTGATTCAGCATACTATCTATACTTACCCTTAAATTTTCAGGCTTTTCTTTGTAATATACTGACATCAATACGCTGTACTTTCCCACAAGGCGCCACCTAAATCCAAATAAAAAAAGCGGCACACACGTTATGAAGCATCATAACGCGCTGCCGCCTATTAATCGTCATTTATGCTCCCCAATATAAACTCTCTTCATCAAGTTTACTCACATAAGAAAAATCCCCATAGAGCCTCATACTCTATAGGGATATTATACGTTAATTGTGATAATTTGTCATAAAAATGTGCATCTTTTATATGCTAGAAAATGTATGACACAGTACTTTAACTTATCTTCTTTTCAATCCTCTCAACAGCACTTTCCAGATGATTAACTCTAAGAGTAAGCATCTCATACTCCGTTCTTGAAGTAACAACATTTTTCAATTGCCTGTCCAAGTCCATATGCCCTTCTGCAACTCTCATAATACTTGGCACAATCTCATTCTCTATCTGCATTTTTATGCTGGTAACATCAGATTGAAGACCATCCATCCTTGTTTTTATGCTGACAACATCAGATTGAAGGCCATCCATCCTTGCTTTTATGCTGACAACATCAGATTGAAGGCCATCAATTCTTGCTTTTATGCTGACAACATCAGATTGAAGGCCATCCATTCTTGCTTTTATGCTGACAGCATCAGATTGAAGGCCATCAATTTTGCCATCCATAGCATCTAATCTTCCATCCATGGCATCAAATCTTCTATCCATGGTATCTATTTTTTCTAATATTAAATCAATTTTCTGATCATTATTCATATATCTGTTCCTTTCATCTACCGATGTGAATATATACTAACACACAAAAAATTTTACTTCTATAAGTCATAATTACCAAATCCCCCAATTGATATTAAAGCTTTTTCCCTATACTCATCTCCCCAACAGCTTCCACCCTTTCGACGTATGCTTAGTGTTAACCCGCTTTGGCTTTGTAAATTGTATTCTTTCACCGACTACTTTCCCAGTCTCCTATTCATGGCAATCCGCGCATAGAATCATGATTCTTCCGCTTCCTTTTGTAAGCTTATAGTAGTAATGTCTTCTGTCATGTATCTTCGAAAACGCCGGTGTTGTCCCTTTTATAATCTTGCAATCCTCCTTGCACACCTTACACGTGCGTGACTCAGTAATCTCTATCTTTTTGCCGTTTACTACAGCGCTCTTTATAGACCAGTTTCCATACTTATGCTTATCAGTGCGCGGAATGCTCTCTGTTTTTGTAGCGCCACACATTTTACAGACACTTGTTTTTGTACCTTCGCATGCACAGGTTGCTCTTGTTGTGCCGCCTCTTTTAAACTTATGTCCTTTAGCTGGAATTTCTTCGCTCTCAATTTCTGTTCCGCAGTTTTTGCATAAATAGGATCTTGTACCCGGCAACGTACATGTAGGCTCTTTAGTCCTTTCCCACTTTCCTTTATGCTCTGTTTTCTCAGTATACTCTGTTTCAAGTACCGCTTCACAGTCCTGGCATATCTTTATGTCCCTGCCTTGTTTACTGCATGTTGGCTTAATAAGTGTAACCCAGTCATAATTTTCATGTGTACATCCTTCCGCGTGTACAACAGATGCCGGTATTCCCGGCGCAAACAGAAAAACAGCTCCTGCAAAAGCCGCTGCTAAAGTTGCCTTTCTAAGCCTTGTTAATATTTTGATATTCAATTAAAAATAAACCTCCTGAATATTATTTTCCGTTATATAACAATAAAAATCCCGGGATAAGTATCTGCTATTTATTAACAGCAGATTTCGTCATGAATTGACGTGATGTGATGATTTCTACAGCATCCGGAAAGCTTTCTTGAATCTCCGGACAAGTAATCTGGTACCAAAATAAAATCATCAGAGATAGACAAATTATCACTTTTCAAACGCAAAAACAATAGACTTTATAGAATCTTAAGAAACTTAAGAAACTCCCAAATAATCTCTTATTTGAATAAAAAACCCTTAAGGGACTTTGCACATCTGCATTGTCCTCTTAAGGGTAATCATATCAGGCAGTTCTATGAAAATTTTAAATTATCAACCAGCCCGTCTGGCCTTCCTGTTCATGAGCCTTACCATTTCCTTTTCAAATCCTTCTGTACTCTCACCCTGGAACATAACCTTTACTGTCAGCATGATGAGACGAAGATCTAAGCTAAAGGACTGGTTTTCAATATAAAGAAGGTCGAGCCTTAACTTGTCAAAAGCGGATGAATTATATTTGCCAAAGATCTGTGCATAGCCTGTAAGTCCGGCTTTAACCTTCATTCTGTACTTGAACTCAGGGAGTTCCTTGCAGTACATTTCGACATGTTCTACGCGTTCAGGTCTTGGGCCTACAAAACTCATTTCCCCGGATAAAATATTAAATACCTGAGGAAGTTCATCAAGCCTGTACCTGCGAATTACATTGCCAACCTTAGTAATTCGCGGATCAAAATTGATTGTTGGCTGTAATCCCAGCTTCTCTGCATCAACGATCATGCTGCGGAACTTGATGATATCAAATTCTTCGCCATCCTTTGTGCATCTCTTTTGCTTAAAGAATACAGGACCACCATCCTCAATCTTGATAGCCGCTGCTATCGCAAGCATTATAGGAGAAAAACCTATCATGAAGACTATTCCAAAGCATACATCAAAGATACGCTTCGCATCCAGCTTAGCCTTCTTTTCATAAACATAATCGTACTTCATCAGGGGCGTATCAAGCAGATGTCTTGTGGAGCATCCCTGAAGGATTATATCTTCAATTCTTGGCGTGAAATAAAATGTCTTATGCTCATCTATGCATCTCTGCATATAAACTCTTCTGTGTTCAACAGACAGTCCATACATGATCACTGTGCAGCATTCAGATAGCTTCTCTTCAAAAGTTTTAGGGGAAACTGTTTCATATTCCACATATCTGAAATCAAACAAGTGTCTGTACTTTTTAAGTATTCTGTCCTGGAACCTCTCTGCTTCATCGCCTGACACCCAGCTTCCTAAAAGAAGAAGTGTCCTCTGAGGTTGAACACATGCCATAAAGTAGCGCTTAGACAGTGTGATTATCAGTGCAGTTCCAATAAGCTGCATGATCACAGTCATAAGTCCCGGCATGAAACTGGTATATCTGTTCTTTATCAGATTACATTCCACATAAAGAATAAGGTCTGCCAGTCCAAAAGAAATAGCCTGAGATAAAACCATCTCCGCAATAGATGAAGACGCAATTCTGAAAGCGTTATACAGATTGCATAATCCATTGTAGATAAACACATATATAATTATTGAAATAATACCGCCAAGCACATAGTATGTCTGGAATGCGTTGTGGTTATAATATGCACACCATACAAATGCAAATAACCCGATATTCCAGAGCATCACCAGCGCTTTCGCTGTATGTGTCACCCGTTTGCTCTTCAAATTCTGCCCCTCATACTAATTTAGAAGATCAATTCATCTTTATAAATGCGAATGTTCCGGCTTTATTTACTGTGCAGATTACATGTCCTTCATGGATATCATCAACCTGTACTTCTTTCCAGGTGCCATCTGACTGAAGCTGGAATACTCTGTAAATGTCGCCGTTTTTGCATCCGTAAACCTTGAAGTCAACCTGGCATGTGCTGAAGCGAACACCACGTGCATAGGTCTCAACAACGTTCTTTACAGATCCGCCGATTGAAGCTGCAAGAGTCTTTGCTGAGCTTACGTTACCGGGAGTTGTCTCTCTCATAACAAAAGTTGCTCTAGTCTTAACTCCGCCAATTACAAGCTTTCCACCCTGTCCTACAGGAATAACCCCATCAAGTCCGGGTGCTTTAGAAATAGTGTTGTAGAAAGGTCCTTCAGCAACGCTTACCTTGCCGCCGCCTGATGATCCGCCATTTGTAATAGTGATCTTAGGAGTCTTCTTGCTGCTTCCACTTGTCTTAACCGTGATCTTATAGGTGTAATTATTTGTTACACGATTATCAACATAGTATGTGCCATAACTGGTTGAATTACTGGGTGTCTTGTTAGCTGCTGAAGCTGCTGCGTTTGCTGCCGCTGCCGCTGATGAAGCTGCATTTCCTGCTGCATTGGCTGCCGAAGCTGCCGCATTTGCTGCGTTTCCAGCTGCGTTAGCTGCAGAATTTGCTGCCTGTGATGCAGAAGCTGCTGTCTGAGCTGCTGCTGCCGCCTGTTCAGCCGCTTTGGATGCAGCTGCTGCCGCCTCCGCTGCTGCCTTTACTGCTTCAGCTGTTGCTGAATTCGCTGCTGACACAGTCATCGGCGATAATACCAACACCCCCGTTAATACCAGTGCCATTATCTTCTTCATAACGTTTCCCCTTTCTGCGCATCCTGCGCAAATAACTCACAAGAAAATCTAACTATATTTTAACAAGAATACGTTTAATTAACTACTAAAAAAACAATTAAATAAGCATAAAACAGGGGTTTCTACTATCAATTTTCTGTTAATTTTCATCCAGTTCCCTATTGATTGTTCCTGCCGCATCCCCCACGAGACAGCCGACCACAACCCACTGTTTTTCCGGATGTTCCTCATCAACTGTTGTTAATGTAACAAGGAAATTGTAAGGATCTACGCCTTCTTCCCAGCCTTCTCTTATATTGGTCTTAGTAGTCCAGTTGGTCTTCATATCCTTTAAATATGTCTCACAACTGCCCACATCTGTAAAATCATATTTCAAAAACAGGTTTTCATTAGGAGCCTTGTACGCTGTATAAATCTCATAAGTCAGCGTATTGTCAGGTAGGAAAATAAAGAACTGGTCATGCTCTTTGAAATAGTTCTCATCAGCAAAATTCCAAAGTTCAGAGAACATGTCGCCATCCTTTGTAGTCTTTCCATGAATAATCGTATTAAAATCGCACATGTCCATCATGTTGTACGATTCGATGTATATTCCGCCTTTGTCTGACTCAGTAATTCCATTGCAGTCATGTGTGACATAGTAAGTATCATCACCATCAATATTCTGCGCAAGAGGATAGTTTATCCCCGTGCCCGGAACATAAAGCCATGCAAAAACATCAGGATTCTGCGCCGTATACCTGTTAAGTTCAGTGGCAATATCCAAAGATTCCTCATTCGATTCGCCACTATTATCTTGATTATCAGACTGATTTCCACAGGCTAAAAGACATGCAGCCATGGTCATACCAATCAGAAATAATCCCCCTTTATGCATAGTGTTATACACTTTGCTCTTATTATATCGGCTCATATCGCTAAACCCTTTACCCATCTACCTCAACAGGTTCATAAAATATTTCTAAAAACATTTCATACATAGCATCTTCATCAGGATAGAATTCCTCAAATTCTTCTCCCATGGTTGTCGTTCCCCTTAACAGATAAAAGCTGTCATTGTCAAAGGAATATGAT
>JAEEGL015341952.1_pt1 | contig 10166 bp, 9 predicted proteins | sample 9134231 | NCBI WGS metagenome assembly JAEEGL01 (sample SAMN16246548, study PRJNA631951) | gut metagenome | biome: gut microbiome; feature: rumen; material: fiber-attached | host: Bos | place: Iran: Karaj | collected 2018-10
AGGCAACTGAGTGCGGGCCGTATGGTGGAAAGGCAGTCCGATCCTTCTAAAGAGGAACCGCTGTGTATACAGCGGCAATAGGATGCACGCGACTTCAGTCGCGTGAGGCTTCACATAGAGGAATCGATATAGGATGCGTATGAGTAACTCCTTGTATGGTTTAAAAAATCTTTATGTCTTCAGCCGGGAGGTTTCCGCTGACAAAACGGGAGTAAAATCTCCCCGGCTGGTACATCCACCGAATGCCGAAATGTGGCTTATTTCCTACGTTTGTATGATACACTCGTCCAATTTTTGATGGTTATTCTATCAGCATCGCATCCCCGAACGAGAAAAAGCGGTAACGCTCCTTGACGGCTTCCTCATAGGCGGAAAGCACATGCTTTCGTCCCGCGAGCGCCGACACCAGCATGATCAGCGTCGACTGCGGAAGGTGAAAGTTCGTGATCAGGCAATCCAGCACCTTGAAGCGGTAGCCGGGGTAGATGAAGATCTGCGTCCAACCGCTCTTCGGAGAAAGATGCCCGTTATCCTCCGCCGCCGATTCGACGGTCCTGCAGGAGGTCGTCCCGACGCAGATCACGCGGTGGCCTTCTTGTTTCGCGCGGTTGATCTTATCGCAGGCGTCCTGCCCGATCACGTAATACTCGGAGTGCATGTGATGGTCCTCGACCGCCTCCTCCTTTACGGGGCGGAAGGTCCCGAGGCCCACATGCAGCGTGACTTCCGCGATGTCCACGCCCTTCTTTTTGATCTCATCCAGCAGTTCCTTCGTAAAGTGCAGTCCCGCCGTAGGCGCCGCGGCGCTGCCGTCGTACTTCGCGTAGACCGTCTGATAGCGGTTCTTGTCCTTTAATTCGTGCGTGATGTACGGCGGAAGCGGCATCTGACCGAGCTTATCCAGGATCTCTTCGAAAATGCCCTCGTACGAGAACCGGATCAGCCGGTTGCCTTCCTCAACGACGTCTTCGATCGTTCCTTCCAGGATCCCGTCCCCGAATTCGATCACGGTCCCGGGACGGCATTTCCTTCCGGGGCGCACGAGCGCTTCCCAAAGGTCCTTTTCCTTCCTCGTCAGCAGGAGCACCTCGACGTGCGCGCCCGTTTCCTTCCGGACGCCGTAGAGCCGCGCGGGGATGACCTTCGTATTGTTGATGACCAGGCAGTCGCCCGCATCCAGCTCGTCTATGATGTCGCGGAAGATCCTGTGCCGGATCTCTCCCGTATTCTTGTCAAGCAGCATCAGGCGCGAATCGGACCTGTTCTTGATCGGATCCTGCGCGATCAGCTCCTTCGGAAGCTCGTAATCGAAATCTTTTACATCCATTGATGGTTCTCCGTTTTTTGAAGCGCATGCGCGGCATTCTTACCGCGCCGTGCAACGCACCCATTATAGCACGGTTCTCTACTTTTTTATCCACAAAATGCACTTCTTTTCGCTTTTACAGGAAAGACGCGCTCTCCGAGTCCTTTTTCAAGGTGCTCTTCGGCGGTTATGCACCTTTTCCACAACTTTTTCCGTTTTTTTCCACTTTTTTCCAAGGCGTCCGTATCCCTTGCGTCCCAACGGTTTCCGCCCTTCCGGCGCGGACTTGTCAACTTTTTCCACAATCCCTTTTCAACCTTTCACGCATTCTTCCGGTCTTTATTTCTGCGGGTTTTGTGGTACAATTCTTGCAGGAAAAAGTTCCGGGATCAGAGGGGGATTCTGCCCCTTTTCCGGTGCTTTTTCAGCCTCTGTAATTCGATGCGACACCAGGAGATTACTGCCATGAAAAAACTGACTCTTCATTCCGAGAATGACCTGACATATATCCATCTGCCGGTCGATTTCATCGACCTGTACATGCCCGAAGCATCCGCCGAAGCGCTCAAGGTATATCTGTACCTTCTGCGCGCTTCCTCGGACCCGTCCATCCTGCTTTCCATTCAGGACATGACCGATCTTTTTGACGTGACGCAGAACCGTGTCATCCAGGCGCTGCGTTACTGGGAAGACTGCGGGCTTCTTTCGCTTGAAGAAAAGGACGGCGAGATCGCGGACATCACCCTGCTTCCCATCCCGAAGCAGGAATCGTCGAAGGATCACGCTGCCGTTTCGGCATCTTCGGACGCAAAAGCCGGATCGAAGGAGCAGGAGGCTTCCCGGACCTATACCGTGAACCTTTCGGGCATCGCGAAGGATCCTTCGGACGTTCTTAAGAAGGAGGCGGATGAGCCCGCCATCGACCTTCATGCCCTTTTGTCGGACGAAGGCTTCACGGAGCTTCTTTCCCTGGCGGAGGTCTACACGAAGAAGTCGCTCTCGCCGAGCCAGCAGAACGCCCTCGCTTCCTGCTACGTGCTCGTCGGAAAGAAAACGGACATCGCGGAATATCTGATCGAGAACTGCATCGACAACGGCCACACCTCCTTTAAGTACATGGAAGCCGTCGCGAAGCGCTGGAACGCGGAAGGATACACGACGCTCGAGGAGATCAAGGCCGCGTCCGCGTTCCGCAACGAATCCGTGTACAGTGTCTTAAAGGCCCTCGGCATCCGGCGCGATCCGGTCGCGTCCGAAGAGTCGATGATCCTAAACTGGGCGAAGTCCTTCGACCTGCCCATCATCCTTGAGGCGTGCAGCCGCACGATGCAGTCTTTGCACATGGCCGATTTCAAGTACGTGAGCGGCATCCTGAACAGGTGGAAGGACGCGGGCGTTCATTCCCTTCAGGACATCGCCGAGCTCGACGTGCTCCACGAGGACAAGAAGAAAGCCGACAAAAACCGGCCGGCCGTTTCGAATTTCAAGGGCATCGAGAGCCGCTCCACCGACTACGACAAGCTGTTTTCAGGTTATCAGAACGCGTGACGGAGGACCCCATGGCACTGACGAACGTACAACATGACGCGCTGATGCGGATGTATCAGCGTCGGCGCTTTGAAGACCTCGAGGCGCTGAATAAGCGAAGGGAAGCCCTGTTTTCCAGGTATCCTGCACTGAAGGAATTCCAGGACATGCTTTCGGAAAACGCGGCGGAGCGCGCGAAGGCGCGGATCCTGAAGAACGAGGAGAAATATCGGCAGCTGACGCTTGAATCGAAGGAGCTTCTTGAACGAAGGAAGCGCTTTTACGAAGAAAGCGGCATCGATCCGAAGTCGCTTGACATGACGTATCAGTGCGAAGACTGCAAGGATACGGGGTACGTAGGAAACAGGAAGTGCCACTGCTTCGTCCGCGCCGAGATCGCCCTCCTCTACAGTCAGAGCAACCTGTCGAACGTCTTAAGGACCGAGAACTTCGAGAGACTTGACCTTTCCCTTTACGACGACAGGCAGCAGGAAGGCAGGCCCTCGCAGCTTGAACAGATGCAGCAGGTCATCGGCGTGTGCCGGAGCTTCATCGAAAACTTCGACGAAAAAGGCGGAAACCTTCTGTTCTACGGAAAGCCGGGCCTCGGAAAGACGTTCCTGTCCGGGTGCATCGCGAAGGAGCTTCTGGACACCTGCCACTCCGTCATTTATTTCTCGGCCGTCCAGCTGTTCGAGCATTTCTCGAAGATGCGCCCCTTTAAGGAAGATGATGAAAACAGCCGTCAGAACGGCGATATCACGGAAGCGGATCTTCTGATCATCGACGACCTGGGCACGGAGACGCCGAACAGCTTCACGCTCGGACGGTTCTTTTCCCTGATCAACGACCGGCTTCAGGCCGGCAGGGCCACCGTCGTTTCGACGAACCTTACGCTGAACGACCTCGCGGACCGGTACGGCGAGAGGATCGCGTCCCGCATCTTAAGCGGTTACACGCTGCTTCCCTTATCGGGCGACGATCTCAGGATCAAGATCAAACTGCGCAAAATGAACGGACAGGACGCTTAAATGCTTTTGCGTTCATAGATGAGAAAAAGAGGAGACATTATGGCTGACATTGTGACACAGACGATCCCTGTCGGACGCCTCGGGATCATTGCGATGGAAAACATCCTGCCCCTGGCGAAAAAAGTCGACGCTTACGTGGCCGAGTGGCGCGCGGAGCGCGAAGCGGTCTCGGAAGAGAACACGCTCCATTTCGCGGGCTATCAGCGCGACAGCTACCTGATCAGCGCTTCCGTTCCGCGTTTCGGATCGGGCGAAGGAAAGGGCCGCATCAACGAATCGGTCCGCGGCGACGACATCTTCATCATGACGGACGTCTTAAATTACTCGCTGACCTACAGGCTGTGCGGAAACATCAACCACATGTCGCCGGACGACCACTATCAGGACTTAAAGCGCATCATCGGCGCGATCCAGGGCAAGGCGAAGCGCGTGAACGTCATCATGCCCTTCCTGTATGAAGGCCGCCAGCACCGCAGGACCGCTCGCGAGTCCCTGGACTGCGCCGCCATGCTGCAGGAGCTGACGAATCTGGGCGTCGACAACATCTTAACGTTCGACGCGCACGATCCGCGCGTGCAGAACGCGATCCACGACAAGGGCTTTGAGGACATCTCCTGCGTCTACCAGTTCATCAAGAAGCTGGTCAACGAAACGCCCGACTTGAGGATCGACCCCGAGCATCTCGTCGTCATCAGCCCGGACGAGGGCGGCATGGGACGCGCCGTGACGTTCGGCAACTACCTGGGAGTTGACGTCGGCATGTTCTACAAGCGCCGCGACTACACGAAGATCGTCAACGGCCGCAACCCGATCGTCGCCCATGAGTATCTCGGACGCGATCTTGACGGCATGGACGTACTGATCATCGACGACATGATCTCGTCCGGCGATTCCATGATCGAAGTCTCGACGGAATTAAAGAGGCGGGGCGCCGCCCGCATCTTCGTCGCCGCAACCTTCGGCCTTTTCACGAACGGCCTGGCGAAATTCGACAAGGCTTACGAGGAGGGTCTGATCTACCGCGTGCTGACGACGAACCTGACCTATCAGAAGCCCGAGCTTTTTGAGCGGGAATACTATTACAGCGTCGATCTGTCGAAATACATCGCGCTTCTCATAGACGCTCTGAACCACGACAATTCGCTCTCCGACCTGCTGCTTCCGACCGACAGGATCAACAGGATCCTGGAGAAGCACAGGGAAAGGCAGAAAAACCAGTAAGGACGTTTTGGTATTTGACGGCAAAAGCGAAACATAAAGCCCTCTGCACGTACGGACGATGAGCGTACCAAATGTGCAGAGGGCTTTCTTACAGACCGAAGGTCTCTTTGATCATTCCTGGCAGATCTCAATTCTTCAGTGCCGTCAGCGGCACGACACAAACGCCATCCGGCCGCCGGTAGGCCGCATTGGACAGACCGCAAAGGACAATCAGGGCCGAAGGTGCTTTTCCTTCGTCTTTAACGATCTTATCCCGGATGAGGATCAGGTTCTTAGCGGCCTCCTCGATTTTGTTTGCACCGAGCTTGATTTCAATGCCGCACCATCTGCCGTCCGACATCTCGATAACTGCGTCGATCTCGTTGCCTGCATAATCCTGATAATGATAGAGCGCCGCACCGAAGGATTCCGCGTAGATCTTCAGATCACGCTCACACAGGGCTTCAAAGAGGAAGCCGAAGGTCTCCGGGTCACCGATCAACCGCTCCGGCGTTATCTTCAACAGCGCACAGGCTTATTTATGATCTTCTTGGTCATGTGCATCACCTCTTATGCGGAAAGCATATCACAATCCGATAGTTTTTGTAACTTCAATCCGATAGATTTGAGATTTTCAACCCGACAGATTTCTAAATTTCGACCTGATAAAGCGCAGCGAAGCTGTTGACGGATGCATTCGTTATGATAACGAAAAGCCTGACAAAGCGTCGCTCGGATACCGAAGTCCGATCGAATGCAGAGAATACATGACTGCTGCACGTAAAAGACTCCGGCGATTTCTCGCAGGAGCAAAAGCCTGTCTTTTCCTCTGCACGTACAAACGATAAGCGTACCGAATGTGCAGAGGGCTTTCTTACAGACCGAAGGTCTCTTTGATCATTCCTTAATCTATTCTGAGTCCTTTAAAGCCTTCAGGGAGTCAACATCGAAATTGAGCATTGTTTTTCCGCTCTTATCGTGTATAATACTGTTAGTATCCTAAAGACAGGAGTGCAGACCGGTGATTTACAACGTAAGCATCCGCTGACTTAAAAACAGAGGCGCATAAGAATAAGGCGGGCTCAGCCCCCTTTATTTTGTGTGCCGCTTTGGGTAACTTCTGACAGTGGGAACCGCAGGATGCAGCCACGACGGAAGCTGCTTTTCTGCGGTATTTTTGCGCCCGTTTTCAGCAGTTGGACCATATCGAAACGATCACATGTCAATCTTATGTTCAAGGAGAAAAGCAATTATGATAATCAGACTGGAACCTGTAAATGATGATAACAGAGAGGCTGTTTTAGCCCTTTCCGTACGTAAGGATCAGCCCTTCGTCGCGACAAACGAAGCGTCGCTCAGGCATGCGGCGGAAGCTAACCTGGAGGTTCCCGGCGTTGCGCGCCCGTTCGCGATCCATGCAGACGGCCGGCTGGTCGGATTCTGCATGTTTGCGGTGAATCCGGAGGACGAGGACGAGGATGACAGATACTATCTCTGGCGCTTCATGATCGACCAAAATGAACAGGGCAAGGGTTACGGCCAGGCGGCGCTTCAGGAGATCATCCGCTATTTCCGCGGCCTCGGGGCGGACCGGATCCTGCTGTCCACGGAACCCGAAAACGAGTGCGGCCTGCACGTGTACCACAAGGCAGGCTTCCGGGATACCGGGTGCATCGACTGCGGCGAGGCCGTTTTGAGACTGTGGCTTAATAAGAAAAGCAAAAAAGAGCAGGACCGGTTCCTCTGGTACGGCGTCGACGTGAAGGAGCGGCTGAAGGTCAGGGAGAAAAACGGCTATGGCGTGAGCATTGCGATCGCACATGAAGATGAGTTCGAGACCTACTGCGCCGGAAGCGGCAGATACGGGCAGGACTTCCCGGTGAACCGGGAAATGCTGTTCCAGGCAGGCTCTGTCAGCAAGCCGATGTTCGTGCTGACCCTCTTAAGGTATGTAGACAAGGGGCTGATCGACCTGGACGCGGATATCTCAGGCGTCGTGCCTGAATATGTCAGGAGGGGCCCGATGAGCTTCGCAGCGCTTTTAAGCCACACGGCGGGCTTCAACCTGCATGGATTCCCCGGCTACCGGGCGGATCATGAACCGCTCTCTTTAGAAGACGTGCTGAACGGCAAGGGTATCACGCCGAAGCTAAAAAGGATCCGTCCTTACGGCAAGCAGCACATGTACTCGGGCGGCGGCTATGTGCTGGCCGAGCTTGCGTTTACGCGGATCACGGGGAAAACGCTTCGTGAGGCTTTTCAGAAGGAAGTAGCCGAACCTCTCGGACTGAAGCGCACAGGATTCTTCCAGCCGCTCGACGAAGAACTGGTTGCCAACGCAGCCTTCGGAGGCAGGCTTTCGGAAAAGGAAGATCCCGCGCACGGCTATCACTATTATCCCGAGCACGCGGCGGCCGGTCTTTGGACCACGCCGACGGAGCTTGTAAAGATCGGTCTCGCGCTTTCCAAAAGCTACCGGAAAGGCGGCCTGCTCAAAAAAGAGACTGCCCGGCGCATGCTGAGCCCCGTCATGGACAACTACGGTCTCGGTATCACATGCCTCCGTGGCGATATCGGCGAGCACGACGGCTGGAACGAAGGCTTCGTAACGGAATGGATCTTCTCTCTGAGGGAAGATCTGTGCGTCGCAAGTATGTTCAACCGGTCCACGGATGAGCTGGATTGGGAACAGACCAGGATCGCGATCGAACTGTTCCAGACCGTCGAAGAGGACATGGCCGAAAAGCCCGGCAAACGGAGCCTGTGTGCCTATTGCGGCAGATACGTGCATCCCGGGAATGCCGGTCTCTGCGTGGATGAGGTCTTCATCGAGAACGGAAAACTGTACGGAAGGTTCATCGACGAGGAAGGAAGCGAATTTACAAGTCAGCTTTATCCCATCGGAAAGAAAACCTTCGGCCGAAAGGGCGGCTTTGCCAGGATCGTCTTCGGCAAAGGATGCCTGACCCTTAACGGGACCACCTTCCAAAAGCTTTAAGAATGCTGAAACAGGGCGGCGGGGATCGTTCCCCGCCGCCCTCTTACGGATACGGTCCGCCTGCCGTACCCGGATGCCGGCAGGTCTTTCTTTTAAGCCTGACCCATCAGGCAGATGGCAGGTGCGTTCGATGATCCCCTGTCAAAAAGCGAAGGAGGCGCTTCCCTTCGAAGCGGCCTCCTTCCTGCGTCTTTTTATCAGTCCGTGTTTTTCCATTTCAGCCTGTGCAGCTGTCCGTTTCGTTCAAGCCCCTCAAATCGCTGCTGCCTGAGCGCTTCGTACAGGACGATCGCGACCGAATTGGAAAGGTTCAATGAGCGGATCTCTTCGTTCATCGGGATCCGGATGCAGTCCTTTTCGTGCTCGATTAAGATCTGTTCGGGAATGCCCTTGGATTCGGCACCGAACATGATGTAGTCATCCGGACCGTAGCTCACTTCGTCGTACGTTTGGTGCGCCTTCGTCGTCGCCATGTAGACATGCGCGCCCGGGTTCTTTAAAAGGAAATCCTCAAAGTCCACGTAGACGCGAACGTCCAGCTTATCCCAGTAGTCCATGCCGGCGCGCTTCAAGGCTTTCTCGCTTAACGAAAACCCGAGCGGCTTTATAAGGTGCAGGACGGTTCCGGTCGCGCAGCAGGTGCGGCCGATGTTGCCCGTATTCGCAGGGATCTCCGGCTCGTGCAGGACGATGTTCATCAGCGGGCTCCCGCGAGACCGCCGATCACCGCGCCGAGTATCATGGCAAGGACGATGACGATGACGACGATCGCCATGATCATTTTTGCTTTTTTCCCTTTTTCACCGTTAAACTGAAACATGTTTTTCCTTTCCTTCCGGGCATACGTCCTTTAAAAAACAGTGCGCGCAGTCCGGCCTTCTCGCCGTACAGATCGTGCGGCCGAGCGTTATGATATGCATATTATAGAGGATCCAATGGTCTTTTGGAAGGATCGCCATCAGATCGTATTCCACTTTTTCGGGGTCGTCGTTTTCGGTAAAGCCCAGCTTCTTCGAGATGCGCTTCACGTGCGTGTCCACGACGACGGAAGGTTTTCTGTAAATGTTTCCGAGGATCACGTTCGCGGTCTTTCTTCCGACGCCGGGAAGCGTCAGAAGATCCTCCATCGTATCCGGCACCTTTCCTCCGTATGATTCCAGAAGACGCTTCGCCGCGCCTTTGATGTTCACGGCCTTCGCGTGGTAGAAGCCCGTGGAATGGATCATCTTCTCGAGATCTTCAAGATCAGCGTCCGCGAACTTATGAAGCTCATCGTACTTTTCAAAAAGCGAGGGCGTCACCATGTTCACGCGCGCGTCCGTGCACTGCGCGGACAGCATCACGGCGAACAGAAGCTCGTAGTCCTTCCCGTAATACAGATAGCACCTGTCGTCGGTCCCGTATTCACGGTCCAGTCTCGACAGGACTTCCTTCACATGCTGAGGGGAGACTTTCTTCTTACTCATGTTCGTCTTCGTCCGTGAATGTCAGTGATACGTAGTCAGGCTCGCTCGTATAGGAAATGAAGCCCTTCGAAAGCACGAGCCGGCTCTCATCGTTTTCTTTGTAAGCCTTTTTCCAGGTATAGTCCTCGATCTCCGCAGTCAGCCCGCTCATGATCTCGTCCGTATGCTTCTTAAGCACGGGTTCGCCGTACAGAGAGGAAAGCTTCTCCTTAAGAAGATCGAACACTTCGCTCTGCTTCAGCGTATTCTTCGCGTTCTGCGAAGAAAAGACCAGCATGACGGAAAGCAGCTTTTCCTCATCATCCGTCGCGATCTGAGCGTCGTCGTTCACACGGCCGCCCACCATGGCCTTCAGATACTGCGCTTCATAAACGATGTTCCCGTTAGGGTCGACGCCGCTGACCTTCGTGACGGCCTGATACGTCTTCTCCTGCACTTCGTCGAGCGTGGTCCCCCAGGGAAGACCGGGGTAGCGGAAGCCGGACTCTTCGTCCGAAAGATCCTCATACGGGATCTCCCGGATGTTCTTCCTCCCTTCCTCTCTCTCGATCGCGGGCCCGAGCGTCGACTGGCAGGATGAAAGTCCCGCCGCAAGGACCATTGCCAAAAAGAGTGCCGTCAGTGCCCTTTTCATGCCT
>JAEEGL015674571.1_pt1 | contig 10166 bp, 9 predicted proteins | sample 9134231 | NCBI WGS metagenome assembly JAEEGL01 (sample SAMN16246548, study PRJNA631951) | gut metagenome | biome: gut microbiome; feature: rumen; material: fiber-attached | host: Bos | place: Iran: Karaj | collected 2018-10
ATGATGCCAAGCTTGCCGACGGGAATGGTGCTCCAGATTTCATCCTGAGACATTTTTGGTCCTCCAATGACGGTTTTAGCCGCTGTTCACGGCTTACCTGCAATATGATGTTGATAGTTTATTCGTAAACCCGCGACACACTTTACAGCAAGTTTTGTCTTTTGTCAAGTCACACGGCGGTAAGCTTTTGAACAAAGCGCAGATCCTTGCCGTAGAAGCGATAGAGCGTATAAAGACCGGCTATCCTCGAGAAATTTCTTTCACCGTAAGTCTCATTGATCTCATAGGGCATGAGGTTTGAAGAGATGATGGTGGAGTGTCCGGCGAGTATGCGTTCGTTGATGCAAATGTTGAGGCAGGAAACGGTAAATTCCGTGGCATGTTCCGAACCGAGATCGTCGATGATGAGAAGATCGCAGGTCATGATGTAATCTCCGAGTTCGGAAGACTCTCCTTCGCCTTCTTTTTTGGGAATATAATCTTTCCTCATGATGTCAAAGAGTTCGGGAGCGGAAAGATAGAGGACCGTATAGCCCTTTTTTAACAGTTCGTCGGCGATACAGTGGGAAAGGAAAGTCTTTCCCAGACCTGCCGTACCCGAAAAGAACAGGTTTTCTTTTGAAGCTGGAAAACCTGCAACAAATTCTTTTGCTCTGGTGAGATTGATGTTCATGAGATCGTAAGAGCTGCAGTTGCTGACGGGATCTATGTCCGTCCTGCTGTACAGATCCGAACGGAAAGTGCTGAAATTTTCTTTTTTAAGAACTTCCTTGATGTTGGACTGAGAATAGAGCAGGTCCACGATGGCCTGCTTGAAGCAGTGACATTTCTGAGTGCCGATGTAGCCGGTGTCTTTGCAATCGGGACAAGAGTACACGGGATCCAGATAATCTGCGGGGTAACCGTTCTTTAAAAGAACCTGCTTCTTCTGCTCTGCGATACGGGTTACCTTATCACGGAGGGCCTCAAGGGTGCGGTCGGAACTGCCCGTTGAGTCAAGTAATGTCATGCGGGCATATTCCATGGAGGCATCGATGGCTTCGTTGTCCAGAGCTTTGTATTCCGGAACCCTTCGCAGGACTTCGCTGAGCCTGGAATCGTGTAAAAGTCTGGCGGAGTTTTGCTTTTCTTCGTAGTCCCGCATGATCTTTGCGTATTGACTGTTACTGAGTGCCATAAATCATCCCTCTTGTTCCTGTTTGATGGAAAAGCCCAAAGATCTTTCCAGCATCTGGCGTTCGATCTCGCGCATATCCGATGCGGAATATTCTCTCTGAGTGTATCTGTTAAGGTAATTTTCTGCGGATTTGGAAACCTTTCTGGCAGGTTTCGTTCCCTTTGCCTTGGTGAAGTTCCTGTCCTTCTCCGCAAGGGCTTCGGGAGTCTTGATGTTCTCCTCGTTCCAGGAGGTGAGGATCTTATCCGCATATACAAAACTGGTCTTGTTGGTCTTTAAAAGAGTTCTGTCACAGGCTTCTTTCACCATTTCCGGAGAAAAGCCCATTCCTTCCCATGCACGGATGAACTTCTGTTCTTTGTCTCCGGGGAGACGTCCCAGATTGAAAGCCTTGTTAACGGCATTGAAGTAGGCGTTGTAAAGCATGGTGCGATTGTCGGCTTCTTCCACGGTGGTGATGCCCTGCTCATACCAGTCCAGAGCTGTGGACCAGATGTAGGAGTTCTTTTTCTTGTTCCTGTCTATGCAGATCTCATAAAGATGAAGGATGAGATCCTGAGAAAAACCGAGATTTTTATAAAGGTTCACCAGAAGGTTCTGGTCTTCTTCGCTTAAAGTGCGCTGGAGGTACATTTCAAGAGCATTGCTCATGAAGTTCACTTCTTTTTCTTCCAGTGCCTTGTTTATGTCCGCTCTGGAAAGAGAAGGCAGGGCTCTGACAGAGGAAGTGTCCTCCGCTTCAGGCTTGGAGGCCTCTTCCGCAACAGACTTTGCTGCATCGGGACGGATGTTGTTGATGGAGATCACTTTTGCGTTGGATCCGGTAACCTTAGGTGCTGTCTTTACAGGTTCCGCAGTGAGATCCAGAAGAGTGATGCCCGTGATGTCATCACCGTTACGGTAGAGACGGATCACATCATTCTTGTCCCAGTACTTGAGGGCACGGATGATGTCGCTTTCGGTCTCGTCGAAGAAATCTGCGGCGGAGGAAATGGAAAACTGCATTTCGTTACCTGTAAGACAACGAAGAAGATAAAGATATATTTTGACATAGGCTCCGTTTGCGGAAGCCAGATAGCGATCGATAAATACGTTCGGAATAACTGTTGCTGAGTATTTGCGTTCGGTGTTGATCATTATGTCGTTCATAACTGCCTGCCCCTAAAGTTCACATTTTTTCATTTTCCCAATGGGCTCCGAAGGGCTGCATCCGTAATGGATAAGCGCTTCTTATCGAGCTCGACAGCAGCGATTATAACACAGAAAAATCGATCTTTGAATTGCAAATTTTGTGTTAGAGGCTTGTAGAATGGCATTGTGGATAATGTGGATAAAAAAACTCTTGACAAGGTCAAAGCCAAACAACAAGGGGCTGAATAAAAATCACGGCCTCCCCGTGGATGAATGGGGATAGGCCGTGGATAGAGTGGATAACTACAGACCCAAAAGATCATCACCTACATTTACAATGTCTCCGGCTCCCATAGTTATCAACAGGTCGTTTGTTGATGAAAAACCCGATAAAAAATTTTCAATTTCTTTAAAGGATGAAAAATAGTATGCTTCCTTACCATTTTTGACCAGAAGGTCCTTGAGCATTTCCGAGGACACTGTTCCGTCGTCGATCTCGCGGGCGGAATATATGTCTGCCATTACGATGACATCTGACATTGAGAGGCTTTCCACAAACTCCTTGAGAAGGGACTTGGTCCTGGAATAGGTGTGAGGCTGGAAAACGGTAACGATACGTTTCCCCTTGAAACGACGGGCAGTGTTGAGGGTCGCCCTGATCTCGTCGGGATTGTGGGCATAGTCGTCGTAGACCTCCGCTCCCTTGAAGTTTCCTTTGTACTCAAAACGGCGTTTTGTGCCCGTGAAGTCTTTTAAAGTCTTTAACATGGAAGAAAAGGGAACATCGTACTTCCTTGCAACCGCAACGGCAGCCAGAGAGTTTGAAACGTTGTGACGTCCCATGAGGCCAAGCTTCACATGACCCAGAAGAACGCCCTCTTCGTAAAGGTCGTATTCTCCTCTTCCACAGTCGTCATAGGATATGTTTGCGGCCGTATAATCATAGGAAGAGGGAACCTCGCCGTCTTCTGCAAGCCCGTATGTCTTCAGGGTACCGTGGATGTTTTTGAACAGCTTTTCGTGATCCTCGATCTCGCCGTTCGCCACCACAAGGCCATTTTCGGGAACCAGAGCAGCGAAGCGGGCAAAGGAGTTTCTTATGTCGTTCAGATCCTTAAAGAAATCCAGATGATCTTCCCTTATATTAAGGATGACAGCGTCCGTGGGGAAGAAATCCAGGAAGGAATTGGTGTATTCGCAGGATTCCACCACGAAGTAGTCGTTTCCGCCAATCTTAAAGTTGGTGTCTATGCCCGGGATTATGCCTCCCACGGAAATGGTGGGATCCATGCCTGCGTTCAGGAATATCATGGACAAAAGGGATGTGGTGGTGGTCTTTCCGTCAGTGCCCGAGATGCCGATGGCGTGAGGGAAGTTCTTCATAAGTTCTCCCATAAGTTCGCCTCTGGAAAGTTCCGGCAGTTTTCTGCGTCTTGCCTCCATGAATTCCGGATTGTCGGGATGAATGGAACCTGTATATATGATAAGGTCGATGTCGTCGGTGATGTTGGCGGCTTTGAGACCGATGTTCACTTTTCCGCCCAGTTTCTTGAGCTCCTCGATAAGGGGAGAGTCGTGGTCGTCGGAGCCGGAAACGGTGAAGCCGTTTACCAGCAGGAACTTTGCAAGTCCGCTCATGGATATGCCTCCGATGCCCAAAAAGTGGACATGGACAGGCTTTTTAAGATCTATCTGATACATATATCCTCCGTGATATGCATGTAAATATGCTTTCCGTATTATAGTCTTTCGGGGGGAGAAAGACAATCATCAAATCTCTTTATATTTAAGCAATTCCTCTATGTATGCCTTCCCGTACTTACTCAGATACCCGCCTTTTCTGATTATGTATCCGATCACAAGCGGATCTTCTTCTTTCAGTTTTACGGATACCATGCCCTTAAGGGTGGCTTCCTTCTCTGCCAGCATTCCCGAGCCGATGGAGTAGCCTCCCAGTTCTGCCAGAAGTTCCATGGTGGTGGCTCTGTCGTCGGATTTTATGGTCTTCTTGAAATCGTAATCCGCCATGGCCTCCTCCGTAAGATAGAAGTGGCCTGCATCGCTCTGGTCGAAGGAAACGCAGGGGTAATCCTCCAGTTCCGAAAGAGAGATCTCCTTTCGGGAGGCAAATTTATGGTTCTGCCAGACATATGCATAGGTTTCCCTTTGCATGAGGGGCACAAACTCCAGATTATATTCTCTTATGAGCTTCTTTATGAGGGCTTCATTGGCACCCGAGTAGGAAACGATGCCCACTTCGCTCTTCAGATCTCTCACATACTCAAGAACTTCGTTTGTCCTGGTCTCATGGATGGAAAAGTCATATTCTCCCGGATCGAAGGTTTTCAGTATGTTTGTGAAGGACTTGATGGCAAAGGAGTAGTGCTGGGTGGATACAGAGAAGGATTCACGGCTCTTGTTCTTTCCAAGATACCTGTCCTCCACTATCCTGTATTGCCCCACAGCCTTCTTTGCATATATAAGGAAGTCTCTGCCTTCTTCCGTGAGCCTGATGCCCTTATTTGTCCTTTCAAAGAGCAGTATGCCCAGTTCTTCTTCAAGTTCACGGATGCTGGCGGATAAAGCCGGCTGTGAAACAAAGAGTTTTGTCGCTGCTTCTCTCATGGAAGAGGAGTCTGCCACTTCGATCACGTATTTCATCTGATTGATGTTCATAGATACTGTCTCCTTTTTATTGGGAAGATTTTAGCACGAAGAAGCAATAAAGTAAATGGTGATAAACAATGCTTATCGCCCACGATAAAATGTCGGTAATTTTCAACCTACCAAATTGGTAGTAATATATGCGGCATATTAAATCTGAACCAAACAACAGGAGGAAAAACAATGAAGAAGATCATCAAAAAAATTTCGGCAGTACTTGTGGCGTTGGCATCCGTAGCGTCACTTACGGCATGTTCATCAAAAGCATCCGATCTGAAAGTGATAAAGGCAGAGACTTTCGGAAAGCCTTCACCTTTCATTTATACAGTGGACAAGGCGGAAGATGCATTGTACACCACATCTGAGGGAGTTTATCTTTCGGGATATGATATCGCGGTTCTGGTAGAACTTTTTAAGACAAAGGCTCTCGAGGGTTACACTCTGGATCTTGCGGTAAGCTCCAACGCCATTGTGGATGCACAGCAGGGAGTTGTGGATTTCGGCGTGAACAACTTCAGCTACAATGTGGACAGAGCAGCAAGCTTCTACTTCTCCTATCCATACACAAAAGCAAAATACGCCATCCTTACACCTAAGGGAAAAGAACTTTCGTCCTTTGAAGCGGTCGCAGCATCGGGACTTCCGGTGGAGACCTCCGCAGGAAACAATGTGGCAAACGCCCTTGAGAGATGGAATGCGGCAAATCCCGACAAGCAGATCAAGATCGAATACACTTCGTCCGATATCACCGCACAGTTACAGCACATCGCAGAAGGCACATACGTAGGTATCGGTGATACACCCGTATGGCAGGCATACAGAGAAGCCTATCCCGAGATCTTTGCAAAACTTACCGAGAACATCCTTTCCGATGAGGAAGCCCTTCTCATCACAGAGCATTCCACATCCCACCTTCTCTTCGGTAAGACCGGACCCAATGCAAAGGAGTATCAGAAACTTCTTTCCGAAGGCATATATGAACTCTATCAGAACGGAACTCTTGAAAGACTGGCAAAGCAGTATACAGGACTTGACATTGTTCCCTCGGCATCTGATTTCATCTATCTCAACTAATTAAAGACAAAAGGAGGAAAACATCATGGCAGAACCCTTAAGCTGCGGAATTGCGGCACACAGAGCAAAAGTAAAAGCTGAAGCAGAAAGAAAGCCGGCATATACGGACGAGCTTGCGGATTATCTTGCAGGACTCAACAATACAAAGCCCAGACCCACCATCACTCAGGGAGAGATCGATGAAAAGGGATATTGGGTAAGACAGCCCAATTTCCTCATCACACCCTTCGGTGACGGAGAAAAAGATCTTAAGGCTGACAAGGACAGATACATCATCTACTGGAACCCGGGATGCAACTGGAGCCAGCGCCCTGTCATAGTCAGAGAACTTCTGGGCCTTACGGATGTCATCAAAGAGGAAAAGGTGAGCCATACAGGCGAGCACAATAAGTACGGCTGGGGATTCCCCGACAGCCCCAACTTTAAGGATCCCATAACGGGAGTAAACTTTCTGTCGGATCTCTACACAAATGCGGATCCCAACTACACAGGCCGTGCCACCACACCCACCTTTGCGGATTACAAGGAAAAGAAGGCCGTAAACAACGACTATCACAGGCTCACCAACTATCTTGAGGTCCAGTTCAGAAAGTATCAGCCCGTGGACGCTCCGGACCTCTATCCCGTTAAGTTCCGTAAGGAGATCGACGAACTGAACGACTGGCTGTTCCCCAACATCAACGACGGACATTACCGTCAGGCTTTTGCCCAGTCCCCCGAAGCATATAACGACGGACATGCAGCTTTCCATGCAGCTCTTGAAAAACTGGACGAGAGACTTGCCACAAACCGTTTCCTTTTCGGTGATTACGTCACAGATTCCGATGTGAGAGCCTATGTTTCCCTTATCAAGTGGGAAACGGATTTCTACCTTAACGCAGGTCCTCAGAAGAAGAGGATCTCCGAGTACAAAAATGTTTGGGAATATGTGAAGGAACTCTACAGTATTCCCGCATTTTCAAGGTACATAAACAGACATGACAAAGCTAAGGATGACACCAGAGGGGATTTCAGTTCCTACATCTTCAGGATCGTTAGCAAACTGGATCTGGACGAATTCCTTAAGACGGATCACGCAAGAAAAGCACTTTCAGCTGATCCCGAGAATCTGTTCCTTAAGCATCCCGCAGGGGAGACTCCCGAGGACTACCAGTCGGTGATCACGAAGACGAAGTGGAACGATCCTTCTCAGGAAGTGAGAGCCGACAAGAAATTCAAACTTTCCGTGGATGCATCCGTAAATCCTTTAAAGGGAAAACTTCACAACTAGGAGGAACCTGACCAATGGCTGTTACATATAAAGAAACCACAGAAGGAACAGATCCCGAAGGAATCGCAGATGTCCTTAGGATCGCCTTCGGTCGTGGGGAGAACGCTTTTCGGAGCATAAAAGAGGTCTTTGAAAACTCTTCCCTTGTTGTCTTCGCCTATGACGGCAGTCGCCTGATCGGAGCAGGCAGGGCGCTGTCAGACGGATATGACTGGGCGGGCATATACGATGTGGGCCTTCTTCCCGAGTATCAGGGGAAAGGTATCGGCAGGGAACTGATCCGTCACCTGACAGACCGCCTTAAGGGACAGCATGTCTTTCTCTGTTCTGTTCCGGAAAAGGTTTCTTTGTTTGAACACCTTGGTTTTCACAGATCCAAGACGGCATTTACCTACGTGGGAGGAAGTGTTAAGGATGGCTTCTTTCTGCCGGAGGGTTATAGATTTGAAGAAGAGTTCTATCCCCGAAAGCCCTTCATTGACAACGGAAACACAGAGAAGAAAACAAAGGTGGGTGAGATCACCTATAAAGAGTCTCCCGAGGGTATAGACTATAGTCATGTGAACGCCGTACTTTCAAAAGCTTTCGGCGGACATGAAAGGGATGAGTCGAAAACAAAGGATGCTTTTGAAAGATCCCAAAAGGTTGAATATGCCTTTGCGGACGGTGAACTTGTGGGTGTTGCGAGAGCTGTTACGGACGGGAAAGAACAGGCCATCATTCTGAACGTGGCCGTGGATCCTGCTTATCAGGGATTTAAGATCGGGTGGAACATCGTAGCGAAACTCGCTGCCCGGCTGGATGGCTACAACATCTTCCTGAACACTCATCCGGGCGCGGTGGGATTTTACAACCGTCCTGGATTCAGGAGAAACAGGACCGCCATGTGCTATGATCCGGTGCAGATGCCGGAGGAAGTGGCAAAGGGATTTGAACTTCCCGTGGGATTCAGATTCCCGGATGAATATTAGGAGAAAGGAAAAAGCATGTCGACAAACTTTTCGGATTTCTTCAGTTTGGAACTGGTCTGGAAGAGGATCCCCGAGCTGATCAAAAAAATACCCATAACCTTGGAACTTGCCTTGTTCTCGTTCCTTGTGTCCATCGTGGTGGGACTTCTGATCGGTGTTGCCAGATACAAAAAAATAAAGGTTCTGGGTTCGGTGGCTACGGCTTTCCTTTCCTTCATGCGGGGAACACCCATGCTGATCCAGCTGTATGTGGCTTATTACGGCATCCCCGCTGTATTGAAGATCTTCAATTCCTGGGGTGCAAACATCAACGTGAACCTGGTACCGAAGCTGGTATATGCTTTTGTGGCACTTGGGCTTTACCAGTCGGCTTTCACCAGTGAGACCATAAGAGCGGCGCTTGAATCCGTGGACAAAGGTGAGATCGAGGCGGGGACTGCCATGGGCATGACCTATCCTCAGATCTTTCGCCGGGTCATCATTCCCGAAGCTATTGAGAATGCGCTTCCGGGCATCAACAATTCCATCATCGGACTCATCAAGGGAACTTCCCTTGCATCCACCTGCGGCATAATAGAGATCACCTATCAGAACCAGATACTTGCCGGTCGTGATTACAGATATTTGGAAGGATATGTGGCTCTGGCCATAATCTACTGGATCATCACTCTGATCCTTGAGCGTGTGTTCAAGGTGGTGGAAAAGAAGACCCGGATACCCGAGCAGCCCAAGGAACTTGCGGAGGTTTAAGAGCAGTATAAAGGAGAAGGCATATGGCTATATTGGAAATAAAAGGCCTGAGTAAAAAGTTTAATAATAATGTGGTACTTGACGGTATCGACCTTACGGTAAATCCCGGGGACATCATCGGAGTTGTCGGACCTTCGGGAACGGGTAAATCCACGCTGCTCAGGTCCATAAACCTTCTGGAAAGGCCCGAAGAAGGCAGCATATCCTTCGGAGAACTGAAACTTGACCTGCCTCTTAAAGGAAACGGCAAGAAAACGGTGAAGGAACTCCGCATGCATATGGGAATGGTGTTCCAGAGGTTCAATCTTTTTGAACACAAGACAGCCCTTGCCAATGTCATGGAAGGCCTCATCACGGTTCAGAAAAAAACAAAAGAAGAAGCGAGAGAGATCGCTCTTAAGGAACTGGAGAACGTGGGACTTCTGGAATGGCAGAACCACTACCCCAAGCATATGTCAGGCGGACAGCAGCAGAGAGTGGCCATAGCCAGAACTCTGGCAATGAGACCTGACATCATCCTCCTGGACGAGCCCACAAGCGCTCTGGATCCGGAACTGGTAACGGAAGTCCTTAACATCATCAAGAAGGTGGCCGAGCAGGGCTACACCATGCTCCTGGTGTCACATGAGATGGATTTCATAAAGAAGATATCCACCAGAGTGCTGTTCCTGGATGGCGGAAAGATCATCGAGGACGGCAGTCCCAGAGAGGTTTTCGGAAATCCTAAAAGCGCCCGGGCAAGAGAGTTCTTCGCCAAGATGAACAAGCTTAAAGAGCCTGACTATATTATTTAAAATGATCGGAGATCATACATGGAATTTGAAACTCTTTGTTTACACGCAGACAATAATGAGAGTGACGAGTGGGGGACACTGACTGTGCCTATATGTCAGTCCGCCACTTTTGTGCATAAAGGGGTCAATGTCCCCTCGGAATACAGTTATTCGAGACTTTCCAATCCTACAAGAAGGCATTTGGAAAGAACTGTGGCAGCTCTGGAAGGGGGAGCGGACGCATATGCCTTCTCTTCGGGGATGACTGCCATTACTGTGTCTATGATGCTGTTCGGGCCCGGGGATCATGTGATCGCCTCGGACGATCTTTACGGAGGGGCATTGCGCCTTTGCAG
>JAEEGL016169267.1_pt1 | contig 10166 bp, 7 predicted proteins | sample 9134231 | NCBI WGS metagenome assembly JAEEGL01 (sample SAMN16246548, study PRJNA631951) | gut metagenome | biome: gut microbiome; feature: rumen; material: fiber-attached | host: Bos | place: Iran: Karaj | collected 2018-10
AGTAAGGAAGAAAAAACTTTCCCCTCAGAAAAAATTAAAAGGTTAATGGATTATATATATCCATTTGAAGCAGATTGGTGGTTTGATATTTTACCAAACATTGAATTTGAAGAATCCTATTATTCAAATACTAAAAAATCTGTTTTTCCCTTATCAACCGATGAAATTGAAAAAGTCTATTATGATGATGAAAAAGATGACTTTTGGAATTAGTATTTTAAAATACTTTTCATAAGAAATGTGTTTTGTTAAATAGATTTACAAGCAAGAAAGGTAATAATAAAAAATGTACGAATTGATTTATTCAAACACAATTGGATTTAGTCATATAAAGAAAGATATTCCTTGTCAGGATTATGGTATTATAAAGAAAACCGATAATTATAATATCTTTGTTGTTTCTGACGGTCATGGCGATCCTAATTGTTTCAGAAGTGACAGAGGTTCTAAGTTAGTTTGTGAGTCGGCGGTAAATGTTTTAACTAATTTTGTTGATAAGTTAATTGAAGAAGACTATGTTTCGCAACTGATTTCTTTAGACAGAAACCTTTTAAAACAGTTGTCGGCAAGTATTATTGGAAATTGGCTTTCTCTGATTGACAGCGATTTGGAAAATGATCCTATAACCGATGAAACAATAAAGGAATATACAGAAAAAACAAAAAACAAAATCAGGTTCGCTTCTGAATATTCAGCTGGGATTCGACCTGAGAGAGCGTATGGATGTACTATAATCGCAGGAATACAGACGGAAGATTTTCTTTTGCTGCTCCATCACGGAGACGGAAGATGCATTGTGATTGACGGCGATGGAAATCCAACTCAGCCCGTACCATGGGATGACAGGTGTGTTGGTTCGGTAACTACTTCATGCTGTGATTCTGATGCTATAGACAGCATCAGATATGCTGTTATAGATTTAACCCAAAATAGTGTTGCGGCATGCTTTTTGTCAAGCGACGGTGTGGAAGATTCTTTCGGATCAATGGAAGCGGTTTACTCGTTCTTTTTTGATAAAATCAAAATTGCTGTTGAGTCCGGACTTGATGAGCTGAATAACGAACTGAAGGAATCACTTCCCCGCCTGAGTGAAATGGGTTCAGCGGATGATATCACTATTTGCGGGATAATTGATACAGTATTATGCAAAAGCTTAGTTGGAAAGTTTGATGCTTATTCAAATAAGATTAACTTGGAGTTAACTCTTGAAAAAATTAACAAAAAAATAGATTCTGTATTAAGCGGAGGTTTATACAATCATTTAAAACAGAACTATGAACAGGCAGATAAAGAATTGCAAACGCTTAAAATGAACTACGCGAAAGCTTGTGAAACGAGATCGCAGATGAGCGAGGATTTAAGAACATTGCAGCAACAGGAAAATGAATCTACTGTAAAAGATGAACTGGTTGCTTTTGTGAATCGCATTCTGGGCAATGTTAAATCCAACTCACTAAAGGTTTTCTTGAATGATTTTACCAATCTTTTAGATGATATTGAAAAAATGGAATCCCAGATTTCTCTGGCAGAAGAGAAATATAACAAAAGCAAAGAAGAATTTGAAGAATACGATAATAAGTATAAAGATCTTATTGCTCAGAAAGATGATATTCAGAAGCAATTAGATGAAATAGAATCTTAAAGAGGGGTGCTGTAAATGGAAGCCAGTGTTATTATTCAAAAGTGCTCAAAATCAAATCAATTCTTTGGCGTTAGAATTCAAAAAACTCCTGACGGAGATTGGGTCAGGACCTGGGCATTTCCTGTTAAGGAATCATATGGCAAAACAGAAGGATTTGATAAAAACAATATATGCGGAAGTATGTTTGCAACCGAGGAATATCCAGGATGTCCGTATTGTGAGGCTTATGGATTCGTTCAGTGCGGAAAATGTAACAAAATAAGCTGCTGGAATGGCGAAGAATCACTGACCTGTCCCTGGTGCGGAACAGTGATGAATAATATAGTGAAAAGCGAAAAGTTTGATGTTACCGGTGGAAGTTTTTAATAATATTATTATTGGAGTAATATGTGATGACTATAAAAGAATTATATTCAGAGCTGCTTAAGTACAGGGATATTATGGAACTGAATCCTCCTGTTGCTTCAAACATTATTTCGGCTTATGAAAAGCATAATGGTATTAATTTGCCGAATGAATTTAAAAAGTTATTAATGTGTTTTAACGGCGGAGAAATCTTTATTCCGGGCACAATTATTTACGGGCTAAATTCCGATAAATCAGAATACTCTTTAGATGTAATTAATCGATTAAGGAGCACTTATTCAATTCCCAATGATTATTTAATAATCGGGAAACTGAATTTTGGCGATCTAATATGTATTGATTTATCCGGTTCTGATTGTGTTTTTCAATGGGATCACGAAAGCAACGAGGAATTTTACAAGTGGGATTCTATCTGTATTTGGTTAAAAGAGACAATTGAAGACTATCTAGCATACTCGGAGGATAATTCATAATGGCATCAAATCTTTCCGATGAACAAAGACGTGAACTCACAAATGCCCGCCAAAATGCAGTCAGAAATGCTTGGAAAAATGAAAAGGAACTTGTTCTAAATGGTCGAGGAACCAGAAATTGGTCTGAAAAAGAGCAACTTGAAATTGCAAAAAGAGGTTCGGTCAAAGGATATGAGGGGCATCATATGAAATCAGTCAGCCGATACCCAAGTTATGCAGGTAATCCATCGAACATTCAATTTTTAAGTGACAAGGAACATTTGGATGCACATGGAGGAGATTATCATTCTCCGACTAATGGATATTACAACCCCAAAACTAAAAAAATGGAAAATTTCAGCGGAAGAGAATTAAAACCTGTTCAGGATAAAAGACTCAGTTCACCTGCGTTTTCCGATGGTAAGCGAAATACTCATACTAATTCGCAATCAAAATTTTCCTGCCAAATGAGAAAGACTAATAAAAGAAGTGTATAATAAACCAAAAGATAAACGGAGAGATTATTATGTCTACCAATAATTTTAACAAAGACCCGGGGCTCAAAAAAAACGAGTCATTCCGAAAAACTACCCAAGGCAACGACCCTTATGGTTGGAATACGAAGATGAAAAACATGCCTTCTTTTGAAAGCCATATGAAATCTATCAATAAGAACAACGCTAAAAATAACGGACAATCAAGATAATTGTGTTTTATTAATATTAAAAGCAAATTTCTTAGTATTTGTATTAGAGGACTATATGATTTGTAGGTTTTGCGGTAATGAATTAAATACAAATAGTGTGGTGTGTCCATATTGTAATGGTCAGAATTTGACTGAAAATTGGACATTGAATGATGCATTCAGATGGATTGTTGATAAATACGGGATTGATATATTTCTAAATAATTCATTAATAAATTCATTGCTTGCCGATCTTGTAAAAAAAGATGAGCAAGAGAGAAAACAAATCAAGCTTGCTTTGTCATCCGGAGCAGGTTATCAGTTTTATGCCATAGTTACAAGAGTAAACGGCAATATCAGCGAAAGCGAAATAATGCAGTTTACAAAAAGCTTGATTGATACAGGGTTTTCTATTGAGTTTTCTGAACTGATAACATCGATTTTTCTTTATTCTGCATCTCTTGATGACTTAACAGAAATACATTACAAACAGATTAAACGCGAGTTTAATGAATTGAAAAGCAAAAGGCTTGATATTGGTAATATTGACAGTATAAAAGCGTTAAAACAAAGATTTGAAAAGTTTGGTAATTATAAAAAAACAGAAGAGTATATAAGTGCATGTGATGTACTTCTGAAAGAAATAGAGTATCAGGATGCAATTGCCTTTTCTGAAAAGTGCAAAAACAGTTCTGATTTATCTTCTGATTTGTCTATATTGCTGGCAAAGTTCAATGCGTTGGGAGACTATAGAAAAGCAAAAGAATATGCTGCGGCTGTTCAAAAAGCTATTGATGCGCTTAAAGAAAAGGAAACGGCAAAGCAGAATAATGTAAAAAGGTCTTCTGCTTCAAATAAACAAGACTCACACAAAAAAGAAACATCCTCTAATGCCGGAAAGAAACCTTCATCCAACACGCTTGGCCCTATTGGGGAATATGTTCAGTTTGGGAAAAATGGATGGAGAGTTATAGCGCAGCAAGGAGAATATGTATTGCTGCTTTCAAGTCAAAATGTAAATAAAATGGCGTTTTACACAGGGACGGTTGCTGGAACACGTTATAGGCCTGAAGATATGTGGTACAAAACTGCAATTTGTTCGTGGCTGAATACACTGTTTAATATTGACACTTTCTCAGACAAAGAAAAAGAAATAATAGCAAATGTTGATTTAAAAGCTCAATTTAGTAAACCGGGCGGAAATAATTCGTCAAAGGTTTTTATTTTAAACAAAGCAGAGGCGTATAAGTATTTTGAGAATGATTCAGAAAGAAGAATTAAGCATTCTGGTTCTTGGCTAAGATCTTATACTTCAAAGGATTATAATGTTGCAATAATAAGTGAAACTGGATATATTTATGATTGGGGTCATAATCCAACTTGGCAAAATGGTGTCAGACCTGCAATTTGGGTAAAAACCAACAGTTTATTTGAGCAATTACATGGTAAGGAAACAGGCAAATCGGTTGTTGATGTTAATCGATGGGAAATAGGAAAACGAGTTTCTTTTGGCAAATACAGTTGGCTTGTTCTTGACAAAAAAGAAAATGAAGTTTTAATACTTTGCACAAATAATCGCCGAATTCCAAATGAAAAATTTGCATTTAAACTGTGGTATTTAAATAATGATTTCATTAACATGTTTTCTGTTGATGAAAGATCGCTTATTTGTTATAAACAGCACCTAGAACCAGAGTTAGGCGAAAACGCTAGGATTGGAAGAAAGTGTTTCTTACTGAATCACTATGAATATACTAAATACCACTATTTAATCCAACAGGTTTCAGATTATACTAATCGGCCTGCAATATGGGTTAAAATGGATATTAAAGAGAATTCTATAGAGCCAAGTGTTGATAAAGGAAGTAGTTCTATAGATGAAAACGGTGTTGGGAAACTGTTGTTTAACGGAGTTTATCAATATAAAAATCCTGAATACTCGCATTTTAGGTATTTAAGATTTTTTGCTGATGGAAAAGTTGTCGGAGTTTCATCAGATGGTACTCCGGAGAAAGTTGCACAGTGGTTGGATCATGAATATGAAGATCAAGGAGTTTACACTGTTAAAAATGATGTTGTTAAATTTGTACTAACTAGCTCTTATGGGAAAGTAAGTTATATAGGTAAAATTGTTAATGAGGCAATTGATATAGATGTGGTTTCAAATATTAACGGTTATCGTGCAAGCGGTTTGAGATATATTTTTTGCGACTTACAGCAAGCCAAACCAGCGACAGCCCCAGATGAAGTGGCAATCAATACGCAAAAGAAATCCGATGGTTTTTCTAATAATGCTGACCGCAGAAATACTCCACATTTAAAAGGACTGAGAATCTTTAATAAATTAAATTTACATACAAAAGAATAGCAAGATCAAGATAAGAAACTATTTAAGGCGCAGTATCATAATTGCAAAAAGAAGAGGAGAACGATGTGTTGGATTTAAAATCATTTATAAAGCAGCATCCGGAACTTGTTAAAAGCAAACAGGCATTTTATAGCGGATTAGTTGATATGTATCCAAACGAAAAACGTGCCGCTAAGCTAATAGTTATTGTATATGAAAGCGGAATTGCGAAAAAAATAGCAAAAGCGGAACAATTGGACGAAATAACTGTACGTCCGCTAATAATACAATTAACAGAGGATTATTTTATTAAAGAACAGTATGCGCTGGACGGGATTCGTTATTGGGCAGAGTGCTTTGGTAAAAAGCTGACATACACAATCGACTCATCAATGCAAACTGTTCCTGTTCAAAAGGCTTCTCCAACATTCGAACCCAAAACAGTACCGATTCAACAAAACATTCCTAATTCAAATATACCTCACCAGATAGTCAGTGATAATAAGGATTACCAGAGTGAAACAAATGATGCTACATACTATGGTATTTACAAAGATATGGCATATACTAAGACAACTAACGAAGACGGATTTCACAGGGCTTTTGAAATTGCATGTTCAATAGTTGCCAATTTGTTTTTGAAAAACCACGAAGACTTCTTTGATAATCATTTGATGGGTGCAAGAGCTGCGTTTGCCTTGGTAGGTTTATTAGGCGATGAAACCACAAAGCAAGAGTATTCGTTTGTTTCTGAGAAATATTTCGGTAATAACTTTTTTACAGCCGCTCAAATACTAAAACCTGAAATAGATGAATGGATAAGAGAGTCATATCATTCGACTGATATATATGCTCTTGCGCTGGATGCTGTTGCTTCATATTTAACGATTAAAAAGTTTCCCGATTCTTATGGTGAAACACTGATGTTTATTAAAGAGTTGAAGAATTTAGAATCAAAAGGTTTTTCGTCCTATGAATGCGGCGTTATAGTTGCGTACATTGTATTAACTACAGGTCAACTTGTGTCATTATTTGAACAGAAAAACAATGATGAAGAAATATATCAATATGCAATTCTTCTTTTTAAAAACGCCAAGCAAAAAGAAGACTTTTACAACGCAATTGATTTGTTAAGACCGATAAAAGATTACAAAAATTCAAGGGAAATCATTGATGCTTGTAACCAGATGATTGCACAACTTGATTTGCGTGCTTCCAAAGAATCTGCAGAGGGCTTCGGTAAGCGTTCAAAATCTGCAGTACAAAAATACTGTTATTCTTTTAAAGAAGGCAATTCTGGTATGTGTGAACTTCTTGGAGAGAAAGGAGCCAATCTTGCTGAAATGACCGGCTTGGGTCTTCCCGTTCCTTTCGGTTTCACCATTTCAACTGAAGCCTGCGCACAGTATTATGAAGACAGCAAAACAATTAACGATGCGATTATGGCAGAGATTATGTCCTATGTGAGAATCATAGAAGAAGAAAATGGAAAAGCGTTAGGTTCAAAAATCAATCCTCTACTTGTTTCCGTTCGTTCGGGTGCTCGCGCTAATATGCCCGGCCTGATGAACACAATCCTCAATCTTGGTCTTAATGACGAAATTGTTGCAGCTATGATAACCTTCAACCCAGATCCCGCTTTCGAGAGATTCGTTTATGACTCCTATAGAAGGTTTATCCAAACATTTTCTGTTGCGGTCATTGGATCTGACGTCAACGAATATTTTGATAAACTCGTTGACGATTTGAAAAAGAATAAGGGAATCAAGTACGACACCGGGCTCAGTGCCGCAGATCTAAAGTATCTTGCAATTCAGTTCAAGGGAGAGTATAAGCGCCGTGTCGGTCGCGAATTACCTGCAGATCCTATTCAGCAACTCAAGCTTGCTGTGGAGTCCGCTTTCAGATCATGGGATAGCTCTAGAGCAAACACTTATAGAATAAATAACAGTATCCCATATTCATGGGGACTCGCAGTAAGTATAATGCCAATGGTATTCGGCAACCTCAATAACCAGTCCGGCACAGGCGCTGCTTTCACCAGAGACCCCGCGACAGGCGAGAAGAAGCTCATGGGTGAGTTCCTTATCAACGCTCAAGGCAATGAAGTTATATTCGGTTCGCGCATACCGATGCCCATTGCCCAGATGGAGCAGGAATTCCCTGAAGCTTACGCGGAATTCATCAAGGTCTGCGATATTCTTGAGAATCACTATCACGATATGCAGGATATAGAGTTTACCGTTGAAAATAAGAAACTTTATATGCTTCAGTGCGGTAACGGCAAGAGAACAGATCAGGCGGCAATTACAATAGCCTGCAATCTTGTTGATGAAGGTGCGATTGACGAAAAAACTGCGGCTTCAATGGTGGGCTCCCATAGGATCGGAACTCTTTTAAAACCAAAGTTTGATCCAAACGAATTGAAATCTGCTCATCTCATTGGAAAGGGTCTTGGTGCTTCTCCCGGCGTTGCATGCGGCAAGGTTGTATTCACAGCTGACGACGCGGAAACGTGGAATGCAAGAGGAGAAAATGTCATTCTTGTTTGCCATGAGACTACTCTTGAAGACATCACTGGCATGAAAGCTTCCCAAGGCATTCTAACTGTTCGCGGCGGTATGCTTTCTAATGCAGCAGAAGTAGCGCGTAATATTTGTATCTGCTGTGTTTCAGGATGTGGTGACATCAATCTGGACGTAAAAAACAAGAAGTTCACTCTTGCGGGTAAGACCTTCAACGAGGGCGACTATATTTCAATTGACGGATTCACGGGCAATGTTTACGAAGGCATCGTTCATACAGGCTTATTTATTTCAGAAGAACTTCGAAGAGTTATGGAGTGGATTGACAAGTATGAGGTGAAGAATTAATTATATACTTGAAATACAGATTTGCAATGAGGTTGGGAATATGAGCTGAAAAATGGGTATCTGGTTCAAAAAGTTTCAAGTGATAGATAATAACATGATATTTTGGTGGATGACTTTTATGTTTATAAAATAGCATTATAATTGCAAAAATAAAAAGGAGAATCGCTGTCTTGGATTTAAAATCATTTATAAAACAGCATCCGGAACTTGTTAAAAGTAAACAGGCATTATATAGCGGATTGGTAGATATGTATCCAGATGAAAAACGTGCTGCCAAGCTAATAGCAATTGTCTATGAAAGTGGTATTGCAAAAAAAATAGCAAAGGCGCAACAATTGGATGAAATAACTGTACGTCCACTAATAAACCAATTAACAGAGGACTATTTCATTAAAGAACAGTACGCTCTGGACGGAATTCGTTATTGGGCAGAGTGTTTTGGAAAGAAGTTGACATTTACAATAACTGCTTCAACGCAAACCAATTCGGTTCAAAAGAATTTTCAAATACCTACTCTAAAAACTATACCAATTCAGTCGAAAAATCCTAGTGCAAATATCCATCAACAAATAGCGAGTGATAACAAAGCATATCAGGTTGAAAGAATTGATTCCACAGGAGTTAGAATTACAAAATATATTGGCTTTGGTGGAGACGTTGTCATTCCATCTGTTATTTCTGGTTTAAGCACAAAAGAAATCGGGAATAATGCATTTTCTAACACAAGAGTGAAAAGTGTGATTATTCCAGACGGCGTTATAAGTATAGATGTACAAGCTTTTTCACAATGTATTGATCTTACAAGTATAACTATTCCTAATAGCGTTATCAACATAGGTAAACAAGCGTTTTACAATTGCGCTAATCTTACAAGCGTAACTATTCCAAACAGTGTCACAAGTATAGGAGAGAAAGCGTTTGAGAATTGCAGATTGCTAAAAAGTATAACTATTCCTGATAGTGTTACAAGTATATGTGAGGAAGCATTTTGCGGCTGTAGTAGTCTTCCTATCATAACCATTCCTGACAGTGTTATCAACATAGGTGAGAAAGCATTTTGTGAATGTAGCAGTCTTACCAGCATAACCATTCCTGATAGTGTTACAAACATAGGTGATTATGCATTTTCCAGGTGTCGAGAACTCGTTGGTGTAGCTTTATCTGACAGAGTAAAAAGCATAGGAGCTAACGCATTTGGTGATTGTGGTTTAACTGGCATTATTATACCTGACAGCGTCACAAGTATAGGCAAGGCTGCATTTGATAACAATACAATACTATACTGCCATTTAGGCTCATATGCTTTACAATATGCTAATGCCAATGGATATAATGCTGAAGAAATACCTATGACTGGCAACAGCCAGTCATATCAAATTGAAAAAATAGATGCCGCAAGTGTAAAAATCACAAAATATGTCGGAACCGAAGGAGACATCATTGTTCCATCAATAATTTCCGGCTTTTTTGTGAAAGAAATTGGTGAAAAGGCATTTGCAAACAATAAAAGGATAAACAGTGTTTATATTCTTGATGGTGTTACTAGTATAGGTGAATATGCGTTTTTAAATTGCTCGGAGCTTACAAGCGTAACAATCCCAGACAGTATTAAGGATATAGATTGCTCTGCATTTACAGATTGTACAAGGCTTACTAGCGTAACCAAGCCTAATCATATAGACGATATTTGTTTCTCCGGATCACGTTGGTATGAACCAATTCGCGAAGAAATAAAAAAAACGACACGCAAAGACTTTATAAAGAAACATATAAAGTTAGAATTATTCATTGTTTCTTTAAT
>JAEEGL016184960.1_pt1 | contig 10166 bp, 10 predicted proteins | sample 9134231 | NCBI WGS metagenome assembly JAEEGL01 (sample SAMN16246548, study PRJNA631951) | gut metagenome | biome: gut microbiome; feature: rumen; material: fiber-attached | host: Bos | place: Iran: Karaj | collected 2018-10
CACAATGTCAGTCTAATCGCTAAATAATCTGACAATTTATTCCGACTATGGCCAGCCATAGATATAGGAAATAAAACACCGGCCAACAGACCCCGAAAGCGCTCAATAACCTTGCTAAAGATGCGGTTTTTATGGTAAAATAAGACGGATTTTTGGATTTGTTCTATGTGGGTGTTTTTCAGGGTGTTTTAAAGGGTTTCGGGTGATGAGATGACAATATCGGTTTGCATGATAGTAAAAAACGAGGAAGCCGTGCTTGCAAGGTGTCTGGACTGCCTTAAAGACATTGCGGATGAGATCATAATCGTCGATACCGGTTCGTCGGATACGACAAAGAAGATCGCCGCCGCCTACACAGACAGGATCTACGACTTTGAGTGGATAAACGATTTCGCTGCCGCAAGGAATTATGCTTTTTCGCTTGCGAGCATGGATTATATCTACTCGGCTGATGCGGACGAGATGATCGATGATCTGAACAGGCAGAAGTTTAAGATATTAAAGGCAAGCCTGCTCCCGGAGATAGAGATCGTGCAGATGAAGTACGGAAACCAGCTGGAGAACGGCACTGTATACAACTTCGATGAAGAATACCGCCCCAAGCTTTTTAAAAGATTGAGGCAGTTTACATGGATCGAACCCGTGCATGAACAGGTAAGGCTTGACCCTGTGGTGTTTGACAGTGATATAGTGATCACCCATAAGCCCCATGATGTGCATGCGGGGAGAGATATTGCGATATTCAGGGAGAAGCTGGAAAAGGGACAGGAGCTTTCTCCGAGGCTGTGGGACATGTTCGCAAAGGAGCTTTTTATCGCCGGAACGGATGAAGAGTTGGTAAGCTGCTGCGGGCTGTTCAAGGATTATGAATTAAACCCCATGGATGAGAACCTTCACACGGTGGTGTGCACCGTTGCGGCCAGGGCATCAAGGATCGCGGGAAATCAGACCGACTTTTTCAAGTATGCGGTAAAGGTGCTGGCAGGCAGTGAGGGGTGTTCCGAAATATGTTATGAGATGGGGCTTTTCCATGAGAAGGCCGGGGATTACGCGGAAGCTCAGATATGGTTTTACAATGCGGCATATGAGACCGAGCCGGTGATAAAGCTTCAGTCCCATACGACGGACCCTCTTGAGCATTTGATCAGGGTATGCGAAGCGAGCGGTGATCCGGCACAGGCCGCATTTTATAAAAATGAACTCGAGGCGAGGAAAAATGTGGGAAGATAATGTTAGAAAGGTTGTGCCCTATGTGGCAGGGGAGCAGCCTCAGAGAAGAGACATAATCAAGCTTAACACCAATGAGTGCCCTTATCCGCCGGCACCGGAGGTGGCAAAGCTTATGGAGAACATGGATAGCAGCCTTTTCAGACTGTATCCGGACCAGAATGCCACATCTTTGGTGGATGTGCTTGCGGAGTATTACAAGGTTAAGCCCGAGCAGGTGTTTGTGGGAGTGGGATCGGATGATGTGCTTTGCTTATCATTTCTGACCTTCTTCAATTCCGGCAAGCCTATTTTGTTTCCGAATGTCACGTATTCTTTTTATGATGTGTGGGCGGACCTTTACCGGATCCCTTACAAAACAGTTCCGCTTAAGAGCGACTGGTCTCTTGACGTTGACGGATTTAAGCAGGAAAACGGCGGGATCATCATTGCCAATCCCAACGCCCCCACGGGACTGTATGCGCCGCTCTCAGTGATAGAGGAGATAATTCGGGCAAACAGGGATGTGCTTGTCATTGTGGATGAGGCATATATCGATTTCGGCGCAGAGAGCGCGCTGCCGCTTCTCGAGAAATATGACAATCTTTTGATCGTTCAGACTTTCTCCAAATCGCGTGCGATGGCGGGAATGAGGATTGGTTTTGCCATAGGAAGCGAAGCACAGATAAAGTATCTGAGAGACGTTAAGTTCTCGTTCAATTCCTACACGATGAATCTGCCTTCACTGGTGCTGGGTACCGCAGCGGTCAGAAACGATAAGTACTTTAAGGAGATCACCGGAAAGATCATCGAGACCAGGGAATGGACCAAGAAAGAGCTCACAAGGCTGGGATTCAGTTTCCCGGATTCCATGACGAATTTTATCTTTGCGGAGCATGAAAAAGTGCCGGCAAAGGATATATTCGGATATCTGAGAGCCAACAATATTTTTGTAAGATACTGGGATAAGCCGCTGATAAACAATCATTTGAGGATCACGATCGGAACGGACGATCAGATGAAGGTGCTTATCTCCACTCTGGAGGCATATCTGGGGTAAAAAAATAAAAACGAAACGGAAAGATAGAAAATGAAAAACAATACAATATCCATAACCATCAAAAGCGCTGCCATGATACTTATGACTCTTGTAGTTCTTACGGTATCATTTCTGGCATCTCCCGGAATAACCGGGATGAGGAATGTGGCAGCGCAGAGCGAGGAGAGCGTCACTGCAGCCTCAGAGGAGCCCGCGGAGAAGCTTTCATTCACCGAAAGGATCGCGGCAGGATTTGCCGAATCTCTCGGAAAGTACATTCCTGCCGAGCTGGTGGTTGTGTTTGTATCGATGCTTCCGATACTGGAGCTCAGAGCCGGGCTGTTTGTGGCCAAGTTCTTGAACCTTCCTCTCATCAAGGCAATACCTCTTTGTATAGTGGGAAATATTATCCCGATCCCGCTTATACTTCTGTTTATCAAAAAGATATTCAAGTGGCTGGGTAAGACAAAGCTGTTCCACAAGCTGGTAGAAAAGCTTGAGGCACGTGCGATGAAGAAGAGCACGGCTATCGCAAACGGGGAGTTTGTGGGACTTATGCTTTTTGTGGGAATTCCGATCCCGGGAACGGGAGCGTGGATGGGATCGCTGATAGCGGCGCTTCTGGAGGTGGATTTTAAGAAGGCGATAATCGCGGAGCTTGTGGGGATCGCGATAGCGACGGTGATCGTGTCGATACTTTCGTATGGACTTTTGGGGATATTTATCTGATGAAAGCTGACTTAGTGATGTAGCTGCATTTATATAATTTAAGAAACTTAGTGATGTAGCTGCATTTATATAATTTATGAAACTTAGTGACGCGGGTATAGCTTGTATATGACTACGCGGACTACGCTATCGCCGGTGTCCTCGCGTAACGGTACTAAACTCGAACTGCGTTCTCGTTAAGTGCCGACGCTGCGGACGGTCCGCTTAAGTCATATACAAGCTACACCCGCTGACTAGAAAGAATTAATAAAAAACCAAGTAAAAGAGAAAAGATAATAATAAAAGATAAAGACAAAAGATAAAGACAAAAGATAAAGACAAAAGACAAAGACAAAAGACAAAGACAAAAGACAAAGACTAAAATGGGTGAGAGTTATACTGGGTTTGCAGAAGTATATGATGAGTTGATGGATGATGTCCCGTATGAGAAGTGGTGCGAGAGGATATGTGCGGCTATAGAAGAGTACGGAATATCGAAGCGGGTTAAGAGAGAGACGAAGAAGCCGGAAGAATCCGTTGAGGCGGAAGCGGACGGAGACTCCGAAGAAGCAGAGTTTAATGATATATCCGGGGATGAAGCGGATGAGAGTGCGAGGCTTGAGTCGGAGAGGAATCTGGTGGTGGATCTGGGATGCGGAACGGGTACTCTCACGGAAATGCTCTACGATAGCGGCTTCGATATGATAGGGATCGACAATTCGGAGGAGATGCTCGGGATCGCAATGGAAAAGAGACAGGAGAGCGGTTCGGAGATATTGTATCTGAATCAGGATATGCGTGAGCTTGAGTTATACAGCACTGTGGGAACAGTGGTGAGTGTGTGTGACTCCCTCAATTATATTCTTGAGGATGAGGAGCTTGAACAGGTATTCGGGCTGGTTCATAATTATTTATATCCCGGGGGGCTTTTCATTTTTGATTTCAACACAGATTATAAATACCGCGAGATCATAGGCGACGGTACGATAGCGGAAAACCGCGAGGACTGCAGTTTTATCTGGGAAAACGAATACGACCCGGAGAGCGGGATCAATGAATATGATCTGACTTTTTATGTGAGGGATGAGTCGGGAAAGTATGAAAGATTCGAGGAAACTCATTATCAGAAGGGATACACTCCCGAGGTGATAGGAAAGATGCTTTCCGAAACGGGCTTTGAACTGATAAAAATGACCGATTCCGAGACGGAAGGGGAAATCGGTGAAACAAGCCAGAGGATATATGTTGTGGCAAAATGCCTTAAGGAAACGGGCGGCCTCGCATAGTCAGGAAGGGTAAAGAAGGATTTATGGAAGATCATATAGTAAGCGCTCTGGCAGCAGGGCAGCAGATAAGAGCCTTCGGATGTACCAGCAGAGAACTGGTTGAAGAGGCAAGAGGTTTACATAACACAAGCCCCGTGATGAGTGCAGCTCTCGGAAGGACGCTTACAGCTGCGGCAATGATGGGATCGATGATGAAAGGCGATAAGGATATTCTCACGATCCAGATAAAGAGCGCAGGCCCCGCAAAGGGGATAACTGTTACGGCGGATTCAAAGGCTAATGTTAAAGGATATGCCATCGATCCGGGCGTGGTGATACCGGCCAAGCCGAACGGAAAGCTGGATGTATCGGGAGCAGTCGGGCCGGGTACCTTAAGGGTTATCAAGGATCTTGGCCTGAAAGAGCCTTATGTCGGAGAAGTAGACCTGCAGACGGGGGAGATAGCGGAGGATATCACTTATTATTTTGCGGCATCTGAGCAGATCCCCTCATCGGTGGGACTCGGAGTGCTGATGAACCGTGATAACACGGTGCGAAGAGCCGGCGGCTTTATCATACAGCTGATGCCGGATGCAAGTGATGAGTGTATTGAAAAGCTGGAGGAAAACATAAAGAGTATCCCATCGGTGACGGAGATGCTTGAGAGCGGCGATACACCGGAGGATATGTTAAAGAGAGTGCTTGCAGGGTTTGATGTGGAGATCACGGGCAGGATGCCTTGCGCATACAGATGTGATTGCAGCAGGGAAAGGCTTGAAAGAGTGCTACTTAGTCTCGGAAGAAAAGATCTGGACGAAATGATCGCGGAGGGTAAACCCGTGGAGACGTGCTGTAGCTTCTGCAATTCGAAATATGTTTTCACTCCTGAGGAGCTGACACAGCTTCTTAAGGATGCGGGAAAGTAAAACGTCAGGCAACTGAGCGGCGGACAGTGATAAATACCGGCAACGGCGAAAGGATGAAGGACAAGATGAACAATTACACGATGGAAGATGTATTAAGACTCCTTGAAGATGAAGATGTGGAATTTGTAAAGCTGCAGTTTACGGACATCCACGGCACTCTTAAGAATATTGCCGTGACTGCCGGTAAGATCGCAAGTGTGCTTGAAAACGGGTGCAGATTTGATCTGTCAAGGGCTGATGGAATATCGAGGATCACGGACTCCGAGAGAATACTTGTCCCGGATTATTCAACTTTTGAGATACTTCCCTGGAGACCGCAGCAGGGCAAAGTAGCCAGACTCCTTTGCGATATCTGCATGCCGGACGGAAAGCCCGCAACGGGCAGTCCCAGATATATCCTCAAAAAGACGGCGGAGGCCGCTGCCGAAAAGGGATATGAATTCGAGGTGGGACCGGAGTGTGAGTTTTTCCTTTTTGAGACGGACGAAAACGGAAACCCCACGGTAGTGACTCATGAGCAGGCGGGATACTATGATGTGGGACCTCTTGATGAGGGAGAGAACGCCCGCAGGGATATCGTAATGAACCTTGAAGATATGGGCTTCGAGATAGATGCTTCACATCACGAGGCTGCTCCGGCGCAGCATGAGATAGACCTGAGCTATGAAAATGTCATGACCGCCGCAGACAGCATTCAGACCTTCAAGCTCGCAGTGCGTGCCATAGCCAAGCGTCACGGTCTTCACGCCACCTTTATGCCCAAGCCCAAGAACGGCGTTAACGGATCGGGCATGCATATCAATATGTCACTTAAGAAGGACGGAAAAAACCTGTTTTCGGATCCTTCGGATAAATACGGCCTCTCAAAGGAAGCATATATGTTCATTGGGGGACTGATGGAGCATCTTCGCGGAATGAGCGTGTTTACCAATCCCCTTGTCAATTCATACAAGAGGCTTCTTCCTGAATTTGAGGCACCTGTTTACATTGCATGGAGTGCAAGGAACAGAAATCAGATGATCAGGATCGCAAGAGCGCTCAGCGACGACAAGATCAGGATAGAGCTCAGAAGCGCCGATGCCGCATCCAATCCTTACCTTGCTCTGGCACTCTGCCTTGCTGCAGGGCTTGACGGCATTGAGAAAAAGATCATGCCGCCCGAGGCTGTGGACGGGAACATCGCCTCCTTCAGCCCTGAGGAGAGAAGCAAAGCGGGGATAAAGAAGCTTCCGGAGAATCTCAGCGAAGCGATAAAGGCAGCGGAGGAAGATCCTTTTATAAGACAGGTGCTCGGCGATGACGCCTTTGAAAAATATATCTGGCTGAAAAAGAAAGAATGGGACGATTATAATACATTTGTTTCGGAATGGGAGCTTTCGGAATATCTTAACAGATATTGAGAGGTTACTAAGTGGTAGGCATAATAATAGCGCTCTCCAAACCGGAAGAATCCTCCGGGATAAAAACCATCCTGACAAGGAGCGGCTACAGGAAATTCTTTGTGTGCGCAAACGGCGCCCAGACGATAACCCAGGCCGACTCGCTTGATTACGGGATAGTCATATGCGGTTACAAGCTGCAGGATATGATGTATTCACAGCTGCGCGAAAACCTTCACTCCGGCTTTGAAATGCTGGTGCTCGTGTCGATGAAAAACTCCGACGACTGTTATGGAAACGGCATATCAAAGCTGACCATGCCGCTTCAGACATCGGAGCTGATCAAAAAGATCGGGCTCATGACAGATGATATCCTGAGGCGAAAGAAGCGTTCAACGGTCCCTCCGAGAAAGAGAAGCGAAGAAGATATTAAGATAATAAACGAGGCGAAGAATCTTCTGATGAGGAAGAATAATCTCACGGAAGAAGAAGCCCACAGATATATCCAGAGAGTGAGCATGGAAAGCGGCTCCGGCCTTGTGGAGACCGCGGGCAAAGTGCTGACCCTTATAGGATGATGGGAGAAAACATGAAATTTACTAAAATGCACGGCTGCGGAAACGATTATGTATATGTTAACGGAGCGGTAGAGGTCATTCCTTCGGATAAAAAAGAAGAAGTGATAAGAAAGCTGAGTGACAGACATTTCGGAATCGGCGGGGACGGAGTGATCTTTATAAATCCCTCGGATGAAGCCGATTTTGAGATGGAGATGCATAATGCCGACGGAAGCTACTCCGAAATGTGCGGAAACGGCATAAGATGTGTGGCGAAGTATGTTTATGACAAGGGGCTTACTTCGTCAAAAAAGGTGAGTATCATAAGCGGAGGCAAGGTCAGATATCTGGACCTGTTCACGCGAGAGAACAAAAGCTTTCCCAACGGAGAAGAGGTTGAAAGAGTGCGCGTGAATATGGGAGCTCCCGTTTTAAAGCCGGAGGAGATACCGGTGAAAGCCGGAAACGGTGAGACGGCGATAGATGTTCCCATAAATGTGTGCGGTACGGATTACAGGATGACCTGTGTATCCATGGGAAATCCCCATGCAGTGGTGTTCATGAGCGGGGTTAAGGAACTCGGGATCGAAAAGATCGGGCCGTATTTTGAGAATCATGAAATGTTTCCCCGAAGGACCAATACCGAGTTTGTAGAGGTGTTAAACCGCGGGGAAGTAAATATGAGAGTGTGGGAGAGAGGCACGGGAGAAACCCTTGCATGCGGAACCGGAGCATGCGCCACAGCCGTGGCCTGCATTCTGAACGGGCTTACCGATGACAAGGTGATCGTACATCTTTTGGGAGGCGATCTGGAAATAGAGTGGGATCGCAAAGAAAACCTCGTTTTCATGACCGGACCTGCCACAACCGTGTTTGAGGGCGAAATAACCGCGGTGTAAACTGAATTATGGAAACCGGAACATGGATATTTAAATTATGTTAACTATATTATGTAAACTAAAGAAATAAAATAAGCATTTAAGTTATGTAAACTAACAGGAGAACACAGACATCATGGTTAAGGCAAATGACAATTACTTGAAACTTCCCGGAAGCTATCTTTTTTCCACCATCGGAAAAAAGGTACGCGAATACAGTGAGGCACATCCCGAAGCAAAGATAATAAGGCTTGGAATAGGGGATGTCACCCAGCCTCTGGCACCGGCCATCATAGATGCGCTTCACAAAGCCGTGGACGAGATGGGAGTGCGAGAGACCTTTAAGGGGTATGCACCCGATCTGGGATATGAATTCTTGAGAAATACCATAGCGGAAAATGACTACAGATCGAGGGGATGCGATATCAGTGCGGACGAGATCTTTGTATCGGACGGAGCTAAGAGCGACTGCGCCAACATCCAGGAAATATTCAGCCTCGATAATAAGATCGCGGTGTGCGATCCGGTGTATCCTGTGTACGTGGACTCAAACGTTATGGCAGGAAGATGCGGAGATTATGATTCTGCCAGCGGAGTGTGGAGCAATGTGATCTACATGCCCTGTACCGCTGATAACGGATTTGCGCCGGAGCTTCCGGTGGAAACGCCGGATCTTATCTATCTGTGCTTTCCCAACAACCCTACAGGATCGGCGATAACAAAGCCTCAGCTGCAGGAGTGGGTGGATTATGCCAATAAAGTCGGAGCCATCATCCTGTATGATGCTGCCTATGAGGCGTATATTTCGGAAGATAGTATTCCTCACAGCATCTTTGAATGTGAAGGGGCAAGAACCTGTGCGATAGAGTTCAGATCATTCTCCAAAAATGCAGGATTTACGGGAGTGAGGCTGGGATTTACCGTTATCCCCAAGGAACTCAAAGCCGGGGATGTGCAGCTTCATCCGCTTTGGGCAAGGAGACACGGAACCAAATACAACGGTGCTCCGTATATAATACAGCGAGCGGGTGAAGCGGTTTATTCCGAAGAGGGAAAGAAGCAGCTAAAGGCTCAGGTCGCATACTATATGGATAATGCGAGATATATATACAACGGATTAAAGGAAGCCGGATACACCGTATCCGGTGGTGTGAATGCACCTTATATCTGGCTGAAGGCTCCGAATAACATGACCAGCTGGGAGTTCTTCGATCATCTGCTTGAGAAGGTAAATGTGGTAGGAACACCCGGATCGGGATTCGGTCCTTCCGGAGAGACTTATTTCAGACTTACGGCATTCGGAACAAAGGAAGCCACCATTGAAGCTGTAGACAGAATCAAGAAAATGTGATAAAAAGCGGCAACGCCGCGAAAAGTAAGGATCAGTAGAAAGAATGAACACGTCCTGGCTGGTAATATGGCTGATAATGCTCATAATATTTGTTGTGATCGAGATAATCACGACAGGGATCACCTCGGTCTGGATGGCTGTGGCATCCGGGGCTGCGGCGGTCTGCGCTGCGCTGAACGCTCCCGTGTGGCTTCAGTTTATAGTATTTGCGGGTATGAGCTTCATTCTTTTTGCACTTGTAAGACCCCGGGTAAAGCGAAGTTATGATATCAAAAGACGCAGGAACCGGGAGCAGACTCTTGTGGGTGAGAGGGGACTTGTCATAAGTGAGGTTGATAATCTCAAAAGAATAGGTCTGGTGAGAATAAGAGGCCGTGAGTGGAATGCCAGATGCAACGAAAACGGGGTTGTGCTGCCCGAAGGAACGGTTGTGAGGATCACCGAAGTTATAGAGGATATGGTGATCGTAAGGCCCGACGATTCAATAGTGAACATGGATATCAGGGACTCAGAAGCGAGACTGGATCCCGAGAAATTCTAATAATACGATCCGGAAAAGGAGAAAAAAATGGATTTAAAAGGACGCGACTTCTTAAAACTGCTTGACTATACGCCGGAGGAAATAGAATATCTGCTTGAGCTAGCGGCGGATCTTAAGGAAAAAAAGAAAAAAGGCATACCCGTGGATCATCACAGAGGCAAGAATATCGCCCTGATATTTGAAAAGACCAGCACCAGGACCAGGTGCTCCTTTGAGGTTGCCTGCGCGGATTTGGCTATAAATACGGTATATCTTGATCCTTCCACGTCCCAGCTCGGCAAGAAGGAGAGCGTAAAGGACACGGCAAGGGTCCTCG
>JAEEGL016510097.1_pt1 | contig 10166 bp, 8 predicted proteins | sample 9134231 | NCBI WGS metagenome assembly JAEEGL01 (sample SAMN16246548, study PRJNA631951) | gut metagenome | biome: gut microbiome; feature: rumen; material: fiber-attached | host: Bos | place: Iran: Karaj | collected 2018-10
CAACGAGGCCGGCAGCGGCGTCAACTTCGAGGCTTGCGCCGCATGGATCCACGAGCGTGACAAGAGCCGCGTCGTCCATTACCAGGGTGCCGGCAACGCCGAATATGTCGATATGGTCAGCCAGATGTACGCTTCGCCTGAGAGCATGGTTCGTTACGCACAGCCCTCTCAGGGTGGACGGAACGGCCAGCCCGGTGCGCCTCAGGGTATGGCGCCCGCCCAGCCGCAGCCGGCTCCCGACCGGCCGTTCGTGCTGTGCGAATACGCCCACGCCATGGGTAACTCGGTCGGTGGTCTCAAGGAATACTGGGATGTCATCCGTGAGCAGCCCAAGTTGCAGGGCGGCTTTGTCTGGGACTATGTGGACCAGGCTCTCCGCGCCTATACGGCCGATGGCAAGATGTACTATGCCTATGGCGGCGACTTCGGCCGTTACGAGGCCAGCGACCAGAACTTCAACTCGAACGGCCTGATCTCTCCCGACCGCGTCATCAATCCGCATATGACGGAAGTCCGCAAGGAATACCAGTACATCTGGACTACGCTGACAGATGCCAGGCGCGGCGGTCTGCGGCTCTACAACGAGCAGTTCTTCTCCGACCTCAAGGATGTCTATCTCGAATGGCAGCTGGTGGTGGACGGTGAGCCCGTGCAGCATGGTTTCGTTCAGGATCTGAACGTTGCGCCGCAGGCGAAGAGCGCTGTTCAGCTCGGTTACAACCTGTCCGATCTGCCCAAAGGCCACGAGACGTTGCTCAACGTTTATTATAAACTCAAAAAAGCCAAACAGTTGCTTCCGGCTGGCTTTATGGTGGCCAAGGAACAGTTCACCATTTCGGAATATGACGCCTTCGGGGCCGATATCGCAGAGACGGGCCGGGTAGGCGTGTACGAGAATGTGTCGCAGGTGCAGCTCATGGCAGAGGAAACCACGGTGACGTTCAACAAGAACAACGGCTGGATTGAATTTATCGACATGAACGGCATGCCGCTGCTGGAACCTGGCTATGCGCTGAAACCCAACTTCTGGCGTGCGCCCACCGACAACGACATGGGTGCTTCGTTGCAGAATCAGTACCGGGTCTGGCTGGCGCCGGACATGAACCTGAAGACGCTGACGGTCGATACGACCGCGCAGAATGTCTTGGTGACGGCTGTCTATGACATGCCGTCGGTCTATGCCACGCTGACCATGACTTACGAAATGAACAGCCTGGGCGCGCTGCGCATCACCGAGGCGATGCAGGCCGATTCGACGGCCAAGGCCCAGTCGTCGCGCCGCGGCGGCTTCGGCATGGGCTTCGGCATGGGCTTCGGCATGGGCGGTGGCATGGGCGGTGGCCAGAATGCACAGAACGCAGAACCGCGGCGCATCGTGCCGAACATGTTCCGTTTCGGTCTGCGGATGGTGATGCCCAAGCAGTTCGACCGTATCGTGTACTACGGCCGCGGTCCCGAAGAGAACTACATCGACCGTCACGGTTTTACCGATATCGGTCTGTATGAGCAACTTGTCAAGGATCAGTACTACGGCTACATCCGTCCGCAGGAGTCCGGTACCAAGACCGACATCCGCTGGTGGAAGGTGACCGATATCGACGGCCGCGGCCTCATGCTGCAGTCCGACCTGCCGTTCTCGGCTTCGGCCTTGAATTATCTGATGGAAGACCTAGATGACGGGACCGAGAAAGACCAGCGCCACTCCGGCGAACTGGTGCCGCGTGACCTGACCGATGTCTGTTTCGACTTCCGCCAGATGGGACTCGGCTGCGTCAACAGCTGGGGCGCGCTTCCGTTCCCGCAGTACATGATGCCGTATGACGACTATACTTTCAACGTGGTACTGACGCCGGTCCGGAAGAGATAGCAACGTACGTTTATAGCAGAGCAGGCGGCCGGCGATATTTCGCTGGCCGCTTGTTTTGTATTTTTCGGCGGGTATGCCTTTGTTCCGTTTGTTCCGAAGGAATATGCTTCTCTGACGTCGCGCCTGAGGCGCCTGTTTCTGAAGCCCCTGCTTTGTCCCGAAGGAATATGCTTTTCAGACCAGCCGCGCCTGCGGCGCTTCCCTTCCCACCGCTTCGCGGCGGGCCCCTTCCTCTACGGGCCGAGGATGGCCACGGTCTTCAAAGCATATTCCTTCTCCACGCGGGCATCATCGCAGTGACTTGCTGCAGGGCGACGACGGCCTTTAAGCACTTTTAGGTAGGACAATAATTTGATAAACAGGCAGGTTGCCCCGGGCAAACGGTGGCCGCCCACGGCCTAATGAGTGGGGCGGGACCCGCGGCGAAGCCGTGGGGGGGATGAGCGCAGCGAAGGTTTGCCGGGGCAAGCCTGCCTGGGCATCACCCACCTGGAAAGAATCGTGCAAACCGTGGCCGTCCTCTCTGGGAGGCGCCGTTGGGGTTCCGCTTGGATGTCCTTCAGACTACCACAGGGCCCGGATGAACTGCCAGAGCATCAGGCCGGCGCAGCAGAATTTGATGGCGATGCCCACGAGCAGCCCGATGAAAGCACCGGCTGCCTGCTGTGTTGATTGTCCCGGCTGGTTGCCTTCGATAAGTGCGCCGATGAGCGCCCCTAAAAACGGTCCGAGAAAGATGCCGACCGGTCCGGCGAACAGCCCGAAGAGTAGCCCGACTGTGGCACAGACCACCACGAATTTGCTGCCGCCCGCTTTCCGGGTGCCCCAGATGGGCAGCACGTTGTCCAGTATCGTAACGACGATAGTCACTATGCCCCAGATGACAATGGCGCGCCAGGAAATCTGGCCGCCCGCCCGCTCTGTCAGTTTGAGCAGCAGGAGGCCGCCCCAGCACAGGGGAATGCCCGGCAGCATCGGGATGAGGACGCCGGCCAGTCCGACGAGGAACAGCAGGATGGCAAGTATAATCAGCAGGGTTTCCATGACGAGGTGTTTTCTGAGGGGGAGAGAATGGATGCTTCCGGAGCCTGGGACGTGTCTCCGGCCGGCGCGGAGGTGCGGAGGTCCGGCGGCAGATATTCGTACTGGATGTTGCTCATGGCCTTGAACATACTTTGCCGTACTTCCGGATTCATCTCTGAGAGTTTGCCGAGGATTTGTTTCATATCGGCCCGGTGTGACGCTTTTTCATACGGGCACGCTTTTTCCTGCCGGTTCAGACCGCACAGGCCGGCCAGTTCGGCCAGGTCCGCCTCGGTCACACGGTAGAACGGCCGGATGATGGTCATGCGGAACTTGTGCATCTGCAGGACGGGCGGAATCGTGCTGAACGACCCCTGGAACACCTGGTTCATGAGCAGCGTTTCCAGTACATCGTCCAGATGATGTCCGAGCGCCAGCCGGGTGCATTGCAGTTCCTGCGCCGTATGGAACAGCGTTTTGCGCCGTGTCCATGAGCAAAGGAAACAGGGATTGGCGGTGGGCATGCCCGCTTCATCCGTCGTGAGCGGCTGCTCGAACGCCACGTCCCGGTAGTGGAGCGTCACCTGCCGTTCGGCGCAGTAGCCGGACAAATAGTCCCGCGACACGGCGTACGGGATGTCCCGCAGGCCGATGTGGACCGCCTCGAGCATGAAAGGTGTCCGGAAATTCCGGGCTAATTCTGCCAGGATATCCACCAGCAGCAGCGAATCCTTGCCGCCCGACAGACCGACCAGCACACGGTCGCCTTCTGCGATCATCCCATAGTCGCGCAGGGCGTTCCACGTCTGTTTGAGTATGCGCCGGCGCAACGTCGCCATGTTTCCGGATCCGTCCATCCTATCGGTTTTCAACAAGGCAAAAGTACGCGAGAAATTCGAAGTGTGGGAAAAAAAGTGTTACTCCGATGGTTTTTGCTGTTTCCCTGTTCACCGTTAGATTTTTCTTCGTATCTTTAAGCGCAAATTAACGGCAGGCGGCCCGGCTGTCTGCCAATGTTTAATTTAAAAAACAGCAGATCTATGAAGAAAATCTTATTGATGGTTGCGGTTATTGCCATGGCTGCAACGGCCAATGCACAATGGTATGTTGGCGGTTCGATCGGATTCGGCAGTGTCAAAGTGGGCGACGGAAGTGCTGAATCTACGTACAAGATTGCCCCTGAGGTCGGGTACAACCTGAATGACAACTGGGCCATCGGTCTCAGTATGGGCTATCAGAAAGGCGCCTGCGAGTTCGGTACGGGCAATTTCCTGCAGAATGTCGATACGGAGGTCTTTTCTTTCAATCCCTATGTCCGTTACACATTCCTGACTTTCGGCATGATCGACGTGTTTGCTGACGGCGGCTTCGGCATTGCCAGCGTGAAGGACATCGGCACCGAGTTCCAGTTCGGCATCCGTCCGGGCATCGCGCTGAACGCTTCCGACAAAGTGAGCCTGGTTGCAGGTATCGGCTTTTTTGGTTTCGATACGTTCAGCCCGGATGAAGGCGACAGCAGCAACGCTTTCGGTCTGAATCTCGACAACGCAGCGACCACGTTCGGCCTGTATTATCATTTCTAATTTACGTTCCGAAACGGATATACGGAGGGTGGCCGGCATGTCCGGCCACCCTTTTTTATGACTGTCCGGCATGCTGCAGAGCGCCCCTTGATGCCATGAAAATGGCTGCGTCATAACGTCGGTCCGCGCCAAAAAATGTAACTTTGTCCCCGGCGGCAGGTGCCGCCTCGGTTAAAACGGACTCATATGAAAAGAACAGCGTTTCTGAAATGTCTCGTGTGCATGGGTTTATGCTTGGTTGCCATCCAGAGCCAGGCCCGGCGCCATACATACGACAACGGCGACAAGTACAACGGCAAATGGGAGCAGGATGCGCCGCAGGGCGAAGGCACCATGACCTATGCCAACCATGATGTCTACACCGGCAACTGGGAAAAGGGCAAGAAAGAGGGAAAAGGCACGATGACGTATGCCAGTGGCGATGTCTATGCCGGCGAATGGCACAATGATGTCCGGGCCGGCTACGGCGAACTGACCATGTCAAATGGTGACAAATACACCGGCGAGTGGGCCGGCGACCGGAAGGAGGGATATGGCATTCTCACATACGCGAACGGTGACAAATACAACGGTCTTTTCAAGGCCGGCGTGTTCAGCGGCGGCGGGGTGATGGTCTATCACGACGGCAGCAGCTACAGCGGGGCCTGGCTGAATGGCCGCTACGATGGAGACGGTGTGTTGGTGTATGCCAACGGCGACAAATACGACGGCACGTTCAAGAACGGCCTCCCGGACGGAACCGGGACGCGCCTCGACCATGACGGCACGCAATATAAAGGGCAATGGGCGGCAGGTGAACGCCACGGTGCGGGCGAGCTGATACATGCCGACGGCCGGGTGGAGAAAGGTACCTGGCAGCACGGCGTCCTGCAGAAACGCCCGGCGGTGGCGGCTGCCGGAAACAAGACGCCTGCGGCGCAACCTGCAGCGACCGCCGTCGGACCGGCTCCTGCACAGCCGGCTTCTGCGCCGGCTCCGGCACCCACCTCGGCGACTGGTTGGAACCAGTTCATCGAAGGTCTCGGCATGGAAGGCTATCTCATCGTGGGCATCACTTTCTTTGCGTTGCTGATGCTGCTGGTGCTTCGCCGGCAGGCATCCCGCCGCAGACGGAGCACCCGCTTCGGCGACCGGCTTCGCCGCTGAATCGGCTTACTTTAGACGCAGCTTGTTCAACAAGGCTTCTTTGTAACTGTTTCCGACTGGCAGTTTCCTGCCGTGGACGGTGACCGTCTTGCTGTCGGCCATGTCGATGTGGGCCAGCGAGACCATGTATGATTTGTGAATCCTGACAAAGCGCGCGGACGGCAGCCGCTCTTCGAGTGTCTTGAGCGAATAATACGCGGTGACTTTGCGTTGCAGCGTATGGAAGGTGACGTATTCGTGCTGTCCCTCGATGTATAGGATGTCCCTGAAATTCAGCTTGTACAGCCGATGGTCAGCCTTGACGGTGATAAAATCGTCCGGCTCTGCATCCGCTGGCTCTGCATCCGCCGGCGTTGCGGCGTCCTTGTCGCGGCGTGTCATGCGGATGTGTTCCATGGCTTTCTGCATGGCCTGGAGGAAACGTGGAAACCCGATGGGTTTGAGCAGATAATCCACGACGCCCAGGTCGAATCCCTCTACGGCATATTCGGAAAAGGCCGTGGTGAAAATGACCGCCGGGCGGACCTGCAGGCCGCGGATGAACGCGATGCCCGAGATGTCCGGCATCTGGATGTCCGACAGGAGAATGTCTATCTGCCGGTGTCGCATTGCCTCCATGGCTTCGGCCACATCCGCGCAGCATCCGACCAGTTCCGTCTGGGGGATCTTGCGCAGGTATTCCTGCAGCAGGATGCGGGCCGGCGCCTCGTCGTCCACGACAAGGACCGTGTAGCGGTCGTCACTGCCGGCGGTCATGGCTTCGGAAAATTAATCTGCAGCACGACGCGGAACAGTTGTTCCCCGTCCTCTGTCAGGAGGGAGTAATGGTCTTTGTAATACAGTTGCAGGCGTTGCCTGACATTGGCAATGCCGGTGCTTTCGCGGGTTTTCCGCACCGGCAGGGCGGTGTGCCGTTTGGCGTTCACCGTCGTGAATTCGAGTTTCTCGCTGTTGACGTCCAGGGTGATGTCGATGCCGTGCACCGCTTCCGGCGAGAGGTCTCCGTGTATGAAACAGTTTTCGACGAACGGCTGCAGCAGCATGGGCGGGATGCACAGGCTCCGGTCGCGGATGTCATGCCGGAAACGGACGGCGCCGGCTCTTCCAGTATGGGCCTGTTGGAACCGTATGTAGTTCTCGATGTAGTCGCATTCCTTGGTCACTTCGACCTCGTCCGCCCGGCAGAAATCGACGGTGTAACGGAGCATCTCCGAAAGCTGCAGAATGGTTTCCGGGGCTTTTTCGTCCTTGAGATAGACCATCGAGTAGATGTTGTTCAGGGCGTTGAAGATGAAATGTGGACTGATCTGTGAGCGCAGAAGCTTGAATTCCAAGTCGTTCTTTGCGTTGGCCAACGCCTGCTGGTGCGCGATGTTCTGTTCCGAGTAGAGCACCAGCGAGGCCAGGAATGTACAGATAATCCAGAACCCGTCGCGCACGACAATGTAAATGCGTTCTATCTCTGGCATCCTGTCCGGCATCAGTGCCTGGCCGACGGTTTTTTCGACGAACTTCATCGTCAGTGTGGCACAGCTGATGAGCAGGAATATGACGCAGATGTTCAGCAACGTCTGGCTGCGTCTGAAGAAATTTGAACGGAAGAAGCTGTCGAACACCCATTTTGCGAGAACGATCCAGACGGTGTCGATGACGGCGATCAGGCATCCCAGCCGGACATCGTACTGGGCGCCGAGGCACAGAATCAGAAGAAAGACCACCGTTGCAATGATCCAGTTCGCATGTTCCCGGATGAAACGGTGGAGACGGAGCATCAACGGATTGTTTCTGTTTTCTTGTGTTATGCGCATGACTTGCCGGAAAATATCCCCAAAAATAACATTTCCGGACCGGACGGACAAGGCGCGGAGCCGGTTTGGGTGAAGAAAAACGGCCGTTCAGTGAATAATCGTCCGATAAACGTTTGCGGAAAGAAAAATTAGTGGATAATTCATACTTTTGCGGCCGGAATAAAAGAATAGTGCAATGATATGTAGATTTCTCCAGCAAAGCGTGCTCCTGCTTTGCGGATTTGGACTCTGGGTACAGCCGGTCGCGGCGCAGGACAGCATCCGCATGAATCTCGACCAGGTTCTGGCGACGGCGCTCACCGAAAGTCCCACGGTCAGGATCGCCGACCGGGATGTGGCGGTGAAACGTTCTTACGAGAAGGAACAATGGGCGGCGCTTCTGCCGTCGGTCGCTGCATCGGGCACTTACAACCGGACTTTGAAGAAGCAGGTGATGGCCATGAGCATGAACGGGCAGACCACCAAGATTGCGATAGGTACGGACAACAGCTGGAGCGGCGGTGTGTCGCTGTCGCTGCCACTGGTGGCTCCGGCGCTGTGGAAGACGGCGCAGATGTCCGCACAGGATGTGGAACTCGCGATGGAGGCGGCGCGTTCGTCGCGCATCGGGCTGATTGCCCAGGTCAAGAAGGCATATTATGCGGTCCTGCTGGCCCAGGATTCGTACAAGGTGTTGAGACAGAGCTACCGTAATGCGGAACTGAATGCCGAGCATGTGGCAGACCGGTACAATCAGGGCCTGGCTTCCGAATTCGAGAAACTGCGGGCCGACGTGCAGGTGAAGAATGCGCTGCCGAATCTCGTCTCGGCCGAAAGCGCCGTGCAGCTGGCGGCGATGCAGCTCAAGATCCTGGCGGGTCTCGATGTGGACGAACCGGTCATTTTCGAGGGTTCACTGGCCGATTACGAATCGGACATGCTGCACCGGGCGGCGACGCTCACGGCTTCTGACCTTTCGCTTGAGAACAACACCTCGCTCCGGCAGCTGGCACTGCAGACCGAGCAGCTCGAGTCGGCCATCCGCGTGCTCAAGGCGGCTTATCTGCCGACGCTGAGCATGAGCGCCAGCTATATGTACACGGCGTTGAACGATGACTTCAAGTTCGGCGACTACAACTGGACCCCGTATTCGATGCTGGCCCTGTCGCTGAACATCCCCATCTATTCGGGCAGTACCAAGTTGCACAAGATCAAGCAGCAGCGCCTGACGCTGGAGAATCTGGCCGACACGCGGTCGAACCTGGAGCGTTCGCTGCAGCTGAGCCTGGACAACAGCCTGACCGATATCCGCAACGCGGTTGAGACGCTCGCTTCGAACAAGGAGACGGTGGCCATGGCAGAGAAAGCATACGGCATCAGCCGGAAACAATACGAAGTGGGCATGAACACGCTCCTCGAACTGAACGACGCGGAACTTGCGCTCACCCAGTCGCGGCTGGCGGAGACCCAGTCGGTGTTTGCCTACATGACGGCATGTGCCGATCTGGAGCAGTTGCTCGGCACGTCGGCCCAGAACGAATAAACAACACATCACATAATGAAAAAGTACATGAATTACAGAAGATTGACAACGCGTGCGGCGGTATTGTCCGTGGCGGTCGTGTTGTGTGCATGCGGCGGTCCGTCGGCTCAGGAGGGAGCGGCGGTCAGAGACGAAGCTATCAAAGTGAAGACCGAGCGGGTATATCTTCAGGCGGTGCCCCAGACCTATGAATTCACAGCCACTGTCGAAGCCAATGCGGTGAACCGCATTGCGCCGCAGCAGGGCGGCCGCATCGACCGGATCTATGTCGAAGTGGGCGACCGTGTGGCGGCCGGCACCAAGCTGGTGCAGATGGAGGAGGCTTCGCTGAAGCAGTCCAGGGCGCAGTTGGACAATCTCGAGACAAGTTTTGCCCGGATCGATGAACTGTACAAGATCGGCGGCATCTCGAAATCCGACTGGGATGCACAGAAGACCGCCCTCGAGGTGGCCCGTACCGCTTACCAGAACCTGTCGTCTAATACACAGCTGCTCAGCCCCATTTCGGGTATCGTGACGGCCCGCAACTACGACAGCGGAGACCTCTACGGCGGCAGTCCGATTCTCGAAGTGCAGCAGATATCTCCTGTCAAGCTGCTCATCAATATTTCGGAACGTTACTATACGGCTGTCTCGAAAGGCATGACGGTGTCGGTGCGGGTGGATGTCTATGGCGACGAAGAGTTCGAGGGGAAGGTCAGCCTGATCTATCCCACCATCGACGGCCAGACACATACTTTTCCGGTCGAGGTCGTGATTCCCAACCGGGACCTCCGCATCCGTCCGGGCATGTATGCGCGCGTGACGGTCAACTTCGGCGATGAGCAATATGTGGTGATTCCCGACCAGGCGGTCGTCCGCCAGTCTGGTTCAGGCGACCGTTTTGTCTATGTGTACAATGCGGACGGTACGGTGTCGATGAACCGGGTGGTGCTGGGACGCCGTCTCGACAACGCCTACGAAGTGCTTTCGGGTGTCCCTGACGATGCCCAGGTCGTCGTTGCCGGTCAGAGCAAACTGACCAACGGCTCCAAGGTGGAAATTGTAAAATAAGCGCGTATGAGCCTGTACGAACGTTCTGTCAAGAAACCTATCACGACAGCTCTTGTCTATTTGGCTGTCATCGTATTGGGCGTCTTCTCGTTCTTCAAGCTGTCGGTGGACCTGTTGCCCGACATGGGAGAGAACATCCTGATGGTCATTACGTATTACAACGG
>JAEEGL016582189.1_pt1 | contig 10166 bp, 6 predicted proteins | sample 9134231 | NCBI WGS metagenome assembly JAEEGL01 (sample SAMN16246548, study PRJNA631951) | gut metagenome | biome: gut microbiome; feature: rumen; material: fiber-attached | host: Bos | place: Iran: Karaj | collected 2018-10
AGCAGGCACTACTTCTTTATGTACTAATGCAATAATCTGTTCGCGTATCGCGACCTTTCTTCCAGACAGTTGGTACTCACCACTGTCTTCGTTAATATCCTTTATTGTTTCCATATCGTTGTTATTTTATGAAACCCACACATTCCTTGCAACCGCCCTTCTTGCGTCCCTTCGGTTCTTTGCGGGGCAAAGCGGCAGAGCCGAGCGGCAAGCGACCTTTGGTCGAGCGATATTCAAGTCTTTCACTTGCTTTTAAATTGATTTTAACAGTTTCTCAGCTAAAGGCACATACCAAGTACGGACTTCATCTGCCGTCGGGGTGTGACCACCGGGGAAATGGAACGTCTTATTGTAATGTTCCAAGAACATCGGCTCGAAGTGTGCCAATGTGTCCTGTTCTCCGAATAAACCCCATGTACGGTCTTTGAAGTCGGGGTTGCAGTTGTTGAATTGAACGGCCTCTAATTCTGCAAATTCTTCAATCAAGGCTTCATCAATGACAAAGTTCTGTTTGCCGTCTTTTCGAGGTGACTTATACTGATGTTCGCCGATACGCTGTTTCAGGAAATCCGTCATCTTGAAGTGAGGATTCCCAAGTAAAGCCGGAATACCCACAATGGGAGCAACCATCTGAGCATAGAAAGATCCGCAACTATTGCCAATTAAGAGGTCGGGCTGTTCACGGTCAATCAGTCCACGAATAAAACTGACAGCCTCTTTCGGGTGCATTGGCAAGTCAGGCGTGATAACTTCTGCACGACCCTCGAAAGACTCGCGTAACGCCAAGGCAGGTACGCACTGGCCACTGGCATAGAAACCGTGTAGGAATATAATCTTTTTCATATCGTGAACAAATTCACTTAAAACCAAGGGCAAAGGTACTCATAATTCCACGATTATTTGTATCTTTGCACCAAATATTAGGATAGTTTATGAAAGATTCGATTAAGAGAGAGTATAACGAACAAAAAGAGGTAAAGTCGTTAAAAATAGCAAATTACGACCAAAAATGACAGATTGTTCGGATAAAACAGAAAACAATTGAAAATAAATCATTACCTTTGTGGAATAAAACTATAAGTATGGAAGATATAAACCGACTGAAAGTTGTATTGGTATAGAAAAAGCGTACTGCGCGATGGCTCTCAATGCAGATGGGGGTTAATCCATCTACAGTAAGCAAGTGGTGTACTAACTCTTCTCAGCCTGATGTTGCTAGTCTGCTTAAAATAGCCGACTTGCTGGAGGTTGATATAAAGGAGCTGTTGGTTAGAGAATACGAGCAGTTCCTATTGTCAAAGATTAAAAATTGAAGATATGCCAGTTGATTAAATAAATGAGTATACAATGAACGAAAAGAAATATATATCTTATTTGGAGCGATACAGCCAATGGATAAAATCTCATAAAGAAAAATCCAATGAAGAATTGGTTGAGCGAGAAGCCCATGCTAAGGAAATGCAGAAATATGATAAAGCCCGTCTTCTGAGTATGACAGCTGATGATGTTTATAATCTTCTTTCTCCATTATGGGCTATGGGCATGTGGGGTAATAAGCATTACAAGATTGACAACTTAATAGAGACTAACACCATTGAATTGATCCGCGCTCAGTTTGCAAATCTTCTCTATGGTAAGGATTTGCTTGCTAAGCGCTGGGATGAATTCCGTCAGAAGATTAAGGGTATTGGCCCTGGTATCATGAGCGAGGTTTTGAATAAGGCTTTTCCTGATGAGTGCATCCTTTGGAATAGCAAGACTAAGACAGGCTTCACCATCCTTGAAGTACCCAACACACCCAAATACGATTCTGCTATGGACGGTAAGATGTATGCTTATCTGTCGGAGTGTGGTAAGAAGATGCTCGCTTTTGCTAAGAATAAGGGATATAATGACTTGGAAAACTTGATAGCCCTTGACTATTTCATCTGGCAGGAAGTTCAAAAAGATATAGACGAGCCTGAGACGGTTGATGTGGTGGAAGTACCTAAAACCAAGAAAGAATCCGGCTTCGTTCATAATGACATACGTGATAAGATTAAGGATATAGGCGAGTGCTTGGGTTTCAAGGCAACAACAGAGGTCACCGTGGCCAATGGTGCAAGGGTTGATGCCGTCTGGGAAGTCTCTATCGGCAATATGGGTAGAATCATTTACGTTTTTGAGGTGCAAACCTTAGGCTCTATTGATAGTCTTATCCTTAATCTGATGAAAGCCAAGAATAACAAGGCGGTGCAAGGCATTGTTGCAGTCTCTGATGCAGAGCAGATAGAGAAGATAAGGAAAGAAGTAGAGTCGTTAGACGACATTAAGAAGGACATCAAGTATTGGGACTATACCGAAGTGCTTGAAGTCCACGAGGCTTTACAGAAAGCCAACGAGAGTATTAATAAATTAGGGCTGGTGCCTGTAAGTTTATGATGATAGATCTATTATTTCTCAATGAGAAAAGGGATGAAAAAGATTAGAAAACTGTATTTATAAGAATGATGACTAAAGATAATATACAAGAACTTCTTACATTGCTCGAGTTTGAGCATGATGGAAACGTTTATACTAAAAAATATGAAAATGTAAACGAGCCATTAAAGGTTGATATAAGTGGTGACGGGCATATCTACTACAGAGAATGTGGTATATCCATAGGTCGCGAAACGACATGTAATCTCTTGGAGCCAGAGAACCTTGTCGTGTTGCATTGTGTTGACCGTCTTTTGTGGAAAGGGTACAGCCCGTTCCATATAGAGTTGGAACCTGCATGGAAATTGGGACATAGTGCAAAAGGTGGCTATGCGGATGTATGGGTCAGAACCTTTAAAGATGGCGGTTTTGATGGCTCAGATGATGATAAGGAGTCTTTGCTGATTATTGAATGCAAGACCTGGGGGCGTGAGTTTGAGGGCGCATGGGCCGACACCAAAGAAGATGGTGCACAGCTCTTCAGCTACTTCCAACAGGAGCGAGCTACCAAGTTCGTCTGCCTTTATACCGCCGATATCATTGATGGAAAGTTAGAGCAAGACTATCATCTGATAAACGTCCAAGACAACGAGGAGAAACTAGCAAATGAGGAGTCTTCCAAAAGTTACAAGGATGCCACCAACAACAAGCAGCTTTACAACGTATGGCATGAAACCTACCATGATGACTATGCAACGCGAGGACTTTTCGAGGATGAAATCGAACCTTACAGAATTGGTAAGAACAAGTACACGACAAACGACTTGAAGTCTGTTGACAACGATACCATTCAGAAGAAGTATAATGAGTTCGCCCTGATTCTGCGTCAGCACAATGTTGGAGGCTATGAAAATGCTTTTGACAAGTTGGTGAACCTCTTCCTGGCAAAAGTTGTGGATGAAACCAGCAATCCAGATGACTTGAATTTCTATTGGAAAGGTTCTGCCTACGATGATGACTATCGTTTGCAAGACCGTTTGCAACGTCTGTATCGTGACGGAATGAAACGTTTCTTGAATGAAGATGTTACTTACATTGAGGATGGCGAGATTGAAAAGGCTTTCCGTCGATTCAAGAATGACCCAGATGCAACAAAGAAGACCATCAAAAGCTATTTTCGTGCCTTGAAGTTCTTTTCAGACAACGACTTTTCTTTCATCAGCGTACACAACAAGAAACTCTTTGAACAGAATGCAGCCATTTTGTTGAAGGTAGTCAAAATGTTGCAAGACATCAAACTGAAAGACTCTGATCAGAACCAGCTACTTGGTGATTTGTTTGAAGGTTTCTTGAATAAGGGCGTTAAGCAGAGCGAAGGCCAATTCTTTACACCTATGCCAATAGTGCGCTTCCTCGTTTCTTCGCTGCCATTGGAAAAGATGATTCAGAACAGCGAGGAAATCCCTTCTGCTATCGACTACGCTTGTGGCGCAGGTCATTTCCTGACAGAGTATGCGGTACAGATAAAGGATTACGTGGAGAGGTATCGCCCCTCAATACCACTGAATGAGTATTATGCGCGCATCACAGGTATAGAAAAGGAGTATCGTTTGTCAAAGGTGTCGAAAGTTTCTGCCTTCATGTATGGCCACGATGAAACGAAGATTATCTACTCTGATGCTTTAGTTCCAAGTAAAGATGTTAGGGAGGGATCATACGATGTCCTGATTGCCAACCCACCTTATTCAGTAAAGGGCTTCTTGGAGACATTGACAGAGAGCCAGCGGAAACATTATTCACTCTTCAACGACGGTCTCAATATTGCCAAGAACAATGCCATCGAGATATTCTTTATTGAACGCGCAGCCCAATTGTTAAAGGCTGGAGGTGTTGCAGGGATTATACTTCCAGTCTCTGTTTTGAATAAGGACGGCATTTATGCCAAGGCTCGTGAAATCATCCTGCAAAAGTTTGACATCGTTGCTCTGGTAAAATTTGAGGGAGGAACGTTTGGCAAGACAGATACAAGTACTGTCACCATGTTCTTACGACGCAAAGAAACCAATACACCTGATGCTGAGCACTATCAGAACAGAGTTGATTGCTGGTTCTGCAATTATGAGAAGTGTGAGTCCAATGACATTTATGATGATACAGATTTGTTGCAAGCATACTGTGACCACTGCGATTATAATTGGGAAGATTATCTTGCTTTCCTTTCTGGCAATATGACGGAGAGTTTCATGGAACATGATACCATCCAAGCCTACAGGGCAGCATTCTTTGGCAATCAGCGCAACGCTATGAAGGGAGTTTGTGACCAGGCGAAGGAAATCAGAACAAGATTCATGAGCCGTCAAAATACCCAAACATACAGAAGACTATCTGATGATGAAAAGAGAAAGCAAGAGAAAAAAGCTTTCTTGCAATTTGTCATTGCCATTGAGAAAGAGAAGGTATACTTTTTCATTTTGGCAAAGACAACACCCAATCCTGTGGTTATCGTCAAATCACCGTCAGGAACCACTAATATCAAACGTTTCCTTGGCTATGAATGGAGTGACACCAAGGGCAACGAGGGTATCAAGTATTTGAACGTGTCAGCACAAGGATTGTCAGATGACGAGGGCAACGGAGAAGATGATGATACTATGCAGCAGATAGATGGGATAAAGGGTATTCAGACACCTTTATTCAATCCACAAAACCTAGAAGATAGTACAAAGATAAATTCTATCATAAGAAGAAACTTTACTAACGAATGCTTTGTCATTCCAGACGAATTAAACGAAATAGTATCGATGACTCCGTTAGTAAATATGATAGATTTTACCCGGACATCGTTTAATCTAGCAATAAAGACTAACGTATCAATAATTGAGGATTTCCAGAGCAAATACTCTCTTTGCAAGTTAGGCAGCCTAATCAGCGAAGAGCCACAATATGGTGCAAATGAAAGTGCTGTTAACGGAACCCCCAACTCTGACTATAGATATGTTCGTATTACTGATATAACTGAAGATGGGCGACTAAACAATGATTGGAAAACAGCTGAAAGAGTAGAAGAACGTTATATCTTAAACGAAGGTGACATTTTATTTGCCCGTTCTGGTGCCACAGCAGGAAAGGTGTTCTATTATAAGCAAGAGTATGGAAAAGCATTATATGCTGGTTACTTAATAAGATTTAAGTTTAACCCAGAAAAAGTAATGCCATTGTACGTATATGAAATGTTATCATCGAATACTTACAAAAATTGGGTAATAAACACAAGAGGAGGTAGCGCTCAACCAAACATTAATGCACAACAGTTTTCATCTTTCAAAATTCCAGTTCCGCCAATAGAGAGTGGAGTTCAGCAGAGGCTTATAGAAGAATGTCATGCTATTAATTGCGAGTATCATGAATCATTTAAATCAATCGATGAGATAAAAGAGAATATGGAGCAGTTAATGAGCACTACTCAAGCGCAAGCTCGTAACTTGATCAGATTAGATAAAAATGATCTATTTGACATCATCATAGGCCGTCGCGTCCTGAAGTCAGAGATAGTGAAAGACGGAGAATATGACGTTTATAGTGCTAATGTGTTCGAAGCCTTTGGCAAAACCAACCACTCTGTTCTTGATGACTTCTCGAAGCCGTCTGTGTTATGGGGCATCGATGGCGACTGGATGGTTAATTTCCAAGAGGCAGAAAAACCGTTCAATCCAACTGACCACTGTGGTGTAATCAGAGTGCTGGATGAAACCGTTGTTAATCCAAGATATCTTGTCTGGCCTTTACTGAAAGCAGGAGAGACAGAACGATTCTCACGTTCTAATCGCGCATCAACAGAACGCGTCAAGGCTCTATCTATCATGTTGCCAGACATTGACACACAAAATGAAGTTGCTCAACAACTGGTAAACATGAAGAATGATATTGCAGAACTAAAGAGCAAAATGCAGGCTTGCATTATTAAGAAACAGGAAATTTTAGTTAAGTATTTAAAATGATTGTTATATGGACAAGAAATATCAAGTGTTTGTAAGTTCAACGTATAAAGATCTTATAGATGAACGTCAAAAAGTAATTGAAGCTTTATTAGGGAAGAATTGTTTTCCTGTTGGCATGGAATACTTTCCCGCTGCTAATGATGATCAATTTACCGTGATAAAAAGGCTCATAGATAGTTGTGATTATTATATTTTAATAATAGGTGGACGATATGGTTCTGTTGAGCCCAAATCAGGTAAAAGTTATACTCAATTGGAATTTGAATATGCTATTTCCAAAGGTATTCCTGTCGCTTCTTTTTACCATAATGATATAAACAGATTAACAGGTGACAAACTTGAAGAAAATGATAATGGCAAAAAGAAATTGGAAGAATTCAAGGCGCTAGTTCAGACCAAATTATGTGATCATTGGGAAAGTGCATATGAGCTCGCTTTTAAAGTTAATAAAAGTCTCGATTATTTATTTGAAAATAGCCCAAGAACTGGTTGGGTAAAAGCAAATTTAGTATCGTCTGCTGAAGCAAATGATATAATATACAATTTACGAAAAGAGAATGAAGAATTAAAAAACAAACTTTCAGAACTTGATAATAGCAAACCAGATAATACGGAGGCTTTACAGCAGGGGGATGATCAATTCTCTATGACTGTCGTATACGTTCTTTATAATAAAGTTGATGGTAAGGTGTTTGATACTACATGGGATGAATTATTTACGATAATGTCACCGTGGTTAATTGAAGAGAAAACTGAAGATGAACTAACAGAAAAACTTGCGTATTCGTATTTAATGAAAGAGAATATAGTAAAAGACATTTTATCTAAAGCTTATATTCAAGATGAGTTTTTTCAAACAATTAAAATACAATTTTTAGCTTTAGGCGTTATAAAAAGAATAGAAAGGAAAGAAAAAACACTTTGGACACTTACTCCATATGGATTTCGCTATATGATGCAGCTAAAAGCATTGAGAAAAAAATAAAATGCTCTTATCTTTATTTATGAGTTAATTGGGAACTCTCACTAGTTAGTGGGTAACTCGAAATGGGCATAAATAAGAAGTATCAATAAAATAAGACGAGAATGGAAACAATAAAAGAATTCAAAGGGCTTTGGTGGATACCTGAGGACACAGATAATCAGGTATCAGGAACTTTGATTGTCAAGAACAACAAGATAGTCCTTGAAACAATTGGTGTGTTAGGTTCCGATTCTCCTATAGATCATCTTGCAGGAGGAAATGTACCTCAATATGATGTTATCTGGGGTATATCATCAGATGCAAAAGAGATTAGTGTATTCAATTGCTATGAGTCAATGTCCTTGAATACTGATTGCCCTTTCCCAGTTGCTAAATATAGTGTACAGGTGGTCGCTGTTGGCAAACATGTTAAATCATTAGGCGATGAAGGAAATTATGATGTAAAAGCATATATTGAAGAATTATCATATTGGTTAAGACCCAATATTATACATATTAGTCAACAAGATAAGAACCTTACATTTAGTATAGATTTAGAGAATGCGAATCAAATTGCAGTAACATTAGATGACGGTTGTAAATTAGAACTTGAAGGAGAAGTAAATATTTCACATGGGAAAACAGGAATGCAAGTTACAATTAACCAGATGAGTACTCTTAGTTTTGCTTGCTCAAAACCAATTTCCATGAATGATGCTAAACGTAATGTGTTTCTATTTGAGCAGTTTCTTTCGTTTGCCACTTTAACACCAGTGCAAAGTGACCGTTTTCTGCTCATTGACAAAGACAAAGACGGAAACCCCACTAAAAATAAGACCATTGAAATATTTGAAAAGAAAGATGAGAGGTTAAATGATCCTGAACGTTTTTGGGAATATCTATTTGTTTACGAAACGATAAATGATTCTTTCTCCTCAATTATATGTAAGTGGTATGCAGAAAAGAATATGTTTCCTATACGTGCACATTTAATAGATAGTGTAGGACACAGAGGAACTTTTTGTAGCAATGATTTCCTAATAGTTGCACAGGCTGTTGAAGGTTATTATTGTAGGTTCAGACAAGATGGACTTGGCTTAAAGACTATTTTGGAAAAACTGAGGGAAGACTTTGCGAATATTACTATTCTGGAAATGTCTGATCAAGATATTAAATGTATTGTTGATTCAAGACATTATTATTCACACTTACTTCCACCAGGGAAAAAGCCCAATGTCGTAGATGGTCACGAACTGTATGATTTGAATCATAAGTTAAGAAAACTTCTATTATGTTGCATTTTGGAATTTATTGGCTTTAATAATGAAGAAATAAATACGATATTCTCGAAAAGCCATAACTCGTATCTTCGTATGATTAGTGGAGAAGAAAGGAAGATAAAAGATGAGGAGCCAATTGAAATTGAGGGAGAAGTTTTATCAACCACCCAGATATTGGAGACTATTCCTGAATAATGGATAAACAAACACGCAAAGGAAACGTAAAAATGAACAAAGGGAATACATCATATACAAAAATGCAATTCAAGAAAGAGTTTGCAAGATTGATGGAGAAGACATCAATACCAAACACTTTTTCTCTAGAAGAATCTATAAAGGTTTTCAGAGAATTGCATGATTTTGTTCAGCCCTATATTCCTGCAAAACTATTCCGCTTTAGAAAGTGTGGAATAGATGAATTGATTTCTTATGAACAAGGAAATATCCCTATGTGCGTTGCAGATAAGTTCTCTGATAAATATGACTCGAATGTATTCTATGATTATAAGACGTTGCCAGATAGATTTACGCTTGCTTTTTCAATGACAATGTCAAACATCGTGCAAATAGCAAGTAATAATCCTGCAGCATTTCCTGACAGCCCAATAAAGAGCAAATTATTGGAATTGATAAACTCTAATACACCTGACAGCGAGATTGTTAATACGTTAAGGGCTGACTATGACGGGTTCATAAAACAGATGAAATCTGAAATCCAGAAGCAGGAGGTCTGGCCAAGAAATAGCAAATATACCAAGATAGGATGCTTTACTGAGAAGATTGATTCGAAATTCATGTGGGACCATTATGCCGATGGATATAAAGGCTTTGCTTTAGAATATGATTTCAGAAAATGGTATGCTTTAAATGTCAATCTATACCCTGTAATATATTCCAATCAGATGTTGGATGCTACAGAAATGATTGACAGAATATGTATAACAGATTATGTTGATAGTATTCTACCAGAGGAAGCATATAAAGAAGTATTTGAATTGTTTAAGACACAATTGCATCAGAGATGTCCTATTGATTCTATGTACTTTATAAAAATGTATTTGTATAAAGACGAAGTGGACTATTCACATGAAAGGGAATGGAGAATGCTAAAAATAGATAAAGATTCTCTCAACCAAGATTTCATTAGCATTTCTGATATGGGTTATTTGAAGGCCATCTATTATGGTCCCGATATGGAACCCCGTTATAAGACACATTTGAGATCTATTGCAAAAGCAAAAGGGATAAGGGAATATGATGTTGTACTTGATAGAAATAGCAGGAAATATAGCTTGAAAGTAGTTCCTTTACGAAAAAGTAAATAGTTTTTTATCTTTGCAAACGATATGGACAATACAAACGAAATAGAGATGTTCTCACCGGAAGAGATGCAGTCGCCCTTTGATGCTATCAAAGAGACGGATGGTGAAGGTCGTGAGTGGTGGAACTCGCGCAAATTGGCACGACTCATGGGCTACCAGAAGTACTGGAACTTTGAGCGGTTGATGGACAAGGTTGCCACCT
>JAEEGL017203326.1_pt1 | contig 10166 bp, 9 predicted proteins | sample 9134231 | NCBI WGS metagenome assembly JAEEGL01 (sample SAMN16246548, study PRJNA631951) | gut metagenome | biome: gut microbiome; feature: rumen; material: fiber-attached | host: Bos | place: Iran: Karaj | collected 2018-10
CGGCGCACTCCGTAAACCGCTTACTGCTGCTTCCTTCCGGACCTGACAGGGTTCACAGCCCGGAATCGCACGGGACCTTGGCCGGCGGCAGACCGCGCGGGACGAACTAATCAATTACAAAGGAGATTATATCATAAAAGATTCTGATTACACTTCAATTATACGGACAGTTATGAAAGCGGTCATGAATAGCAGGATTCGATAAATTTCTGGGTATATCCGCCTATCGTTGCTATAGCCGTGCCGGCTGAGCCCGTCGAACCTGATTCAACATAGATGATGACCGCCACAGGCTCCATATAATCAACGATCGCGCATTCCAGATATGCGCCTCTTTCGGTATTCCTTCCCAATACATGGAGGATCCTTGTGTTCTCTGGAAAAGCGTCGCTTAAAGGCGAATCCACTTCACTGTGGGCCATATCGTTGACGAGACGCTGGTTTACCTGCGGGGTATTAATGAATACGCGGTACATGTAAGAGAGGTAGTTGCCCATGTCATAACAGGAGATAGTGCCCGGAGCGCGGTATTCACGGCCGCGGTAGTCTTTATAGATGACAGAGTCATTGTATGAGATATAACTGCTAATCTCATCAACGGACTTGATCGCCTCATCAAGTCCTCCGAGCTCATCGATCACATAATTCAGCGCGATGCTGTCATTTTTGACTATCGCGTAATTCAGGAGCGTACGCATATAGAATTCTTTTCCGTAATCGTAAGTCCTGGCGATGTATGAGGAATTGCGCGCGCCGCTGTAATCGCTGTCAAATGTTACCTGTTTTGAAAGCGGTCCGGTTATGCCGGCTATGCTGTCGTAGTAGACGATCTCCACGGGTATCGACATGGCTCCGGAAGGAACGACCGGATCGAGTTCGTCAACTCCGAGCCGTTCTCCGGTGGACAGTGAGATGAACTCATAGCATATCCGCATCTCAGGATGTTTTTTCTGGTAAGAGACGATGTTCTCCTTGAGCTCATCAAGGTAAACCGCGCGTTCCTGATAGGTTGCGGTCTGGATTCCTGCCGGATTGAAACTGAAGTTCCTGTCCTCGGTAAAAGGATCGGGAGAATTGTTCTGGGAAGCGCGTGCTGTCTCCTCAGGCGAGATCGTCGGAGTGGGTGTGGCGGCCAGGATCGCGTGAGGCGCGGTGGTCGTTGCGGAAGTTGTTGTCTCGGTCGTTGTCTCGGTCGTTGTGTGGACCGGTCTCTGATATGCCGAATACTCGGTGGTGGTGCTGGTTGCGGCGCCGACAAGATCAGGATACATAAGTCTGTATGTATCCTGGGCAGAAGCCATGGAGCTTATGAATATGACTGCAAAAGTCAGTACAAGCAATACGATGATTATGATTACCGTACGTTTTTTGCGTGAGGTCTTAATACCTTCGGCTTTTTTCAGAAATGTCGGATTCGGCCGCTTCATTATAGATCAGAAGAGTCCTGTTATAACGCCGTTATCGTCGATGTCGATATCCATTGCGGCAGGGTGCGGGGGAAGTCCCGGCATCGTGACGATCGTTCCCGTGAGTATAACGAGGTAACCTGCGCCTGCCGATAAGAAACAATCCCTTACCGTTAACGTAAATCCTGCGGGATTGCCGAGTTTCTTAGGATCGTCAGACAGCGAGTATTGTGTTTTCGCAATGCAGACAGGCAGATTGCCATAGCCTTTATCAACAAATTCCCTGATCTTTTCTGCTGCTTCTGGAAGGATATCGACCTTTCCGGCACCGTAGACTTTGGTTGCGACTTTGGTGATCTTTTCTTCGACTGTATCTGTCAGCTCATATGTGAATTTCGGAGCCTTGGGATTGTTCTGTTCGAGGATGGAAACAGCCTTGTTCGCAAGATCGATTCCGCCTTCGCCGCCCTTTGCGAAGATCTCGGCCGGAGCGAAATCAGCTCCGGTTGCCTTGCAGGCTTCTTCAACTATTGCGAGTTCCTCTTCCGTATCCGTGAGGAATCTGTTGGATGCGACGAGGACCGGAATGCCGAAGTTCTGCATGTTCTCGATATGCTTCAGGACATTCGCAAGACCGGCCTTAACGGCTTCGGGATTGGGCTCCGAGAGGCGGTCCTTCGGAATTCCCGCATTATATTTGAGAGATCTTACTGTAGTTACAATAACAACGAGATCAGGCCAGATGCCGAGATCCCTGCACTTGATGTCGAGGAACTTCTCGGCACCGAGGTCTGCGCCGAATCCTGCCTCTGTTACGACGATATCGCCGAGCTTCAACGCAGTCTTGGTTGCTATGCAGGTATTGCATCCGTGAGAGATATTGGCGAACGGTCCGCCGTGAACAAGCGCGGGAACGCCTTCCAGAGACTGAACGAGGTTGGGACACATGGCGTCCTTAAGGCATGTCGCAAGAGCGCCGGTCGCTCCGAGTTTGCCTGCTGTGATAAGGTTGCCGTCCGTGTCATATGCAATCGCGATCCTGTCGAGCCTGACCTTAAGGTCATCCATATCTTTGGCGAGACAAAGGATAGCCATTATCTCGGAAGCAGCGGTGATCTGGAACATCTCGGGACGCGTAACTCCCTTTGTTCCTCCGCCGACTCCGACCGTGACAGCCCTTAAGCATCTGTCATTCATGTCTAGACATCTCTTCCAAAGGATCCTGTTCTTATCGATCTTAAGCTCATTGCCCTGGAAAAGATGATTATCTATCATTGCCGCAAGGAGATTGTTTGCAGTGGTAATAGCGTGGATGTCACCTGTGAAGTGTAGGTTGATATCCTCCATCGGAACAACCTGGGAATAGCCGCCTCCGCATGCTCCGCCCTTAACGCCGAAAACAGGACCCAGGGAAGGTTCTCTTAATGCCAGAACGGCCTTTTTGCCGATGAGCTTTAATCCCTGCGCGAGACCGATGCTTACAGTGGTCTTTCCTTCTCCTGCGGGAGTAGGGTTCATGGCCGTTACGAGAACGAGCTTGACATTGGGATTATCCGGCAGGTTCTGCACATAATCCAACGGGAGTTTTGCTTTGTATTTGCCGTACAGTTCGAGTCTGTCCGTGTCGATTCCCAACTCTTCTGCTACCTTTGTTACGGGGTTGACCTTTGCACTCTGGGCTATCTCAATGTCGCTAAGCATATCTGTCCTCTCCTGTCTGTTTTAATATATGGATACGATTGTATTGTAAAAAGACGGGCTTTTCAATCACGGGAAAAAGTGTAAAATGCGGCTATTATCTGCCTTGACATACATACCACTATATTTTGTATAAAGTGTGGTATTTTTTTACTAAATGTTGTGTTTTTTCGTTGACAATATATCAAGGAAATGTTAGCATTGGTGCATGTTGGAAATATTTTTGTAATGTTCCTTTAAGATTACTGAAATATTTTTATCTATCTTCCGGGTGGGGGTAATAAATATGATCATCAGCTCAGATCTGCAAAGGTGCAAAGCTAAATTTGAAGAGCTCATCGGCAAGCGTATTGTTTGCAAGACCAACGGCGGCCGCAAGAGGATCATCACCTATATCGGCACGGTAGAGCACTGCTATCCCAATGTTTTCACGATGCTCTGTGATAATGAGGCAGGAAAGCAGTCGATCGTTTCTTTCTCATATATTGATGTTCTTACGAGAACTGTAAGAGTAGGCATTATGCCTGAGAAGTCACAGGAAGAAGTAGCTGTCTGATTTTTTGTTTAGATCTTATTGAGCTGTCAGAACCGGGATTCCGTTTCTGACAGTTTTTTATTGTTTTTTCGGAACATATACAGACAGATATATATTTGATTTTAGAACGAAGTATAAGGTAAAATTATTATATAAATTTCGACAGGTGTGCCGACCCTTTGGAGAGCCTTATGGATTCCTATGAGATTACAGCTAACGCAAAATTGAATCTCTTCCTTCGTGTGCGCGGGATACTTCCAAACGGTTATCACAGCTTATACTCGGTAATGCAGGAGATCGATCTTGCGGATACCATTACTGTTACTGTCCATCCTGAACGTGAGAACGGTTTTGACATCAAATGCATCGGGCGCAATGATATCGATCCCGAGAAGAATCTTTGCAGAAAAGCAAGAGACAGATTTTTCTCCTCGCTCCGTAAGAAAGCTTCGTCAGACAACTCTGTGCCTGATGCCAAACTGTGGAAAAAGGGTCTTTTTCCGAATATTGAGATAGTTCTTACCAAGGTAATTCCTTCCGAGTCCGGAATGGGCGGGGGAAGTTCTGATGCGGCCGCCACGCTGATGGTGCTCCAGGAGCATTTCGGAAATCCCTTTACGGATGAGGAACTCAATCAGCTTGCCGTGAATGTCGGTGCCGATGTTCCGTTCTTCCTTTACGGCGGAACATGCCTCTGCGAGAGCATGGGGGAAGACATTGAACAGCTTGAGTCCCTTTCCGGGATCCCGCTTCTTATCGTAAAGCCTCCCAGGGGATGTTCAACACCGGAATGTTTCCGCGCGGTTGACAGCAAACCTCTGCCTGGGTTCGATGAGGACAGGTATGCGTCATTTATAAGATCGCTGAACGACACTTCCGCCGCGCCTCTGGAGAGATTCCTTAAAGGTGATGATCTGCTTATGAATGATCTTGAACTGCCGTCTATGGAAAAGGTCCCCGAGATCAGGACGGCCAGGGAAGCGCTGCTTGCCACCGGAGCCGTATTCAGCCGTATGACTGGTTCCGGAAGCGCTGTTTTCGCGATGTATAAGGATGAGGAGACCAGGGATGAGGCTTACGGACAGATCAGGAATGATCCCGCATTTTCCGGCTGCGAGGTATTCGCCTCAAAGACTATCTGATCTGCAGGCGAAAAGACCTCTCATGTAGCCTCTGGAGTTCTCCGAATCTATCAGTTCGAATCCGCGTTTCCCGTAGAATTCCACCATGTTCTTATTTGTTGCCGCAGAATGAAGGAGCACGCATACGTCTCCTTCGTTTTTGGCAATCTCCATGGCTTTGTTTATCAGATCTATTCCCAGACCGGATTTCCTGAACCGCTGTCTGACCGCAAATCTTGAGATGTAGAAGGATTTTCCGGCTTTCTCGAGAAATACGAATGTCTTATCGGAGAAGCTGTATACCAGCGGGTTATCGACAGGTTTTATGCAGATGGTTCCGACGATCTTTCCGTCGCACTCAGCCACAAGACAGGTCTGTTTTGCTATCCTGTCGGCGACGCTTTCGACACTCTCCGTCATAGCTTCGAGGAGGGAAGCAGATATCCCCGAATCCGCGCAATATGTAAGCATCGCGCTTTTTAAAAGGCGCGATACTTCTGCGGCATCTGATATGCCGGCGATCCTTATAGAGGAATCATTTTTCATCAGTTAAGAAAACAGTTTACAAGGATAGCCTTGTGAGCATGAAGTCTGTTCTCCGCCTCATCGAAAACGACACTCTGGGGTCCGTCGATAACATCTTCGGTGACCTCATAGCCTCTGTAAGCAGGGAGGCAGTGCATGAAGATGGCATCCTTGTGGGCAACGCCCATGATCTTTGAGTTGACCTGATAGTTCTTGAATATCTCGACTCTCTTGGCCTTCTCCGCTTCCTGACCCATGGATGTCCATGTATCGGTATAGATAACGTCAGCGCCTTCTGCCGCTTCGAAAGGATCCTCGGTCATAACAACCTTTGAGCCTGTAACCTTTGCGTCTTCATTGGCTTCGATAACATACTTTTCAGGGCATGTGTAATCCTTGGGGCTTGCAACGGAGATGTCCATTCCGGCCTTCGCGCATGCGTGGAGAAGGGAATTGGCCATGTTGTTTCCGTCGCCCAGGTAAGCCATCTTAAGACCCTTAAGCGTGCCCTTGTGCTCCTTGATGGTAAGGAGGTCAGCCAGAACCTGTGTAGGGTGCTGGTCGTCGGTAAGACCGTTGATGACAGGAATCTTTCCGTAGTCTGCGAGGTCCTGTACATCCTGATGCTTGAAGGTCCTGATCATGATGCCGTCGACCATTCCGGACAATACGTTGGCGGTGTCATAAATGGTCTCGCCTCTGCCGATCTGGATGTCATTGTTGCTCAGGAAGAGAGCCTGACCGCCCAGCTGGTACATTCCGACTTCAAAGGAGACTCTTGTTCTCGTGGAAGACTTTGTAAAGATCATGGCGAGAGACTTTCCCTTTAAGAGGTGATGCTCTATGCCCGCTTTGGTCTTTGCCTTCAGATCTATTGCCGTATCAAGAAGATAATCAAGATCTTCAAAACTTACGTCCCTGTGGAAATCAATATAGTGCTTCATTTTATATACTCCTTAATCTCTTATTCACCGTCTTTATCGATGATGTCCAGATCCGGACCGCCTGTAAGTCCCGCCTCATCGAGCTTATCGATCTTGGCATTGCCGACAGCGGCGGTTTTATCCTTGATATCCTTCTTTGAAGGGAAAGCCTCCTTGAGCCTTCCGAGAACACCCTTAGGTCCCGAGACTGTCTTCAGTATCTTTTCGAGTGCTTTTACGAACTGGCCTGCCTGGGACTTTGTGATGATAAGCGGAGGCGCGAGTCTTATCGTGGTCTTGCCGATCGCGCTTACCAGAATGCCCATCGAGAAAAGCTGTTCACGCATTCCCTGCGCGGTGATAGTGTCATCGAATTCAATTCCGATAAGAAGTCCTTTGCCTCTTACTGAACGGATGCAGTTGTACTTTGATCTGAGCTTGTTAAGCTTCTCGAAAAGTTCATCGCTTACTTCTCTTACGTTGTCGATGATACCCTGGTCCTCGATCGTTTCCATAACGGCATTTCCGGCAGCACATGCGAGAGGATTGCCTCCGAATGTCGATCCGTGGTCTCCGGGTCTCATACCTGTGGCGACCGCGTTTGTAGTGAGCATGGCTCCTATTGGGACACCGCCGCCGAGACCCTTGGCAAGAGTCATGATGTCAGGTGTAACGCCGTAATTCTGGTAACAGAACATCTTGCCCGTACGTCCCACACCTGTCTGTACTTCGTCGATGATAAGGAGGATGCCCTTTTCGTTGCAGAGTTTTCTTACAGCCTGGATGTATTCGAGATCAGCGGGATGAACACCGCTCTCGCCCTGGATCAGCTCGAGCATGACAGCTGCGGTGCGCGGATTAACGGCCTGGATCAACGCATCGATATCGTTGTAGGGAACGTGAACGAATCCGGGAACACCGGGCTCGAACGGCATTGAGAATTTTGCCTGACCTGTTGCCGCGATGGTTCCCATGGTCCTTCCGTGGAAACTCATATCCGCGGTAATGATCTCGTATTTCTTTATATCCTTATAATAGAAATATCCTCTGGCAAGTTTGATGGCAGCTTCGTTTGCCTCGGCCCCGGAATTGCAGAAGAACACCTTGTCCGCGAAGCTTGCGCGGCAGAGTCTGTAAGCCAGTTCGGCCTTCTGCGGGATGTAATAGTAGTTGCAGGCATGAATGAGATTCTTTGCCTGGGATGAAATTGCCGAGGTGAGCTTGGGATGAGCGTAGCCAAGGCTGTTGACCGCGATTCCGCCTATCATATCGAGGTATTTTCTTCCTTCGGTATCGTAAAGATAGCAGCCGCGGCCCTTAACAAAAGCTACAGGAAGGAGATTGAATACCTGAAGGCAGTAGTTCTTGTCATAATCCATTATCAGGGAAAGGTCATTTTCTATACTCATAGTGTTCTTTCTTCTCCTTTACTATCATTGTTCCGATACCGTTCTTGGTAAATGTCTCGAGGATGATCGAATGAGGTATCCTGCCATCTATTATGTGGGCTCTGTCGACACCCCGCAATACCGTATCAAGACATCCTTCGATCTTGGGGATCATTCCTCCGCTGATTATTCCCTCGTTAACGAGATCACTGATATCCTTCTCATCCAATACGGGGATGATATAGTCTGATCCGTCTTCGAGCTTTCTTAATACGCCGCCGACGTCAGTCAGAGTGATGAGCTTGGATGCGCCCAATGCTACCGCGACTTCTGCCGCGACAGTATCTGCGTTTATGTTGTAGCTCTCGCCGTTTTTCCCGACACCGATAGGCGCGATGACCGGAATGTACTCGTCGTTTGCGAGCATGGATATGACCTTGGTATTGATCTTTTTGATCCTGCCGACATAACCGATATCGATGGCGTTGCCTTCAGCATCCTCGGTCATCTTCTCGGCTTCAATGAGGTTGCCGTCAATACCGGAGATACCGATAGCCTTTGCGCCTTTTCCGCAGAGAGTGGAAACGATATCTTTATTTGTCTTGCCGATAAGGACCATCTGGGCATAACCCATTGTCTCATCGTCTGTATATCTGAGGCCGTTAACGAAGTGTGATTCCTTGTTGACCTTTTTGAGCATATCGCTTATGTCGGGTCCGCCGCCGTGAACGATCACGGGGTTAATGCCGATATATTTAAGAAGAGTGATATCGTCCATGACAGACTGCTTCAGTTCCTCATTGATCATGGCATTTCCGCCGTACTTGATAACGAAGGTCTGACCCCTCATCTTCCTGATGTAAGGGAGGGACTCTATAAGGATCGATGCCCTGTCCACATTGTTCTTCATATCGCCCGTGATAACGGGGTTCTCTTTATTGCCTGCCATGATCAGATACCTCTTACTATATTCTTAAGTCCGGCTGTCTCATCGAAACCGAACATAACGTTTGCTGCCTGTATTGCCTGGAGAGCCGCGCCTTTTCCGAGATTATCCTGAGCCGTGAAGAGCTTGATGACGCCCGTGTCGGGATCGAAAACTCCGTTTACGTCTATATAGTTTGAACAGGCTACGGCCTTTATATCCGGAAGGGTCTTTCCCGGAAGGACCCTTACGAATGTCTCATCCTTATAAAAATCCTTATATATACTGTTGATCTTTTCGGATGACACATCCGTGAATTCCTTGGAAGGCTTTGCATAGATGCTTGCGAGCATTCCGCGCTTGAACGGGGCGAGGTGGGGAGTGAAGGTGACCTTGATATCTCCGGGGTTCTTTCCGGCAAGGAAGGAGCACTGCTCCGAGATCTCAGTTGTGTGACGGTGTCCGACAGCGCCGTAAGGCTTGAAGGATTCGTCCAGCTCACAGAATGCGTAAGCGAGATCCGCCTTTCTTCCCGCGCCGCTGACTCCGGATATGGCATCAATGATTATCGAATCCTCTTCGATGAGGTGAGCCTTGAGGAAAGGTGCCAGCGCGATCAGTGAACATGTGGGATAGCAGCCGGGATTAGCCACGAGATGCGCGGACTTAAGCTGCTCCCTGTAGAATTCGGGAAGTCCGTATACGGCATCCTTCAGAAGATCCGGATTGGGATGGGTGAGTTTGTAGGAACTCTCATATGTTGCAAGATCCTTATATCTGAAATCACCGCTGTGATCTATGACCTTTACGCCTTCCGCAAGGAGTTCGGGAACGATCTTGGCGGATACGCCGTGGGGAAGAGCCGTGATAACGAGATCTGAATCCTTTGCAACTTCAGCATAAGGAAGATCCTCGCAGAGATTATCGACAACGCCCCTGAATTCCGGATAGATCTCCGAATAAGCTTTACCCGCAAATGTCTGGCTCGTAAGATGGCGGAATCTGAAGAAAGGGTGACCTGCAAACCCGCGTACGAGTTCCGCACCCACATATCCTGTGGAACCTATAATAGATACATACTTAACAGATTCTTCAAATGCCATTTATACTCCCTCCGGTTCAGGCGGATAATACCCGCCTTGATGTGTGATTTATGCAATATAATGCATAAATATTCAAAAGTCAACAAAATAATGCATAAATAAATACATTAAATATATGACGGGGATCCTTCCCGCATGATACCTTAATAGGCCTGTAAGGACATGCTTACCGGGTTTTGGTAATCAAAAAGTAATTTTATTCAGACAATTTTCGGACTCTCTGAGATAGATTGCACAATTCCGGAAAAACCGAAAAATGCCTTAAATTACTGCTTTTGCCGCTTTTTCTTGTACAACACACACAAAATAGTTCCGAGCAAATTGATATATTTAACAAGCAACGGAAATTACTATGCCAAATTAGCAAAACTATTTTTGGGAAATGTGTCATATAGTAAAGAAAATATCGTTTTGATACTATTCTCGTAGTTATCAAGCCCTCTTTTCGGGTGGGCACAATTTGGAGGTTAATTAGATATGGCAAGTTTATCTTTCCAGCACGTTTACAAAAAGTATGAGGGCGGCGTAGTTGCAGTTTCAGA
>JAEEGL017462039.1_pt1 | contig 10166 bp, 10 predicted proteins | sample 9134231 | NCBI WGS metagenome assembly JAEEGL01 (sample SAMN16246548, study PRJNA631951) | gut metagenome | biome: gut microbiome; feature: rumen; material: fiber-attached | host: Bos | place: Iran: Karaj | collected 2018-10
GTCAATGGCGGCCTCGACTTTGGTGCGGAATTCTTCGCCGACTTGCCGGCCATTGATCACCCGGGAAACCGTTCCAAGAGCAACACCGGCTTCTTTGGCAACGTCTGCCATGGTGGGAAGACTTCTTTCTTTCGCCAAAGGACTGTTTCTCCTTTCAATATTTCATGAAACAGATATTATCATCTTCATGATACAAGGTCAAGGGATACATACACCGCCTTTTTTGCTTTCAGAATAAAGGATGAAAAGGAGGTTCTTCTTTTTCAAACCCTTCAATCCGTTTCGGTCCATGGACCATCAAAATGTGAAACGTATCATGAATCTGCGAATCCTTGCTTTATGGAGAGGGGAAGGAACGGTTCCATTTGGTAGCAGTTCGGGACCTCCATCTGCTGTCCGTCCTTACGGAGAGAACGGTATCGGATGGCCGGAAGGACGAAAGAACATTCCGGAACCAGAAAACTATTGACAAGAAAGTGATCTTGGTTTTTACTGCTCTTTGAAATCCATCCGTGCGTCAGGGAAAGCAATCCCTGAGCGCAGCAATTTTCTACAGTGAGGAGCTTACGATCTATGGCAAAGACTTTGGTTCTTGCGGAAAAGCCCTCGGTCGGCAAAGAGCTGGCACGTGTGCTGGGGTGCAGGCAAGGCGGAAACGGATATCTGGAAGGCCCGAAGTATGTTGTAACCTGGGCACTGGGACATCTTGTGACGCTTGCAGATCCCGAAGTCTATGAAAAGGCATGGCAGAAATGGGATATGGAGACGCTGCCCATGCTGCCGCAAAATATGAAGCTTGTCGTCATTCCGGAGTCGGCAAAGCAGTTTAAGGTTGTACAGAGTCTGATGAAACGGCAGGACGTTACGGATATGGTCATCGCAACGGATGCGGGCCGGGAAGGTGAACTGGTTGCACGCTGGATTATGCAGAAAGCCGGATGGAACAAGCCGTCGCGGCGTCTGTGGATCTCCTCCCAGACGGACCGTGCGATCCGGGAAGGTTTTTCCAATCTGCGTCCTGCACGTGAGTATGATGCACTGTACCGCTCGGCACAGGCAAGATCGGAAGCAGACTGGCTCGTCGGACTGAATGTGACGCGCGCGCTGACATGCAGGCATAATGCACAGCTTTCTGCGGGCAGGGTTCAGACACCGACGCTTGCCCTGATCACGCGCCGGGAAGAGGAAATCCGTGCTTTCCGGCCCAAAGACTACTGGACGGTCCGGCTGAATCTGGGCGGTTTCAGCGTCCTTTGGAAAGATGCAAAAGGACAGTCCCGCATCTTTGATCTGCAGCAGGCCCAGGAACTGGCCAAGTCCCTGGAGGGCCGGGAAGGTGTGGTTACCCAGATCAGTACGGCCGGAAAGCAGGTCCCCCCGCCGGCAGCTTATGATCTGACAGAACTTCAGCGGGATGCAAACAAGAAATATGCATATTCCGCCAAGGAAACACTGAACCTGATGCAGTCGCTGTATGAAAGGCATAAACTGCTGACCTACCCGCGCACGGATTCCAGGTACATCTCGGAGGATGTGGTTCCGACCCTTCCTGAACGTCTTCGGAGCGTCACGGTGGGGGAATATGCGGAACTGGCCAGACAGATCCTGCGGACCCGACCGCTTTCGACACGCTATCTTGTGAACAACGCCAAGGTTACGGATCACCATGCCATCATCCCCACGGAGGAACAGCCGGAATTGTTCCGACTGTCGGGTCCGGAAAAGAATATCTATGATCTTGTGGTACGCCGTTTTCTGGCGGTTCTTCTTCCTCCCTATCAGTATGAGGAAGTCACACTGAATGTGCAGATTGCCGGACATACCTTTACAGCAAAAGGGCGTGTGGTCAAACAGCAGGGATGGCGCGCGGCCTATGACCGAAGTTTTTCCCTGGAGGACGAAGAGAAGGAGGAGGGGGAGCAGCAGAATCTCCCGCACCTGACCCGCGGCCAGCGGCTGTCTGTGGACGCTGTGCAGGTCGTTTCCGGAAAGACCACACCGCCTGCACGGTATACGGAAGCCACCCTGCTGACCGCCATGGAACATCCGCAGGTCGAGGATAAAGCCATGGCCAGGACACTGGCGCAGACCAGCGGGCTGGGGACCCCGGCGACCCGGGCCGATATTATTGAAAAATTGTTTTCCAGCTTCTACATTGAACGCCGGGGCAAGGAACTGGTTCCGACCTCCAAGGGTCAGCAGCTGGTGAAGCTTGCTCCGGAAGAACTGCGGTCGGCGGTACTGACGGCCCAATGGGAAGATCAGCTGGCCGCCATTGCCCAGGGGAAAGGGTCGGACAGAGCCTTTGTCGGGGAGATGCGTCAGTTTGCAACAAGACTTGTGGCAGAAGTCCGAACCAGCAGCCAGACATTTACCCATGACAATATGACGCGGACACCCTGCCCGGACTGCGGGAAGAATCTTCTTCGGGTGAAAACAAAGAACGGCGGAGAAATGCTGGTCTGCCCGGACCGTGAGTGCGGATACAGGCGGAGTCTGATTCAGGTTACGAATGCACGCTGCCCCAACTGTCATAAAAAGATGGAACTGCGGGGCGAAGGAGAGAAACAGATGTTTGCCTGCGTCTGCGGATACCGGGAAAAAATGTCGGATTTTAAGGAACGCCGTGCACAGTCGTCCGGCAGCAAGTCCGATGTGCGGAACTATCTTGCGCGTCAGGCAAATCAGGAGCAGCCACGCAATACACCGATGGCGGAACAGCTGGCCAAGTGGCTTGAAAACAATAAGACATAAGGCCAAAAGAAACACGCCGGATCTGCAGGAAGGTGCTCCGTACCATTCCCTGCATGCGGACAGGCATCCGGGAAACCGTTGCTTTCTGCCTGATCCGATGGTCCGGACGGGACAGTCGGTGAGAAAGAAGGGAATCTTTCGTGAAAGTGTACTTTGTTCGTCACGGTGAGACGGCAAAGAACCGCGAGAAGCGGCTTCAGGGAAGAAGCAGTGAACCGCTCAGCCCGGCCGGAATCCGTCAGGCGGAGGCGGCACGGGCCTTCTTCCTCAAAAAGGGGATAACCTTTGATCAGGTCTTTTCCAGTCCGCTGAAAAGAGCGGTTCAGACGGCAGACATCATCACCAACGGAATGGAGATATGCCTGGACCCTCGGCTGCAGGAAATGGATTACGGACCTTATGAAGGCATGAGTCTGGAGGAGCCAAGTCCGGAAGTGGTGCATTTTTTCTGCGATTTCCGCCATCATCCGGCTCCGGACGGCATGGAGAGCCTGCAGGCGGTGACAGAACGGCTCCGGGAATTCCTGGAGGATCTCTGCCGAAGTGAAAAGGAGACGGTCCTTGTTGCCACACATGCCATTGCCCTGAAGGGGGCACTGGAAGTGCTTGAGCCCAATGGCACCTGGTGGTCGACGCCTGTCGGCAACTGCACCGTGTACCGGGTGACCTGCACGCGGGGTGCCTATGGGAAACCGGAAGCGGTCTTCAAGCTGAAGACTGGTTCGGAAGCATCAATCGATGAAGGTGAGGAGAAGGATGAAGATGGGACTGCATGAGATATCGATCCGTGAAATGAAAAACCATATTGATCCATGGAACATGGAAAGAGACTGCGCTATTGCGATGGCTTCGGATGGGGCTGAAACGGACGGACTGACGATCGGATGGGCCGGGTTCGGCGTGCTCTGGAACAAACCCGCGGCGACGGTGTACATTCATGAATCCCGTTATTCCAGGCATATTTTTGATCAGGCAGAGGCATTTTCCATCTGTTTTCTGAAGCCGGAGGACCGAAACACGATCGATTATTTTGGACGTGTTTCGGGAAGAGATGAAGATAAAATCCAGCATTGCGGGAAAAAGGTGATCACGGAGGATCTTGCCCCGTACTTTGCGGACAGCCGTGTGGTGCTTCTTTGCCGGATCATGGGGAAAAGCAGGTTTGATGCAGAAAGCTGCGATGCCGGCGTCCGGGAATGGTATCGCCGGACGGGCGTGCATACGCAGTACTATGGGGAGATCGTCCGTGCACTGGTCTCGGACTGACCGGAAAAGAGGATGAATTCCTCGGAAAAAGATGCAGAAACACACAAAAAGAGCCTGAGAAAGAGGTGCGTCCGCTTTCTTCAGGCTCTTTTGTTGGCTCTCAGGATAATTGTTCTTTCATCCAGGCCTTGATGGCTTCGGTCACGAGATCCAGGTGAAGATCATAGCAATGCGTGTCCCCGGGAATCACTTCCAGCTTGGCATTGGCATAAAGGCGGGCTGCTTCAAGACCGTAGCGGACGGGAACAGCTTCGTCGGCATCACCGTGTACAATCAGGACTGGGCCTTGGTAGGCCTTAATGGCATCCTCCACCCGGATGGTCTGGGCAACACGGACATAATTTCCGCTGAGCGTCTGCTGATTCCAGCTGTCAAGCTCATCCGGGATATGTTCCGGATCAAAGGTGGTTCCAAGCAGTTCGCCCCTGCGCGCATACTCCGGGATCATCCAGGCGGGGGAAAGAGGCAGAATGCCTTTGATGACATCCCGTTTCATGGCACCCGCCAGCATGACGGTCATGCCGCCCTGGGAGTGGCCGCAGAGATAAAGATCGCTGACATAATCCAGGCTTCGCGCATAATCGATGACGGTCAATGCGTTGTTGAGCCATTTATACAGGTTGTGATCGTGAAAAGCACCGTCGCTGCTGCCATGACCGTACATATCCACACGCAGGGTGGCACATCCGATTTCACGCAGCGCGGCAGCAACGGCGAGAATATGCCGTTCCTCCATATGTCCGGTGAAGCCATGGATCACAATGACCATCGGAAGTTTGTCTCCGTGCTTTTCGGGAAGCTCGATCCGGGCATTCAGGCGAATGCCGTCGTCGGTGATAACCATGCTGAATTCCTCCTAGTCGAATATTTTGAGGGGCTTCCATCGGAGATAATCTCCGGAAACCAGACGATACTCAATCCCTCTGAAGCAGCCGATCAGACTGTCATGAAAACGGGCCGTTCCATGGCAGTGCGCGTAGATCACCTGCTCGGCGCCGTATTCTTCCGCGAGATCGGTGAAGACACTTCGTTTTTCCAGAACGCTTGTCGGCGGATAGTGCAGAAACATGAGGAATTTCCGGAACCCTGCTTTTCGGGCTTCTTCAAAGGAAATGCGGAGACGGGCGGCTTCACGGTCCACCAGTTTCCGGGCCTGTTCTTCCCGGTCCTGGTCCCACCCGACAATGATGCCTTTCCGGTTGACATAGAAGGGGCCTTCGAAAGTGTATCCCTTTGTTCCCACGAGGGCATAGTCTCTGTAGGAACAGAAATTGTTCTGCAGGAAAAAGAGTTTCCCTTCAAAACGTGCGTTCAGCTGCGGTGTTTACTTGGCATCCCAGAACATGTCATGATTTCCGCGCAGCAGGATTTTCCGTCCGGGAAGGGACAGAATGTATTCCAGGTCTTTCTCGCATTCGGAGAACATGCGGCCCCAGGAGTGATCCCCGGCCAGAAGGAGCGTGTCGTCGGGCCTGACGAGTTCCTCACAGAATGTCCGGAAGATATGCTCATGATTCCGCCATAAGGGATCGGTCAGCTGTCCGCTGGCTTTCAGCTGGGTCTGAAAGTGCAGATGAAGATCACCAAGCGCATATAAACTCATAGAACGGCCTCCACACGTTTCAGGGCGGCAGCGGCTGACTGCCGGAAGAAAGGAAAAGAACGCACCTGTTCAGTTTTTTCTGCTTTTCCATTCGAGTATTTCGGTCAGGCGGTCCTGGACTTCCTTTTCCTGCCCCTGATCACCGGGAAGGTAATAACGTGTACCTGCGAGTGCATCCGGAAGACATACCATCCGTGTCAGTTTCTCTTTGGTATCATGGGCATATTCATAGCCTTTTCCATATTCCAGGTCTTTCATGAGCTGGGTGGGGGCATTGCGGATCTGAAGAGGTACAGGGTCTGCAGGGCGGTTCCGGATATCGGATTTTGCATGTTCACAGGCCATATAACATGCGTTCGATTTCGGGGCCATCGAAAGATAGACGACACAGTGTGTCAGATGCACATCACATTCAGGCATCCCCAGTTTATGGCATGCCTCAAAAACGGAAATGGCAAGCGGAAGTGCATTGGAATCGGCCATGCCGATATCTTCACTGGCAAACCGCACAAGGCGTCTTGCAATATAAAGCGGGTCTTCGCCGCCGTCCAGCATACGCATACACCAGTAAATGGCAGCATCGGGATCCGAATTGCGCATGGATTTATGCAGAGCAGAGATCATGTTGTAGTGCTCTTCGCCATTCCGGTCATAGAGCAGGGAGCGCCGGTTCATGGCATCTGCAAGCGTGGCATCTTCGACATGGACACCGCCGTTTTCATCCAGGCGGCCGTTGAGAACGCATACTTCCAGGGTATTGAGGGCGGTGCGGGCATCCCCGTTTGCAAATCTTGCGATCGCGGACAGCTGGTCCTCGGTGACATCCACGTGCATATCACCGAATCCTTTGGAAGAAGTGAGGGCATGGTGCAGCAGCCGGAGAAGATCGGACTCGGTCAGCGGCTTGAGGATAAACACTTTGCAGCGGGACAGAAGAGCTGAGTTGATCTCAAAGGAAGGATTCTCCGTCGTTGCACCAATAAGGATGATGCTGCCTTTCTCAACATAAGGCAGAAAGGCATCCTGCTGGGCTTTGTTAAACCGATGGATTTCATCGGCAAACAGGAGTGTTTTCTGACCGAGCATGCGGTTGTTCTCGGCACGCTGCATGACTTCCTTGACCTCTTTGATTCCGGAAGTAACGGCACTGAACTCGACAAATTCAGCCCTGGCTGTCTTGGCAATGATTCGCGCGAGGGTTGTCTTGCCGACCCCGGGCGGGCCCCAGAAAATCATGGAAGAAACCTGCCCCCGGTCGATCAGCTGCCGGAGAATATGACCTTTCCCGATCAGGTGCTGCTGCCCGCAATAGTCTTCAAGTGTATCCGGCCGCAGACGGCTTGCAAGGGGGGAGAGATCCTCACGGCGCGATTCATCCGGCACATCAAACATACTCATCTGTTCCATAATCATTCCTCCACTTGGAGAGTGTAGCACGAGTGCTGCAAGGTGGCAAGGAGGAACGGGGTGCATGAAACAACAGGCAGGGAATGAAATAAGAAAAAAACTCGTGGCATAGGACGCTTTGCTTTTCGCAGCGAATCACCGTTTATGAAGTGAGGCTGGCAAAACGGCTGTTCACGCCTGACGGTCACTTTGGAGGTTCTCAAGGGAATTCCCGCATGTTCCCAGAAATGCGGGTATAAAACACAGGAAAGCTTGCCACATATGTGTTCATGATGTATAATTCTCTGGCATGTCTTGCATGCCAGCAAATGAAATCATTCGAGGAGGTCTCCGCTGTATGGTACAGGCAGTAGTTGGCGCAAACTGGGGCGATGAGGGAAAAGGCAAGGTCACAGATCTGCTTGCAGAACAGAGTGATGTGGTTGTTCGTTTCCAGGGTGGTGCCAATGCAGGGCATACCATTATCAATGATTATGGCCGTTTCTCGCTCCACCTCCTTCCGTCCGGTGTTTTTCATCAGGACGTTGTCAATGTGATTGGACCAGGTGTAGCATTGAATGTGGAAGCATTGCTTAAAGAGCTGAAGGCACTCACGGACAGCGGAGTGCCTGCCCCGAAACTGCTGATTTCCGACAGATGTCAGGTCATGATGCCCTACCATGTCGACTTTGATCGGTTTGAAGAAGAACGTCTGGGAAAGAACTCCTTCGGCTCAACAAAATCCGGCATCGCTCCGTTTTATTCGGACAAATTTGCCAAGGTTGGTCTTCAGGTATGTCAGCTGTATGACGAGGAAATTCTCCGGAGCCGTCTGGAGATTGCCCTGGTAAAGAAAAATGTTCTGCTTCGTGAACTGTATCATAAGGATGAAGTCGACCTGGACAGCCTCGTGAAATATCTCCAGCATATTGCCGAGCAGATCCGCCCGATGGTGTGTGATACGACACGGTTCCTGTATGAAGCAGACCGCGCAGGAAAAACCATCCTCCTCGAGGGACAGCTGGGAACGCTGAGGGATCCGGACCACGGTATTTATCCTTATACTACCTCTTCCTCACCGCTGGCTGCATTTGGCTGCATTGGCGCAGGAGTAAGCCCCATGTCGCTCAAGAAAATCCTGGCGGTTACCAAGGCTTATTCCAGTGCGGTGGGTGCCGGCCCGTTTGTATCGGAAATCTTCGGTGATGCTGCGAAGGAACTGAGGGACCGTGGCGGTGATAAGGGCGAATACGGTGCAACGACCGGACGTCCGCGTTCCGTAGGATGGTTTGATGTTGTTGCAACGAAATATGGCGCCATGGTTCAAGGTGCAACCGAACTCGTTCTGACCAACCTGGATGTGCTCGGATATCTGGACGAGATTCCTGTCTGCGTTGCCTATGAGACGCGGGAGGGAGAAAGGATCACGGATTTCCCGACGACGCCAACGCTCATGCACTGCAAGCCGGTTCTGGAAAAGCTTCCGGGCTGGAAGACCGACATCCGGGGTATCCGGAATTATGAAGATCTCCCGGCCAACTGCAAGGCGTATGTTGACTATATCGAACGCGTGACCGGCGTCCCGATTCATATGGTTTCCAATGGTCCCAAACGGACAGAAATTCTCTATCGGTAAAACAACTGCTGCCATGGAAGCATGGCAGCTGGTTTTTCGGGAAACGCTTTTCCGTGATAAAGCGCGAAATTGTGAGGTGAGACGATGATCGGCATCATCGACTATGGAATGGGCAACCTGCGCAGCGTACAGAAAGCCTTTGCGTATCTGGGCTTTGATGCGGAGATTCTTGGGAATCCGCAGGACAGCCGGAAAGCGGATCATCTGGTGCTTCCGGGGGTTGGAGCTTTTCGGGATGCCATGGACCGGCTGAAGAAAACAGGAATGGACCAGGTCGTTCTTGAAGCGGCGGAACAGGGAAAACCGGTTCTCGGCATCTGCCTCGGCATGCAGATGATGTTTGAATGGAGTGAGGAAAACGGGCACTGGAAGGGGCTCGGATTGTTCCCGGGAACCATCTGCAGGCTCGAAAACCATGGACTGAAAATACCTCATATGGGATGGAATACCCTCGACACACGGAAAAGCATTCTTTATGAGGAAGGGACACACCCATATGTTTATTTCGTGCACTCCTATTGTGCACCGGAGATCAGCGAGTATACCATTGCATCCTGTTCCTATGGCCAGACATTTACGGCCAGTGTACAGCGCGGCAACATCTGCGCAACCCAGTTCCATCCGGAAAAAAGCGGCCGGGAGGGACTGAATATGCTCAGGCGGTTTGCTCTGTGGGAGGGATCAGGATGCTGACGAAACGAATTATACCTTGTCTGGATATACGGGATGGACGTGTCGTCAAAGGGGTCAACTTTGTCGGAATCCGGGATGCCGGCGACCCCGTGGAAGCTGCTGTGCGCTATAACGAAGAAGGCGCGGATGAGCTCGTCCTGCTGGACATCAATGCAAGCCATGAGGGAAGAAAAACGGTGTATGATGTTGTCAGCCGCGTGGCTGAGCAGGTGTTTATTCCGTTTACAGTAGGCGGGGGAATCTCCGATCTTGAACAGATCCGTCAGCTGCTGCTGCTTGGTGCGGATAAGGTTTCCATCAATTCGCCCGCCGTCCGCAACCCGGATTTTATTACCGAGGCCGCCATGCGCTTTGGCAGTCAGTGTATTGTGCTGGCGATGGATGTCCGCGCCAGGGAAGGCGGCTGGGATGTTTATGTGAACGGCGGCCGTGTCAATACCGGAATCGATGCCCTGAAATGGGCAGAGGAAGGCGTACGGAGAGGGGCCGGGGAGATTCTTCTGACAAGCATGAATACAGACGGAGTCCAGCAGGGCTATGCCATGGATGTAACCAGGGCGATCGCTGACCTTGTACCCGTTCCGGTGATTGCAAGCGGCGGGGCAGGAAAAAAAGAGCATTTCCGGGATATTCTGACGGAAGGCCATGCAGATGCAGCACTGGCAGCGGCACTGTTTCTTTTTGGAATTTTACCGATTCCTGAGCTGAAAGCCTATCTGTCGGACTGCGGAATACCGGTAAGGAGGGTTTAAATCCATGGCCTATGAATCCAAACTGGCACTTGGACTGGTTCCGTATACTGCGGGCGAGCAGCCCAAGGACAGAAAA
>JAEEGL011492952.1_pt1 | contig 10165 bp, 3 predicted proteins | sample 9134231 | NCBI WGS metagenome assembly JAEEGL01 (sample SAMN16246548, study PRJNA631951) | gut metagenome | biome: gut microbiome; feature: rumen; material: fiber-attached | host: Bos | place: Iran: Karaj | collected 2018-10
ACCCTACCTCAAGATTTGCCGGCACAAATGCCATTGAGGCTCCGTTTATCATGAAGCACAACGGATGGTATTACCTATTTGTATCATGGGATTACTGTTGTCGGGGATCAAAGAGCAACTACCGTGTAGCCGTCGGACGCAGCAAGATAATCAAGGGACCTTATAAGGATCGTGATGGTAAGGATATGCGCAAGGGTGGAGGAACCCTGTTTGTACAGGGTGATCATCAGACCTACGAGGCCATGGGGCACTGCGCAGCATACCACATGGATGGAAAAGATCTCTTTATCTGTCATGGCTATAGTGTGGACTTAGCCGGTGCCGCACTGCTTGTTCAGAAAGAAATCACATGGACCAAAGATGGTTGGCCCACGATAAAAGACTGATAAACACTTTCATTTTACGCTGTTGAAACGATTGGTATCCATATTACTACTATGGACTGTTGCTCTTTGGGCAGCAGGTAATCCTTTTGTGAATCAACATTACAACGTCAGTTATCTGAACATGAGAAACGGACTGCCGGGAAATAATATCTCTGATATTCATCTTGACAGTTATGGATTTATATGGATAGCCACAAGTGGAAGCGGACTACTGAAATACGATGGATACAACTATTACTCTCCAAATACTGGTAATAAGAGTTATACCACCATCAGTAATTCCTGCCGTAATATTGCAGAAGACAAGTTTCACCGACTATGGGTAGCCTATGAGGAAGGTACCGCCATCATCGACTTGCAATCGATGCATAACTATATGCCCAAGGGTGACCCCATGATCCAAAAGGCATTGTCACAACAAGCCATCACGATCTATCGAGACACGAAAGATTGCATGTGGCTGGTCGCGCGTACCTATTTATATTATATCAAGATGGACAATAAGGGGAATATCGAGAAGGTCATCCCCTATCGCTATTCCAGTGACAAGTTCGCCATCACTGTCCGTGATATGGAGCAGAACGGTACAGTATGGGCAACCATAGAAGGAGGTCTTTATCGTCTCAAAGAGAAGAATGGGAAGATTATTAAGGAAACGATCTCACCTGCCATACAGGCCATTCACTCCTCAGACATCAATGATTTCATTTGGAAAGATACTGAACTGTGGATCGCCACCGTCAACGGATTGTATTGTTTCGACACAATCAACCACCTGAAGAGTCACTTTCTGAAGGGTGATGAGACAGGGATACTACATAATGTCATCACCCGACTGGCCATCGGACCGGGGAACAAACTCATTGCAGGTACGTTAGGAGGCATCAATATCTACTATGAGGGAACGAACCATTTCGAACAGTGGAGCACCAAGAGTAAGGAGATGCCACTGAGCAGCGACTTTATCAGTTGCATCAAGTATATAGATGGATTATTATGGATAGGCACAGAAACGGGAGGTATCATGAAAGTGGCGCCACGAGAACTGTTGCTCACCAACTATGTACATACCGATGACGAAGGGAGTCTGTCACCCAATGCCGTTAATGCCATGTATGTGGAAGATAACGGCACGCTGTGGGTAGGCACCGTGGAGGGAGGACTGAACCGTAAGGATCCTGCAAGCAATACTTTCATTCATTATACACGCCATAACTCAGGTCTCTCCCACAATGCGGTGTCCACACTCGCCAGTGATAACCGTAGGCAACTATGGATCGGCACCTGGGGAGGTGGGGTATGCACCATTCATATGGACCAAAAGAAACAGATAACCCCTTTGACTGTAGCGCCTGTGTATATTCCTTTAATGACCTATATCGGTGCCCTGCAGTACGATCCTATTAATGATCTGATGTGGATCGGCTGTAATAACGGACTGTTTTACTACGATTACCATACAGGACAGATCAAGGAGCCATTTGAAGGATGCCGAAGCATCACTGGCTGTATCGGCAGCATCATTGACAAAGACGGTTGGCTGTGGATGGGAACTTTACAAGGAGGTGTTCGTGTAAACCTGAACAGCAAAGGGAAGAACGGCAGTTTCCGACATGAGATATTAAAGAATAAGCTCGACCAACCCGAGAGCAACATCATCGAGAAAATGTCGTGTTTCTGCGAGGCAAAGGATGGTACCCTTTGGATTGGAAGTAATGAATACGGTATCTATCACCGCACCATTGACAAGAATGGCAAGGTTCACTACCAGAACTATAACATGCAGCATGGACTGGCTAACAACGGTGTGAAGGCTATCGTGGAAGACAAGGACGGTATTCTGTGGATAACCACCAAGAACGGATTGTCGCAGTTCAAGCCCCAGACCGGCATTTTCAACAACTACAATGAGGAGAACGGATTGCCCAGTTCACAGTTCTACTGGAATTCAGCTATTACCAACCGTCAAGGTGATATTGTATTAGGAACGACTGCCGGTCTCTGCGTCGTCCATGGCATCAATGATCACGCCTCATATAAAGGACATTTACGTTTTACCCGACTGACTATTGACAACCATGACATCAACGTAGACGGTAAATATCTGAAGGAAGATATCTCACTGGCCAAAAAACTGACCCTTCATGAGAGTGACAAATCACTTACCTTTGAATTCTCAGCGCTGGACTACGCCCATCAACATAATGGCACCTATAGTTATCGGTTGTTGGGCTTTGAGGACGAATGGATACAACTGCCCCCTGATCAGCACTCCATCCGTTATACCTCTTTACATAGTGGCAACTACACGTTGGAAGTAAGATATGCCTCATCCATATACGAGGAAGAACAAATCATCCAACTACCTATCAGGGTCATCCCCTATTTCTGGAAGACCTGGTGGTTTATCAGTCTTATCTTTGTACTCCTGTTATTGGCAGCTATCTGGTTCTATCGTCAAAGAATGAAAGAACTAAGTGAGAAGATCCGTCGGCAGGAAGCAGAGAAGGCCATGGAACCTGTGATGAAAGCACTGAATGAATCGAAAGATCCCAAACAGTTGCAGCAACGTATTGAGAGTATCCTTCATGTCCAGAAACAATACGAGGATAGCTTTAACAAAAGCGCTGAAGAAGACAAGGCCAATACGGAAAAAGAGAATGTCCCCTTTATGGATCGCGTTATTCTGGTATTGGAGGAAAACTACAAGAATGCCGAGTTTGGTGTTCCTGAACTTTGTGAGGCCATGCACATGAGTAGACCTCTGCTATCCAAACGTCTGAACGAAAAGGCAGGACTACCCACCACGCAGTTTATCCGTAACTACCGTCTGAACATCGCCATGCAACTTTTGAAGGAATCAGGTGGACGAAACATCACGGAAATAGCCTTTAGTGTAGGATTCAACGACCCAAAATACTTTACACGCTGTTTTACGAAGCTATATGGCATCAGTCCAAGCGCTGTAAAGTAATTGATATCTTTGACTTAGCATAAACAAAAGCACAATAATGGCTATGGTGTTAAAATTACACTTTTAACACCTATTGTCCACCTTATATTTCGTTTTATCCACCTTTCATCCTTATTTTAGATGTATTTTTGGAGCGGAATTTAAGTTGTACGAAACAGCTTCGTCTATCAAGCAGCAATCATCGAAAAAAATATTTACTAATCATTAATAACTTAATTAAACTAAAATGAGGAAACAACTATTTTCAGCGATGCTTGCGCTGAGCGTTATCGGAGGCCTGTCTTTTAGTCCGGCTCCTATAATGGCATCAGTGGAACAAGCACAGACTATTTTGGTCAAGGGACAGGTTGTTGATCAAGATGGTGAACCCCTGATTGGTGCGACCATTCAGGCAAAAGGTTCTAAGGAAGGTGCCGTTACCGATCTCGATGGTAACTTCCAGATCAACGTCCCATCCGATGCTACGCTCATTGTGAGCTACGTAGGATACAAAGAGCGTGAGATTGCAGTGCGCGGTCGTGCCATCATCGACCAGATTGTACTGGAGTCAGACAACAACATTCTTGATCAGGTGGTTGTAGTAGGTTACGGTACACAGAAGAAAGCCGACCTGACCGGTTCTGTTTCTATTGTCAATGCCGACGAACTGAAGCGAGTATCCAACTCAAACATCTCAACCATGCTCGAAGGTAAGGTAGCCGGTGTACAGATCACTTCTGATGGTCAGCCTGGTGCCGACCCATCCGTACGTATTCGTGGTCTTGGTTCTTTCGGTAGTACAGCTCCTCTGTATGTCATCGACGGTGTACCTATGGGAACAACTATCCGTGACTTCTCACCGAATGATATTGAGACGATTCAGGTATTGAAGGATGCTTCTGCCGGTGCTATCTACGGTTCACGTGCCGCCAACGGTGTGATCATCATCACCACCAAGAGTGGAAAGAAAGACCAGCCTTTGAAGGTTGACTATACCGGCTATCTCGGTGTTGATAAGATCTCAAGCGGTGTTTACGATGTGATGAATTCCGAGCAGTACAGTAGATATCTTGGTCAGGCCACTCAGAATGCGGGTGTTGCTGCTCCTGGTGGCTATAGCATCGGTGCCGATGGATACTATCACTTTATGGACGATACCGATACCGACTGGTTTAACGAGGTATTCAAGACAGGTATCCGTCAGAATCACAATGTCAACCTGAGTGGTGGTGGTGCCAACAATACCTATAATATTGGTCTTGACTACTTCAATCAGAAAGGAACACTTGAGGGTGCCGGTCCTAACTACGAGCGTTTTACCGCACGTGTGAACAACACCATGGATACCAAGTACATCAAGTTCCGCACCAGTCTGGTTTATTCACATTCCAATCAAGACAACATGGCTATCTCTAATGCCAACGAGTATATACAGGGTCTTTATGGAAACTTACCCAACGTACTGCTCGGCATTCTGACCATGCAGCCTACCATCAAGGCGTACGATGAGTCGACATGGGTACTCGATGACAAGGTGCCTGCTGCCAACGGTTATAACTACGATGCCTATGGTTACGGTGTTTATTATGACGACATCCATGGTGATATCTCAGCATCTAACCCACTGCTGATTAACAATCTGTTGGAGCGTAATACGATCGTTGACCGTTTCGTAGGTACTGCCTCAGCAGAAGTAGAATTGCTCAAGTTACTCGGTTTTGAAAACAAGAACCACAAACTGAACTACAAGATCAACCTCTCATATAGTACGACACACGCCAACGATAAGACATGGATACCTTCTTGGATTCAGAGTAAACGTGTATCTCTGGCAAAAGATAATGAGCGCCTTACCAAGGCACACCGTCACTATACTGATGCCCTGATCGAGAACACATTGACATACGATGGAACAATCGGTCTGCACCATATTAATTTATTAGGTGGTATCACTTATGAGGAGGAGAATACGAATAACTTGTCAGCCTGGGGCCTGAACATGCCGGAACCCTACTTCTTGCAAGTACAGAATGCAAAAGAGCGTGATGGAGATTCTTCAGAATTTAAGCATGCACTGAACTCATTCATCGGTCGTCTGAACTACGACTATGATGGTAAATATCTCTTCTCTGCTGTGATCCGTCGTGACGGTAGCTCTCGTTTGACGAAGAGCATCCGTTGGGGAACCTTCCCTTCAGTATCATTAGGATGGCGTTTCGATAAGGAGAAGTTCTTCCCCATCAGTCCGAATATCGTCAATATGTTTAAGGTACGTGCCAGCTATGGTGAACTCGGTAACGAGAACATCGGTGAGTATATGTACCAGGGTACAATGATGCGTAACAACATGAAGTACAGCTTCGGCAACAACGAGGTTAGCGGTTCTGCTGTTTCCACATTCGTCAATGAGAACTTGTCATGGGAGAAGAAGTCTACTGCCAACGTGGGTATTGACTTGGCTATGTTCAACAACCGCATTGAGTTCTCTGCTGAGTGGTTTAAGAATAAATCAACCGACCTGCTTTATCAAGTTGCCGTGCCACTGAGCACCGGTGTACAGAACACCACCGTAACTATGAATGCCGCCTCTATGCAGAACACCGGATTTGAGGTTTCTGCCACCTATCGTAACCACGACCACGCACTCAAATATGATATCAGTGCGAACATCAGTTCTATTAAGAATAAGGTAACCGCCTTGAGTGCCGGTAAGGACTCACAGATCGACGGTGCATATATCACTTATGTAGGTCAGGAGATCGGTCAATTCTATGGATGGGTATATGAGGGTATCGCCCGTACACAAGCAGATATCGACGATCGTAATGCATATGCCGCTGAGCACAAACAGACTGCTTATCAGCCAGGAGCACAGGTAGGTGACTGTCTCTACAAGGATGTCAACGGTGACGGTCAGATCACAGATGCCGACCAGGTAGTATTGGGTAGCGGTATGCCGAAGATGAACTTCGGTCTGAGTGCTCACCTTGAGTGGAAAGGTTTTGACATGAGTATCTCTACTTTCGGTGCATTAGGATACAATGTTGCCGACCATATCTATAACACGCTGAACTCTTGCTACGGTTACGGTAATAAAGACGTAGCCATCCTCGATGCTAACCGCTGGTCAGAAGACGGACTGACTTATCTCTCTGATGTTCCACGTACCTATATTGATAATACGGGTGCTACGCTTATTTGGAACGACCTCTTCAGCAGTCGTAAGATCCAGAACGCCGCTTATTGGAAGATTGCCAATGTAGAACTGGGATACAACATCCCAACCAAGATCTTCGGTGGATATATCAGTAGTGCACGTATTTATGTATCTGCACAGAATCTCTACACGTTCACCGGTTATAAGGGATACAACGTGGATTATGCTCCAGGTACTTTCACTCCTGGTTACAACTACTGTTCTTATCCGAGTGCACGCAGTTTTATGTGCGGTATTCATTTCTCATTCTAATAATAAAGGAGGTATATCATATGAAACTATATAAATTATCCTTTGCCCTATTGTTGGGCCTTGGCACGTTAACATCGTGCAGCGATAAACTGGAACTGATCAACCCCAACCAGCAGACGACTGGAACATTCGGAACAACGGCTGCCGACCTGGAGGAATGTGTCATCGCTGCCTATAACCATATCCGTATGGAGGGTTCTTATGCCCGTGTAGGTTATTGTTATGACCTCTGTCGCGGTGATGAGGTATGGAACTCATCACAGGTATGGTATCAGCCATTCGACGATCTGAATGCTCCCGCTACCGAGGAGATGACAGAGTGGGTATGGCGTGAGTGGTACTATACCATCAATGTATGTAACTTCATCCTCTCTCGTTGTGGACAGGATCCCGCAGAATATCCAGATAACCTGAAACGTATCGCCGGTCAGGCTCACTTCCTTCGCGGTCTGTCTTACTACAACCTGGCAGGATACTATCAGAATCCTCCACTGATCAGTGACTATTCTGAATACTCTACCCTGGAGGGTCTTTACAAAGCCAACAACACCTATGATGAGGTATGGGATCAGGTAGAAAGCGATTTCTCTGTTGCCATGACACTCCTCCCCTCTCGCAACGAAGGTGGAGAGTGGGCTAAAGGTCGTGCCACCAATGGTGCTGCCGCCGGTTACTATGCTCGTGCACTGATGATGCGTCATAAATACAGCGAGGCACTGACCGTGTTAGAGGCTATTATGAACGGTCAGTATGGCACTTATAAGCTGATGGCTAACTACGGTGATAACTTCCGTGAGGGCGCTGCTTATGAGAACAACGACGAGAGTCTGTTCGAAGTACAATTTATGGATTATGGTACACAGGGTACCGATGAGGAGTGGACACCTGTAAACACCAGTTCTAATGCTACTCAGGCACATGCCATCGAGAGTAACTTCTGTCCTGGTGACTTCTCTGGATGGGCTGACCTGTCTGCAGGACCCTGGCTGTATCAGTTGTTCAAGGCTGAGCGCACCACCGCTGGCAAACTGGATCCACGTCTTTACTGGACGATTGGAACATATGAAGCAGACTGGGAAGGTTTCGAAAATGGTAATGTATGCTATACTAAGAGCATATCTGCCGCTGAGAATATTATCACGAACAACAACAACGGAGGTCTGCCCATCGCGAAGTGGACTAATATGCGTACGAACCTTTACGAGACAGTCGTTACGGGTCTGCACTGCGGTATCAACTTGCGTATGATGCGCTATTCTGACGTACTGCTCCGTGCCGCAGAGTGTGAGAACGAGGTAAATGGTCCTACACAGCGCGCCATCAACTGGATCAATCAGGTACGTAACCGTGCACAGTTAGCCGACTTGCAGCTCTCTGACTTCAACTCTAAGGACAAGCTGTTTGAGCAGATTGCCAATGTAGAGCGTCCGAAGGAGTTCGGTTGTGAGTTTGGTCGTGGCTTCGACCTCATCCGCTGGGGATTCTTCTACAGTGCTGACCGTCTGCAGCAGTTGAAGGAGCACGGAACTTTCCGTCGTTCTAACGACAAGACCCTCGTGAAAGAGCCGGTCAGCTATAGCAATGTTGCTACTGACCCTGAGTTGAAGAGCTCTTACGACAGTTTTGTACCCGGTCATGAGTTCCTCCCCATCTATCAGGGATTGCTCAATGCTAATATCAACCTGAGAGGTAACTCTGCCAATAACAATACCGACAACACTTCTTATTTCTCAGAGAAGGGTTGGACCGTACACCCTGTGGTGAACCTTGGCAATTAATCGTTGAATCATGAAGAATAAAAAAAATAAGATAATTATGAGACATCTAAATAAAATAGCTTCCGTTTTCTGCACCGTAGCATTAGCCATGCTTACGCTGACAGGTTGTGAAGGCGGTGACCTATATAATGTAGACGCTCCCGACTGGCTCTCTGCAAAGATTGATTCTATCAACAACGCGAACAAGGGTGAAGAACTGGTGGGCATGATGGAAGATGTATATACTGTAGGTAAGACAGATTACTCTACTGGTTGGTGGACCGAATGGTCAAAATACTATGTCATTCCCGAGGCACAGGTATGGAATGCGCTGTTCACACTGAATATCAACCCCAATGCACCAAATACCTATAAGAACTTCGCACTCATCATCTGTAATGACGAGGATCGCGGTGCTGCCGACTATAAGGAATATGGTGCCATCCGCTTCGACAACCAACCCACTGGCAACTCTGAGTGGGGTGATTATATCGACCGCAGTCTGGTTACAAGTACATTAACTTTTGAAACAGACGTCGATAAAGGTGTTGAGAAGTTGGGCGGTTTGATAACGCTGACCATCGATCGTTCTAAGGGTGGCCTTATCGTCAAGATGACCAACGGTACTGTGACCAAGACCTATACACAGACAGCCGCTCTGACCAATCTTAACGCTGATGCGTCAAATACGAACATCCGTGCCTTCCTTGTACCGGAGGGATCATACGTCAACTGGCTGTCTACGAATATCGAGCCTATCGGTGGATGTACATCTGCTGAAGACAAGCAGCCACTGTCGATGACACTCAGCGGCGTTCCAAGTGAGGTGCTTGTAGGTACGCCGATTGAGGAAGCCTTTGCCGGTGTAACCGCTATTGTGGAATTTGAAGAGGGTGTAACAAAAGAAGTTGCAGCAAAGGATCTTCAGTTTGAGGCAATTCCGAACATGGATGCCTTAGGACAGAAGACACTCGTAGTGATTTTCAACAAGACCTTCAAGGGTGCTAATGCCGACAAACCAATCATAGCCAGCGGTACCTTCAGTGTGGTGAAAGAACTCTCGGCATTCACACAGACTGTCGTTGTGCCTAATCCTTTGACAATTGGTGCTACCGACAACTCTACTGCTTTCTGGGGAGCGCATACAGATAATATAAAGGTTGAGCCGAAAGAGACAAAGGTGGTTACCTTCACCAATTACAGTTCATGTGCTAACTACTGGAACAACTTCGCTATCGTGCTCTGTAAGGCTGACAACAGCGAGTATGCCGTGGTTCGTGCCGACAACTATGGATGGGGTGACTGTTATGCTTCTTGCACACCGACCATGGAGGCTGGCAGAGACTTGGATACATGGAAAGCCGCTATGGACGGTGCCAAGGTTACTACCTATATAACTAACAATGGTGACGGTTCAATCGACATCAAGGCGGTGATGGTAGGCAACGATGGTAATACCTATACTCAGGAATATACCGGTATGAAGAATATCGATGCAGACAACTTCTACTTCCGTTATACCGTGGATGGCTGTCATCTGGTATTCGACAACACTATAGGTGCTACAGAGTTTACCACTCCTTTCTGGGGTGCTCACTCA
>JAEEGL012785528.1_pt1 | contig 10165 bp, 2 predicted proteins | sample 9134231 | NCBI WGS metagenome assembly JAEEGL01 (sample SAMN16246548, study PRJNA631951) | gut metagenome | biome: gut microbiome; feature: rumen; material: fiber-attached | host: Bos | place: Iran: Karaj | collected 2018-10
CAACTATGCCTTCCTGAATTGCATTGTAAACTGCTTCGATTGTGTGGTCGTCGTTTGCGTATGCAGCAACCAATCTCTTCTTTTCCCTTGTCTTGAGGACGGTTAGAACGTCGTCTAATTTTTTAATATCCATGAGTTAAAATTTTAAAAGTCATTAATTTTTAAGTGCCACTAAAATAATATTTTTTTAGGAGAACAAACAGCCAGTTAGAAAAATTTTATCAAAAAGAAAGTTTTGTATTGTGTTGATAAAAAACATAATGATAACATTCATAACAAGTTTGCTTCGCTCGAAGCTATGTAAAAGTGTTTAAGAACATTGTTTTGGAATCTAAATAATAAAGGACTAACCAGTTGATTCTTCTTGCCTTTAATAGTTAAAAATTAGAATATTTTGGATGCCTTTTATATGTAAATATAATAAGTATGTTTGTTGTATAATTTTATTTCGTCAATTCAAAAAAAAATATTAAATCGCAAACTTAAAATTAGTTTTGTGATGAGAGTATTTGAAATAGGGCGAAGGCTAGTTGTATGCCTTTTATTATTGATATTATGTTCAGTTTCGGTATTAGCGAAAAATGCTGGATCTACTTCCGATATTGATGAAAATCTTGTTTTTGAGCAGAATCTTGGTCAGATTGTTGATGCTTCACAAAATAGATGCGACAATGTGTTTTTCAAAACGGAAATAAATGGTGCGACAGCGTTTTTTACAAATGAAGGCGTAACATTTTCTTTCTCGAGTGTGGAATTGTCTGAATACATGCAGATAAAAATGGGCATCAAGGAAAATCCTTATTCTCCAGAAGAATGGAAAGAATATAGAAGAAAGGTTGAGTCTGGCAATTATCATGGGGACGATATTGCCCCAAAGGTCCAGTCTGCGGTTTTGCGAATGCAATTCCCAGGTGCCAACTTGACAAATGCGCATGGCGAGGAGAAAATATTGGAAACCCGCAATTATTTTACTCCGGAATTTCCCGATGGTCTGTATGGCGTGCCAACGTTTCAGAAAATCCGTTACAGCGAAGTTTATCCAAATGTTGATTTGCTGTTTTATATTGAGAATGGTCAACTAAAATATGATTTCGAAATGTCGCCTAATGCGAACTTGTCTGATATAAAGTTGTTGTATGTCGGACAAAAAAGCATTTCTTTAGACGAAAATGGCAATGTGGCTGTTGTGGCAGAAAATGTAAAGTTGTATGACCATGCTCCAAAATGTTATCAGGATGGAGAATTGCTGGATTCGAGGTTCTATCTGGATAAGGATACGATAAAATTTGAGGTTGAAAATTATGATAGATCAAAGGGATTAATAATTGACCCTGTGCTTACATGGTCAACGTATTTTCATGACGGGAGTACTACGGGCATATCGCTTGGGGCTTATGCTACAAGACCGGTTTGGAATTCTCAAGGCGATATGTTCATTTCGTCATCGACTTATAGTAATGCTTATCCATTGGTGAATCCTGGGTCTCCTGCATATTATCAATCAACACCAGTGCATAGTATGATTGTAATTACTAAATTCAGCACTAATAAAGAGATTGTATGGTCAACATATTATTGTGGTACTCAATGGGATAATTTGCGGGAAGGAAATCAAACTGCAGTAATTGACAATAATGATAATTTGTACATAGCTGGTGAAATGAGTTTCCCGTATTCAAGTTCAACTCCTAATTCTTTTCCTTTGTATAATCCTGGTGGTGGCGCATATTACGAACAGACTTATAACAATAGTAGGAATGTGATTCTAGAGTTCAATACGGTTAATTGCCAGCGCTTATGGGCAACAGTGTTCAGTTCTGTAAATTCTACCAGTTCAGGTCTTGTGATTAAAGGCTTGGATATTGACGAAAACAATAATTTAGTTGTTACGGGAACAACCTATACTCCAGATAACTCTTGGGCATCAATTCCTCTGTCCAATCCAGGAGGTAGCCATTACTATAAGGCATCGCCAGTAGAGGAGGAAACTGCTTTTCTTGCAAGATTCAATGGTACAAACCATGCATTAAATTGGTCAACATATATAAGTCAAGGTGGGAGTGGTGCATATGTGTCGAGTAATGCAAGAATCGCAATTGATAGTAAAAATAATATATATGTTGTAAGCGGTTATTCTTCGAGTACGGCACCGTTTACTTCGGTGAATCCTGGCGGTTCGGCATTGGTGAGCAGTACTTTGGCATCTAATAGACAGGTTACTATTTATAAGTTTGCGCCTGCTGGCAATATGGTGTGGGCAACATTATTTGGCGGAACCTCATCAAATACTGGTTCAAATATACCTTGGGTTGATTGTTATGACGCAGCTGTTGATGGATCGGAAAATCTAATTATCGTTGGTCGTACGCCAACGACTAATTTCCCAATAGTTAATCCAGGTGGTGGCGCTTTTGTCCAGTCCTCTTTGTCATCTTCAGGGAAGCATGATGGTTTCATTTCGAAGTTTAATTCATCGTGTCAACTTATATGGTCAACGTATGTCGGAGGTGCTACTACTACATACGATGGTAATCCGTTACTTTCTTTAGCTGTCGATAAGGCAAATAATTTGTATGTGAGTGGTCTTGCTCGTACATCCTCTTATCCTCTACATCAGATGCCAGGAAGCTATTACCAGTCTACATATACGGGTTCTCAGTCGGTAACGATGTCGCAGTTTGATGCTAATGGTGTAATGAATTGGTCAACCTATTTTGGAAATAATACGTATGTTGGAAATGGCGGTTTCAATTGCAGAGAGTTATGTGGCGATAAGCTTGTCAGAGTTGGCTATACTAATAGCTCCAGTGGGTCAGTATCTACTATAAATGCCAACGGATATGTCTATTATAATGCAGAAAGAGAAGGAACTGGTTCGAATGATTTCATTGCAGAATTTTCAATGACAAATGTGCTCCCGGATATAGATCTGAGCGGTATCGTGGATGAATATTGCCTTAATTCAATACCTGATGCGTTGCCGACATCTGTGAATGGCATCGAGGGCACATGGTCTCCAAGTGTTATTTCGACAAGTGCTATTGTTACTGATGCCGAGTATGTTTTTACTCCGACAAGTCCGTGCTATTTGCCAGATACTTTACATGTTGATGTAATAAATTGCTGTAACCTTGCTATCGAAAGTACCAGCTATTCGAATCCCAGTTGTTATGGCGTCGACGATGGTACAATTAGCGTTACTGTAAGTGGCGGTACGGCTCCATATACATATCTGTGGAGCGACAATACTTCGGAAACAACTAACGAGACTACAGCGCAACTTTCTGGTTTGGGAGCAGGTGCTTATTCAGTTACGGTAACTGATGCCAATGGTTGCCAGTCGGGCGGCGTTCGTGAAAATACAACCGAATGCTTCCGTATTACCGATATACTATATAATTCGTGCGATGGAAGCGCCGAAGGATACAACGAGATGGTAACGTTGCTTATTGGCCCAAACGACCTAAATGCCAATAACATGAATATTAACTGGCCGACATCGGGAGTGTCGTTTACTGGTTTTTGCGAAAATGCGACAATTGTCGCTGGTATAAATGCCTCTATAACTGGAGGTGGTCGAGTCATTGCACCTACAAATGGCATTCTGCCTGCAAATTCGGAAGTGCTGATTGTCACTTCTACACGATTTGAGTACGAATCATTCGACTTTTCTGCCCTCGACCACGATGTCTATATTTTGTTCCAGTGCAATAATTCTGTTACAACCGGACATTTTGGCAATAGCGTAGGCAATACTAGAAATTTCAGTGTTTCGTTTACGTCGCCATCTTGCAGCGATGCTGTTTCCTATAATCCTCCTTCCGACGAAAATGGTAATGCTGTTCACTACAATGCCGACGGAACTTCGGAATACTACAACAACGGCTGTCAGGCTCCTGTATTCTTCGATGAAATATTGCTTTCGGAACCAGATGAGATAACACTTTCATATTCGTCGATTTCGGGCTATCAGGATGTGGAAATTGCTGCAACTGCTCCTGTGACAAATTGTAGCGGAACATCAACTTATACTGCAACCGGTTTGCCAGCAGGACTGTCAATCAACTCTTCGACGGGTGTGATTTCTGGTACTCCCACTGCACAATCGTCGGGAAATATTGAGGTTACCTTGTCGTGCGATGGCTGCGAAACAACTTATAATGTCGGCTATACTATTACCGAACAGCCCGACCTTACTGGTTGTATTATTGAAGAAGATTTTTCTGAACTTACAGCAGGTGGAAATACGGCTACTACTGGAAACAATGGACCTTCAGGTACTGAATTGACACAAAATTCTATATCCGATTTTCCAACAACAAGTAAAGCATACGCTGCAGGTGGTGCTGTAAAACTTGGTAGTGGTTCTGCTATTGGTTACATACAGACCTCCGCTCTTGATTTGAGCGTTCCTTTTTATGTCGAGTTCGATGTTAAGGGTTGGAACAGTGTAGAAGGAAATATTATCGTTACCATAAGTGGTGGAGAAACACAAACCGTTTCGTATACAGCAACATTAAACGATAATTTCGAAACAAAGCACATTGATTTTAATGCCGCTACTGCTTCGTCAACGGTCAGGATTGCAACTTCTGCCAAGCGTGCATATATTGATAATGTAAGAATTTGTTATCCAAGTTCTTGTACAATGACCGCATCGGCCAGCCAGACTTCGGGAATATGTAGCGGTAATATCGTTATTGAGGCTGAGGCAACCGATGCCACTGGCGCTTTGTCGTATGTATGGGATAACGGTGCTGGCAATGGTGCACAATATGCTAATGCGGTTTCGGGAACGACATATAGAGTTACTGTTTCCGATGAGGCTGGCTGTTCGGCAACGGCTTCGGTAACGCCCGTGCAGACAGGAGAACCTGTTATAACACCATCTTTCACCCCGATAGTTTGCAATGGAGGAACAACTACAATCACGCTGAATGTAAGCGGTGGAGTTGGTGCTCCATATACTTACCTGTGGGCTGGAAATACAAACACTACAAACGAAATGTCGGGAGTGACGGCAGGAACTTACAATGTTACAGTTAACGATGCTAATTGCTCTGCTACATCGTCCATTCAGGTTGGTGAACCCGATGTTGTGACTTTTGCAGTCTCGTCAACTCCTCAGGTTTGCAATACACTTGGAACAGCAACGGTTTCAAACGAACATGGTGGTAACGGAACATATAATTATTTATGGTCAAATTCAAGCGATGAGTCGTCTGTCGAAGTCGCGTCTGGCGTTTACAATGTAATTGTCAGCGATGGCAATGGCTGTTCTGCTTCAGCAACTGTTAGTGTTGGAAGCAATCCGACATCAGTGTCGTTTACTGCTACACCGTCAAATCCGAATTGCTATGGCGAAACTGGTAGTATTGCTGTGACAAATATCGTAGGAACTGCCAACTATTCCATTGCATGGACTGGCGGTTCGCAAAGCGGAATTTCGTCGAACAGCTATACAATATCAAACCTCGATGATAATACATATTCTGTTACCGTTACAGATGCAAATGGTTGTAGTGCAACGCAAAGCGGAATAGAAATAGAGGTTCCTGAAGATATAACGTTCACAGTTTCACAGGTAGAACAAGTTTGCGCAACTCCAGGGTCGATTACCTTGGAAAACGTGTCAGGTGGAGCTGGTGGCTATACTTTCGAATGGCAAAACTCGGCAAACGAACCAGTCGGCGATGGAACAAATGTTCTTTCTGGAGTAAATGCAGGTGTTTACAATATAACTGTCACAGATGCAAGCAGTTGTACGAAGACTGATGCAATAACGCTGACAAGTTCCAGCGGTTCTGTTTCGTTCACACCTGTTTCTCATGACCTTTTATGTTATGCCGATGGCTCAGGTAGGATAGAGGTTCAGTCGATAACTGGTAATTCACCGTATTCGGTTTCATGGTCGTCGTCGTCGGCAAATGGCTCTCGGGATAATATCACGGCATCTCAGTTCGATATTACCAATTTGCCAGCAGGAAACTATACCATTGTGGTTACCGATTCCGACCAATGTTCGCATACGGCAACAGCGGCTGTTGCAGAACATGATTCGCTGGCTGCAACGGCAACATTGGCAGCTCCAATAAAATGTCATGGCGATGAGTTTGGTGTTACTGCAGCTGCTTCGGGTGGATATTTGCAAGCAGGACACAATTATTCGTACCACTGGAACAATAATGTAAATGTGCAAGCGCAAAACAACTTGTCGGAATATGGTACATATTTTGTTACTGTATCAGATGACAACGGTTGCGAAGCAACAGTCTCGGTTGGCGCTGTTGAGCCTGCGCAATTGCAGATTGCAATTGCATCCGACGCTATTTTGTGCAACAGTCAGATAACAACAGTTACTGTGACCGGAACTGGTGGTACTGGCGCATATTCAGGAACTGGTACATTCGAAAATATTTCGGCTAGTGCAACACCTTATACCTATACCATTACCGACGAAAACAATTGTTCTGCTTCGGATCAGATTCTTGTAACAGAACCAGATGCTCTTTCGGTTGCATTTTCAAATATCGTTGTTCAAACTTGCCAGACACTTGGCAGTGTCGACTTTTCAATTGCTGGAGGAACAGGTAATATCTCGTATTCGTGGGATGGCGGTAATGCTAGTGCATATACATCTGCAGAAACAATAAGTTTATCGTCGGGAACGCATTCCATTTCTGTTTCCGATGCAAACGGATGCACGACAGAACAAACAGTAAATATTGGCAGTGGTGTTTCGATGACGATGGCAGTGCCAGACACCACGCATGTGCTTTGCAATGGTGGAAACAATGGCTCATTTTCGATAGAGATTGACAACGGAACATCTCCATATTCGATATCGTGGACCTCTGGTGTGCTTGTCGAAAATTCGAGTTCGCATACTTTCGAAAATTTGTTGGCTGGCACATATTCTGTTACTGTCAACGATGCAAATGGATGTTCGGCATCGGCGTCGGTTGTTATAACCGAGCCGCAGCCACTTGTCGCATCATCGCCGGCAGCACAGATTCTCTGTCATGGCGGCAATGCTACAGTTACTGTTTCGGCGGTGGGTGGTGTTTCTCCATATCAGAATACTGGTACTTATACGTTGTCGGCTGGCGATTACGACTATGTTGTAACTGATGCCAATGGGTGCCAGTCGCCTGTACATGTGCATCTGGTAGATCCGTCGGCACTGTCAGTTGCGGCGACAACCGTTGATGCTCAGTGCAATGGTGGAAACGGAAGCGCTCATTTGCAGATATCTGGAGGTAATTCTCCATATACTGTGCGTTGGCAGGACAATTCGACTGGGGTCAATAATACCCATTTGCCTGTAAATACCAATTATGGCTATACTGTTACCGATAGAAATGGATGTACAGAGCAAGGAACTGTTTATGCGTCACAGCCAGAAAGTCTTGTGCTCGTACTTTCTGCCGATTCTGTTTCTTGCCATGGAATGTCTGACGGCGGAGTGGCAATAACGACATTGTCGGGAGGAACAACGCCATATACTTATTCGTGGAGCAATGGAACCCACGGCAATTCGTTACAGGGAGTAGCCTTTGGAAATTATACACTTTCTGTTTCCGATGCTCATGGATGTTCTATATCGGCAACAGCTGTGGTATTCCAGCCTCAGACGTTGTCGGCAAGAGCATCGTCGACAAATGTCCTTTGTGGTGTTAATGTCGGCTCTTTGACTGTAAGTGCATCAGGAGGAACTACTCCCTATTCGTATGTGTGGTCTAATGGTAGCAATTCGGATTTGCAGAACGGAATTATTGGTGGTACCTATTCGGTAACTGTTTCGGATGCAAATTCTTGTTCTGCAACATCTTCTACGCAAGTTGTCGTTACAGGTAGCCTTACCGTTTCTATTAATGAGACATCTCCGATATCATGCTATGGCATGTCCGATGCATCGTTGACGGTAGAAGCGCAAAATGCACAGCAGCCTGCAATTTATATGTGGAATAACGGAGTGTCTAGTACATCGCTTAATGGACTCTCTGCCGGTACATATTCGGTTACGGTAAACGATGCATGGGGATGTGTCGGTGTTGCAAATCGTCAGGTTCTGTCTCCGTCAGAAATAGTTGTTGCATCGCAGCTGGTAGAACCTCGTTGCTATAATTCCGCAAATGGAATGGTAGCCTTGCAGGTCGATGGCGGCAGACCTCCATATTCGTATTTATGGACAACAGGAAGTACAAGTTCTAGCATAAACAATGTCCTTCCTGGTCAGTATGGCGTTGTGATTTCAGATTATGAAGGATGTACGGTACGTAGGAATTTTGTCTTGAATTCTCCGTCGATGATCGAGGTCGTAGCCGATGTTACCGATGCAAGTTGCTATGGACAGGCAAACGGATCAATTACAGCTTCAGCTGAAGGCGGTGTAGGACAGTATATGTTTGATATAGAAGGTAAAAATCTGGGAAAGAACGAAAATGGACAATTCGAAAGTTTAGCTGCTGGATTGTATAATGTTGTCGTTAGTGATGTTAATGGATGTACTGCCGTAATTAATGTTTCTGTGTCGCAGCCCGAACAGATTGAACTGTCGGTAGTTGTAACCGAACCTACGTGCCAGGAACGCAATGATGGTATGATAGAAATATTGGCTACTGGTGGGGCTTCGCCGTACGTATATGCTCTCGATTCCAATGAGTCCGATACATCGTTGTTTAGTAATCTGAGCCCTGGTATGTATAGCATTGCCGTTACCGATATAAACGGATGTTTTGTCGTAGAGCGAGGAGTTGTTGTCCCCGTCAACTGGACAAAATGTATTGATATTCCAAATGTGTTTACGCCAAATGCCGATGGTATTAACGACGAGTGGATAATAGAACACATCGACATGTTCCCCGAAGCTCACATATATGTGTTCAACCGTTGGGGACAGCTGCTGTACAAGGGCAGGGGCAACGATGCTCCGTGGGATGGACGTTTCCGTGGACACTATGTGCCGGCAGGAGTTTATACATACATTGTAGAACTCGATGAAGATATGGAAAAGTTTGAAGGAACTGTTACCGTAATATACTAAATTAAAGGAAGAAGGCTGAAAGGCAAAAGGACTATTAGCCTTCATGCCTTTGAACCATTGCTCCATTCAATCTCTAACTAAAATCGTAACCTTTAGCTCGGCTTTGCCAAATACAAAATATTCCTTATCTTTGCGCCAAAATATGTATTTATGGATATTTCTGTTGTAGTTCCGTTGTATAACGAGGAAGAATCGCTTCCCGAATTGTGCGAATGGATTGTGCGCGTAATGAACGAACATTCGTTTTCGTTTGAAATTCTGTTTGTTAACGACGGCAGTACCGACAATTCGTGGAAAGTCGTCTGCGACCTGAAGAAGAAGCATGAGCAGGTGCGTGGCATTTCTTTCCGTAGGAACTATGGTAAGTCGGCGGCGTTGCAGGTCGGTTTCCAGGCTTGCAAGGGCGATGTGGTCATCACGATGGATGCCGACATGCAGGACAGTCCCGATGAGGTTCCCGAACTTTACCGCATGATAAAGGAGGACGGCTATGACCTTGTTTCGGGCTGGAAGAAAAAACGCTACGACAACACTTTTACAAAAAATATCCCATCGAAACTTTACAACGCTACTGCCCGTCGCGTAACAGGACTGAAACTGCACGACATGAACTGCGGTTTGAAGGCTTACCGCAGCATTGTGGTAAAAAATATCGAGGTTTATGGCGAAATGCACCGCTATATTCCATATCTGGCAAAGAATGCAGGCTTCTCGAAGATAGGCGAGAAGGTCGTTGAGCATCGCAAGCGCCAATACGGCGTGTCGAAATTCGGCCTTGACAGGTTTGTGCACGGCTATTTGGATTTGTTCTCGCTGTATTTCCTGTCGCGTTTTGGCAAGCGTCCTATGCACTTCTTCGGCTTGTGGGGCAGCGTGATGTTCATTATCGGTTTCATCGCCATTTGTGTGGTTGGCGGAATTAAGATTGCCGCCTTGTGCAAGCATGTTCCGGCTCCGCTGGTTACCGATACCGCATATTTCTATCTTGCTTTGGTAATGATGATTCTCGGTACGCAGATGTTTCTTTCTGGATTTGTCGGTGAAATGATTTCAAGAAATTCCACCATCAGAAACGACTACCAGATAGAGGAAACTTTGGATTAAATCCGTTTCTTTCTC
>JAEEGL012941478.1_pt1 | contig 10165 bp, 13 predicted proteins | sample 9134231 | NCBI WGS metagenome assembly JAEEGL01 (sample SAMN16246548, study PRJNA631951) | gut metagenome | biome: gut microbiome; feature: rumen; material: fiber-attached | host: Bos | place: Iran: Karaj | collected 2018-10
AACATTATAATGCAGTGAAACGGTCCGAGGCAAAAAGAGTTCCTAATAACATGATAACGTTTGAACGGGCATGCCGTGCGGAGCGCCAGTCGGCGGAGACCGCCGCGCAGGGAAAAAGCCCCCGGCCCTGCCGGAGGCTTTGCGGTCTTCACGTTTCCGCGCGGACGCGTTTTCCGGGTACGGCACGCATCCGGTCAGGGCGCCGCGTGCGGCGCCTCATTTTTCCTCTCCGTGCGGCCCTGTCTTCTTCTCTTTCCCGTCGAGTCCGAAGTATTCTTCGTACGACACGTCCGTTTCCTTCATCGCGGCGTCCAGGTCCTCTCTCGCTCTCGGGTCCGTCTTATACGCGCTTATGAAGAACGCCCTGTCCTCATCCTCCATGGAGAGAGGTCCGTTTCCCTCCGCGTCCGTTTCCACCGGTCTCACGCCCCCGCACGTGACGGGAAGTTTTACTTTCTTTTCTTTCATGATGGCGTTCCTTTCCTCCGCGTCCGGCTCACTTGCCGCGCTTTGCGTAGTCCGCGGCTATCTCGGCGCTCCAGCAGGGTTCGATCTTCTCGTCCCTGCGCATCTTGGATATGGTCTTCCCGACCACCTCGTAGTTGAGTCTGGTCCCGGCGCCGTCGCAGGCGTAGCGCACCGCGCGGTCCCTTCTGATGCCGACCATCTCGGCGGTCTCCGCCGCGTCGATGTTGGCCCCGAGGAAGAGGAACTCCCAGCCGTGCTTCTCCTGCTCCTTCCTGATGAGCCTCTTCACCTCGTCGTAGCCGAAGCGTCTGCTGGCGTTCTCCATGCCGTCGGTCGTGATGACGAACACGGTCCTTCCGGGCCTGTCCTCCTCCCTGGCGTACTTGTGGACGTTGGCTATGTGGCGTATGGCGTCGCCCACCGCGTCGAGGAGGGCCGTGCAGCCGCCGACGCTGTACTGCCGGTCGGTCATCGGCTCGACCTTTCTGACGTCGACCCTGTCGTACACGACTTTGCTGCGGTCGCTGAAGAGCACGGCGGAGAGCAGCGCCTCGCCCTCTTCCTTCTTCTGCTTTTCCACCATGGCGTTGAAGCCGCCTATGGTGTCGTCCTCCAGCCCGGCCATGGAGCCGCTGCGGTCCAGGATGAAGACCATCTCGGTAAGATCTCTGTTCATGATGATAAATACCCCTTTCGGAACTTGATGGCCCTATCTTAGACCGTCCGGAAGGGGTATTGGTCAATCCGCAGTTGACTTTTATTCAGCGGGCCAGGCCCGTGGTCAGAAGCGGCTCGTCGCTGTCCTCGAGCGCCATGTTTATGACCGGGATGCTGTATATGCGGTGCTCCAGATAATACTGGACCACCAGGTCCGATTTGCTCGAACGCGTCAGGGCGTATCCGGCCTTCTCCAGAAATTTACGGGTGCCCGCGACGTCCAGCCTCATGCCGATGGCCAGCTGCAGCGCCGTGTTCTTTTTCGGCCTGTAGTCCCTGTCGCTGATTATTTTGCTGAAGAGCTGCTTGCTGACGCAGGCTCTGGTGTAGACCTCCGGCGCGTTGAGATCCATCTCTCTCAGCAGGCTGACCAGGTATTCGGAGAACGTTACGTCCTGCTGCCCGAGGTATCTCCTAAGATCCTCGTCTGAGACGGGAGCGCAGCATTCCTCCAAAGCGGAAGCGTTCGTCTGGACGGCCGGTTCCGGGAACTCCTCCCCGGTCTGCTCCTCTTCGTCGTACGACGCTTCGGAAAACGATGAAGACGAGAGCTCCTGTCTCCGTATCTCCTCCGTCCTGCGTCTGCGTTCGCGCCTGCCGCTTATGCCGGACAAAAGGGTATCGGTCTTCTCTTTCTTCTTCCGGGACGGCTTCTCCGCGCGTGACGCCTTCGCCGCCGCGGGCGGAGCGGCGTGAGCAGCGGACGCGTATCCCATGGGATACCGCGGCCCCGCGTCTCCCGGCAGAGCGTCCGCGCGCGGACCCGCGTAGTTTCTGTCCACGTAGCTTCTGACTCCGCCGAATATCCTGTCCGCCACGTCGACCGCGTCTTCGTTGAAAAGCGCGAGGTATATGAGCATGTCGTGTCCGGCGAGAAAGTCCGAGATGGCTTCCGTCGCCACGGACAGGGCGGTCTCGTCCGGGAACCCGTTCGTGCCGGCGCCCATCAGCGGGAACGCCACGGACGCGCAGCCGAGCTCCAGCGCCAGTCCGAGCGCCGAAGCGTAGGCTTTCCCCAGCAGTTCCTTCTCGCCGCGTCCTCCGCCTTCCCAGACGGGACCCGCGGTGTGCAGCACGTACTTCGCCGGCAGGCCGAAGGCCGGCGTCGCGGCGGAGCTTCCCGGCGCGAGCGGGCCGACGCTTTTCCGGGCCTCCAGCAGTTCCGGTCCGGCTGCCGCGTGTACGGCCGCGTCCGTGCCCCTGCCGACTACAGGCTCCGGGTTGGCCGTATCGACTATGGCGTCGGCGCGCACCTTCGTGACGTCGCCGCGTATTATCTCAAGTGGCATTGTCTCTCTCCGTTCTCATCCCCGCGCGGTGCCGCGCGGTATCTCTCCGCGTTATCTACGCCCTTCTGAATTTCTCCGCGGGCTGTCTGCAGACCGGGCACTGCTCGGGCGGCTGCTCTCCTTCGTGGATGTATCCGCAGACCGTGCATACCCACCTGACCGGCTCCGTCTTTTCTTTCCGTTCTTCCTTCCCCTCATTGTCCGGAAGGGCTTTCAGGAGCTTTCCGGCCGCCTCAGCCGGGAAGTCCGGAGAAGGCGGATCCGCAATGAGCTTCTCCAGCAGCGCGTGCGTGCTGCCGCTCTGAGGCAGCATGTAGCCTGCCTCGCGCATTATATCCTCAGCCACCAGGCGTTCGGACTTCGCGACGGCCTGCATCAGGCGGTACAGACCGTCCCTGTCCGCCGCTTCCGAGATTTGCAGAGCGGCCTTTTCCCCTTCGGCCTTGCTCTTCGACATGGCGTTGAGGGCACTTATAACGGCGTCCGACTTCGGCTGCTGCGGGGGATATTCGTCCGGGACCATGCTGATGGCTCCGCTGGGACACGCCCCGGCGCATACGCCGCAGCCGGTGCACTTTTCCGCGTCTATGACGCTGTTTTCGGTATCCGTCGCTCCGGTAGGGCACACGTAAAGGCAGAGGCAGTCCTTCGTGCACATCCTCAGGTTCCTTACCGCTGTCATCTTCATCGTCACGCCCTCCCTTCGACCTTCTCGAACTTCCACGCGGGGACCCTGCATACCGGGCACAGCTCGGGCGCCTCGTCCCCGACGTATACGAAGCCGCACGTCGTACAGACCCAGACGTGTGTGCCGGCGAGCATGGCCTCGCCCTCGCGCAGATAACGGCCGACCAGGGACGAGAGCATCCTCGTGACCTTTTCTCCCCAGACGCAGACCCTCGCGGCGCCCCTGTCGGCGGCGGCGTCCGCCGCGGTCCTGACGCCCGCGTACCTGTCGATATCGCTTTGCAGCGCGGCGGCCAGCTTCTCTACGGATGCGTCGTTCACCGCCGGGACGGCGGCGGTTAAATAATCCGCCAGTTCCCGGAAAAGCCCCGCCTCTTCGGGTTTGTACATCTTCTCGCAGCCTCTTGCAAGACTGGAGCAGAGCGCCGCCAGCTGTCCGGCGGAAAGCTCTTCCATGCCTTCCTCAGTCGCCCCGGCGGCCGCCTCCGGTACTTCCGCCCGAACGCCTTCCGGCCCGAAGTCCTGTTTGGACGCTCCGCAGAGCGGACATTTCCATGTGTCGGGCAGATCCGCGAACCGTGTGTTTTCCTTCGCCTCGTCGTACACGTATCCGCAGACCCTGCATATATATCTCATACGCAAGCTCCTTTCACTGCGTCCGCTTCATTCGGCTTTCCAGAGAGAGTGCAGGTTGCAGTACGCGTACACCGCCCTGACCTCGTCCCCCTCGCAGACGGAGAAGCAGACTCTGGGCTCCCCGCCCGGGCTGAGCGCCTTGCGCTGATTGCCGTATTTCGTCTGGATCGAGACCCATTCGATGTAGTGCTCGGGCAGCATGGGGTGTTCGACGGATCCGACCGTGACGAAGACCTTGTTGTCCTTCACTTCATACACCGGCACGTGTTTTTCCGCGGACGCGTCGGAAGTTCCGGGGACGATCTCCTTCATGGCTTCCCCGCAGCACATCACCGGGACTCCGGTACCCTTCACTATCGCGACGATCTGGCCGCAATGAGCGCACTGATAAAACTTCATTTCCATGTTTTCCCCTCCTCAATAAATATACTGATGTATAACTGACATTACGTCTTTTCAGTTGTCTTCCCCGCATCCGTGCCGGCGGGGCGCCGGTCCGCCGGCATTGCGCCGGTCACTCCGTTCTTATTTGTTTCCGGCGCCCGGCGCGTACTTTTCAAGGATCTCTCTGCTTCTTGCGGCAGTGCCGATCCTTGCGTTGCATGCCGTCATGGCGTTTATGTGATCCGTGTCTCCGGGATAGAGTCTTCTCACCGCGATCCTTATCCTGCCGCCGTCCGTTTCCGGCCTGTTGAAAATGCTCTTTCTCAGGACAAGGACCTCCGGCAGTTCTCTTTTCGCGTCCTCGCAGAAATCTATTATCGCGCGTTCCGGCGATATCGGATACACCGAATAAAGATCTGTCCGGGGTCCGTGCTGCCACCCGTAAGCCACTGCCGGATAGGCGTCGCTTATGACGAATTCCTCGTTCTCCCTGCACTCGACGACGGACAGGTGGCGGCCAGTGTATCCGAACGCGTCGCGCTGCATGAAAGCCTTGACAGGCGCGTCGATATCGGGATGTCTCAGCGCTTCCCTGACCGAACGGCATCCGGCAAGATATCCGATATTCCGTTTCCACAGGTCGACGTAGTTACCGTCTTTCTGGTAAGGCGCATAGATCGTCATTCTTTCCGGCGCTGCGCTGCTGCCGAAAGACGCGGCGGTGCCGGCCGACCTGAATCCCATTATGGCCAGAAAAAACTTCAGGGCCTCGTTTTCCTCACTGCTGAGAGTTATCTCGCCCTCCGAGAGGAACCTGTTCCTGATGATATCCGCCGTTTCCCTTTCGAATTCGGCAAGGGTCTTCTCCGTTCTGACCGGGTCGCCGGGAGCGTTTATACAGTCCGTATAGAGATTTCTCTCCATAAAGACGTCTCTCGTCTCCCTTAACGCAGGCTCCGCGCCGTCTTTCGCGATATACCAGAGATGTCTGCCTTTGTCGCAGCAGAAATTGCGCAGGATGAACTGCGGTATGTAATGGTGTCTGACCGGTATGCTGCCTCCCGTCATTTCAGATAGTCCGTCAGGGCACAGGTCCCTCCGAGCAGCACCGCTATGACGGGCAGCAACGCGATGATCAGTGCCAGCACCACCAGCACCCCGAAGAATTTGACCCATTTCCTCGTGGCGTCTATGTCGTAGCTCGCCTGCTTCAGGTCCGCGTTCATGTCAGCGAGTTTGTCATTCATGTCCGCGGACAGGTTGGTCAGGTCAGTCAGCTGTCTGCTGACCGCCTGCAGCGCGCTGAGCGCCTCCCTGTGGAAGAATTCCTGTTCCTGCGAATTGTATCCTGCTCCGGCGCCCGCGGCGGCGGGCTGTCCGGCTCCGCAGTCTCTTTGCCCGGCTTCATCCGCGGACTGCCTGTACTGCAGCGCGTCGCCGGGCTTTAAGCACACCTGTTTGCAGCTCGGGCACCGTATGTCCACCGTCGGCGTCGCCACGCCCGGCGCGGTCTGCTTCAGCGGGCCGTCCGGCACCTTGAAACTTGCTCCGCACAGCGGGCATTCCAGCACGTAATACTCTCCCATTCTGCTGTAGTACATGTCCCGTCCCGTCCTTTCCTGTCCCGTCGGCTTCTGCCCGCCTTAAGGCGCAGCCTCTCAGTCCCACACCGATCCGCCGGTCTCGGCGTTCACGGTGCCGCACATGCTGCACCTGAGTTTGACCTTCTCGCGGTCCGGCACCCTGCGCATGGGCTTTTCGCAGCATGGGCACTTGCGGACGAACTGCTTTACTACGTGGAAATCTTCCTTCAGTTCGTTTTCCATTACATACGGGACGTAGCCGAGCTTTTCTACCGTCTCGTCCCCGTATTTCCTCTTCTTGAACTTACTGACGTCGTTCGGCTCGTAGACCGTTATGTCCCGCCCGACCTCCCAGACGCCGCAGTCGTCGCACATGTAAAGCTCCTCGGCGGCGTTCACGGCGGCGTACGGGGTGTTCTCGAACGCCGTCTTCCATTCCTCGCCGTACTCGCCGTCGCGGATCTCCTGCGTCACGTAGTCGTACTCGTCCGGGTAATTGAATCCCGGGCCCGTGAACACCATGTACACGTGCCCGCATTTAGAGCATCTGAAATTGCGTTTTTTCCCCATGGTTTCCTCCTTAATGGCAATTTATCCTTTTCAAATATTTACATGAACTTTATTGTCACTCCAAAGTGTTCTTCAATGAAGCAATACTGCGTTACCATTCTTTCTTTCATGGACTTGCTTCTGTTGAACTCTGGTAGCGAATCGAATATCTCTGTTCTTTTCCCGTCTATGTATTCTGCAGCCTCGAGAGCGTATTTTCCTAAGATAATGCCATCCCGGAAGGACGCAACGTCCGGTCCTTCCAATCTTGATCCGAATTTATGTGCTGCATCCCACAGTTTATCTATTTCATCAATACTAGTTCTTTTTGAGATAATATCATAGTAATATGCAGAGTCTTCGGCTTTTGGTCCTGAAAAGAAATACACGCCTCGCTGTATTCTCATTGTTTTATCCCCTCTCCGTCCCCGTCCCGGCGTACGCCGGCGCGGGGACTTTTCTTTACTCCAGATGTCTCGGCGCGGCCGAGGCAGAAGCTATGATTCTCTTCTTCTCCTCCTCGCGCATCCTGTCGGCCATGCTCCTTACGGTGTTTTCCAGCCACATGCGCGCGGTGGTCCCGGCGGAGTAATCGGCCTCGGCGAAGAAGTCCACCCTTCCGTCGGCTCGCATGCCGTCGACCTGGCGCATGGCCTCCATGTCGCCCTTCGGATACACCGCGAACGTAGCGCCCCCGTTCTGCTTCACGACCGAAAACGCTGGTATGTCGCTCGGCCCGTCGGCCACGTATATCATGTTCTCCATGCGCACGCGCCTGTTCTCCTTCGGTATCCTGGAGTTGACGTCGATGCCGGGCAGCCGTCCTATGCCCTTGTTTATCTCGAATACGGCGCGCGTCTTCGTCGTGTTGTCTATGGTATATACTATCTCGCTTATGACGTCGCCGCGGTCCGACGGTCCGTCCAGGAGTTCGCAGCCCCAGACCCCGTCGATGTGCGGCATTATCTCAGATCCCCTGATGAGCTCGGCGAAGCCCGTGCTGACGACGTAGTTTTCGACCTTTATGCCGTACTCTTCGTATCCGGGATCGTCCGACACGGTCCTTTTCACCGCGTCGAAGATATCCGGCACGCCGGGATAGAGCTTCTGCGCCTTTCCGAATCCCCTGAGCGCCTCGTTGCCGAGGCCCGGAAACACGCCTCCGTGCGACTCCCTGATGAAGCGGTTGAGGTAATAGGTGTCCCCGTTGACGCGCACGTTCCTGCTCCTGAGCGCGGCGAGGTCGGCGTTGACCTCGGCCCAGAACATCTTCGGGTCCACTCCGTAGTGAGCGAAAATGGGGTCCTGCATGTATCCGTCTATAAGGGTCCTGTCGCAGTCCCATATGACGGCTATGATGTTGGCCATGACGTTTACCTTCTTTCCTTGTATCCGCTAAAAACCTTATTGAGTGAAGATTTGCAGCATTTTGCTGTCAGGCTATTACAGGCCTTATATTATTTCCTTCGGCCGAGGTTACAACTTCGAGCCTTGTTGGTATGATTTCAGACAGCTTCTCAACGTGTGAGATGATCCCGACTAAACCATGACTCTTCTGAATCCCTTGAAGAATACTCATGGCATCATTAATACATTCAGAATCAAGGGATCCGAACCCTTCATCGATGAACATGGCATTTGCGACACACCCCCTGAACAGTCCTGCCTGCGGTACCCTTCTGCAGCGGACCTTCACTTCAGCGATTCGTCCGCATCCTCATGATACCACGTTTTCCTGTCCTGAAATCCGTACAGCAGCTGATGTCTCGGGGATGTGGTGTTATGTAAACCTATGCGGGTACATTGATTCCTTTTGCGGATACGTACCGTTACGTTACGTGCGGCGTCAGCCGAAGTGCCATATCATGGCGGGGGTCACTCCGGCGACTGTCTTGTTGGCGTCGTAGTATTCAGGGATTTTTTCGGCGTACTCGGTCATGAGCTTGTCCGCCTCTTCCCTGTCCAGGAGACGTTCGAGGTTCCTGCGGAGCTCGGCCGTGAAGCGTTCAAGGCCCATCTCCTGCGCGGGGACGTTCAGGATCTGCGTCTGTTCCCTGGTCATGCCGAACTGTTTCATGACGCGTTCCTCGCCGGCGCTGTCGCTGGTGAGTTTATCGTACTTGACGGCGCTGCCCTTCGCCTTCTCGACGGGATACTTCGCCTCGTTCCTGTCCATCTTGGCGTTTACGATCTCGTCCTCGTCGAAGCCCAGCCTGTCGAGCATATCCCTGCAATACACCAGGACGTCAGCGAGCTCTTCCTTCACATGGTCGAGATCGTAGTCCGTGTCGCTCCACTGGAAGCACTCCAGCAGTTCGTTCGCCTCTATGGAAATGGACTTGGCGAGGTTCGCCGGGGTGTGGAACTGCTCCCAGTCCCTGTCTTCGGTAAACCTGCGTATCCTGTCTATGGTCTCCTGTTTCATGGTGTGTCTCCCTGATGTCAGCTATGTGTTATGTAAACTGATTGGTTCCGTCTCTAAGCATCGATTTCAGATGCTCTCTCAAACCTTCGTCCTCGCAATACACGTATGTTCCGAGCATTCCCCTAGTCAGAAGCACGTAGTATGTATTACGAATGAGGTTTCTAGCAGTCTCGTCGTCTGCTTTTCTGATGCCGCTGGCTTGATCCGATTTAGCGTTGTTCTCCTTGCAGTACCGGAGCTCGCCGTCTCTGTACTGCAGATCCTTTCCTATAATCACTCCGCAGTAGTTCATGTCAAGCCCCTGGCAAGTGTGTATGCAGCCGACTTCCTCGACTGATTCTGGATCGTTAAGCCATGAGTATTTCGCTCCCACTTCATTGCAGCGCAGGTTCCATTTGGCTTCAAAGTCTCCGTTATCCAGAACGATGTCGTATTTGAACCCGTCGCGGAACTCGCCCTTGCTGATCCATTCATAGGTGTATCCTGCGACCATACGACATTTACCGCTTACGGTATGACCCTGATTATACAGATCATCCTTTTCTTTGATCGCCTGACGCATATCGGAAGCGGAATCAAACACCTTAAGCTCATATTTATCCGGATGGTATGACGTTACGTCATTATCATATCCAAGGAACGATCTTATGAAGGAGATGTACGCTTCCCCTCCGGTCACCCTGAACTGTGTTTTCAGTTCGAGGGCATTGCCTTCAATTACTTTCGAGTGCATCCGTTCGGCGGCGGCCCTGATGCGTTCGACGGTCGCGAAATCGTCCTTGGTGACGGCCTGGTCGGAATCTATGAAAAAGACGTTTACCCGTGACGAGCGGATGATGTTGTCCAGAACATGGGCGTCTTTCTTTAAGCCGACGCCGCCCTTGAAATCGAAGACGCGGTGCGCTTCGTCCACCAGTGCGCAGTCGAACTCGTCCGTCCCCGCGTGGCAGAATACCGTGGGGTACTTGAAAAGTCCGTCTATTGCGGATTTGGTGAAATCTCCCCCGACGAGTTCTTCGGCGAACAGGTATCTCGGCGCTGCGTTGGTCGTGGCATAAACGGCGTTAAGCCGATGCCCTGCTTCCATGTTGTTTATCATCTGTCCAAGCGCGTTGATAGCCACAACGGACTTACCGGTCCCTGCGCCGCCCTTGATGATGATGGTACGCTTTCCTCCGTATTTGGCGCTGTCCACTGCCGTGGCAACTATCTCCGATACGGACGTAGCCTGTGCCTCGTCGTATGAGAAGAACGGATTGCCGTGTATGGATTCAGCAAGCATCTTCGCGAGGAACTTGGACGGGACGATACGGCTGTCCTCTATCTCATAGAGCAGCCTTTTGTTCGGTTTGTTGACGTATCTCTTGATGTATTCTCCCAGGCGTTCCTGCTGCCCCTGATAGAACACGGGAGCCGATTCGACGAGC
>JAEEGL013437367.1_pt1 | contig 10165 bp, 9 predicted proteins | sample 9134231 | NCBI WGS metagenome assembly JAEEGL01 (sample SAMN16246548, study PRJNA631951) | gut metagenome | biome: gut microbiome; feature: rumen; material: fiber-attached | host: Bos | place: Iran: Karaj | collected 2018-10
ACTCAGAGATTTTGCCGACTTTACGATCATGATAACTGCAAAAGAAGATTTTCTAAGGGAAAGACTCATTGACAGGAAAGTCAAAAGTGGCAACAGCCTGAAAAGAGCAACGGAGTTTGTTGATTACAGTGATATGGCCAATGTAAGGATCTGCCTGCAGGATTCAATGAAGGCAGATATGATTATAGGTATTAATGAGACTGGAGAATATTCAATAAGATAAACAAGCCAAAAGGACGGTTCTTTTGGCTTGTTTTATGTTAAAATTGGTACAATAGAAAAAGCGAAGTTACTAACTTCGGGAGGAAAGCATATGAAGAAAATTGCATTAAAGAAATACACTGATTTTATTGTTGAAAAGACCACGGAACTTTTAAATATTGATTCCCCAACAGGATATACGGAAGAAGCTGCCGCCTGGGTAAAAAAGGAATTTGAAGCATTGGGGTTTAAGGCGACTCTTACAAACAAGGGCGGAGTTATCGTTGATCTTACCGGAAAAGACAAAAAGAACGGACTTTTACTTGAAGCTCATACTGATACACTTGGCGGAATGGTTGCGACCATCAAGGAAAACGGAAGACTTCAGCTCACCAATCTTGGAGGTATGAATCCTAACAACGCCGAGACAGAGAATGTAAGAGTGGTGACCAAATTTGACGGCGTATATGAGGGAACCTTCCAGCTTAACAACGCATCAATCCACGTTAACGGCAAATATGACGAGACCAAGAGAACGTGGGAGAACTGCGAAGTTGTTCTTGACGAAGACGTTAAGAATAAGAAGGATACTGAAAAGCTGGGGATCTCTGTGGGCGACATTGTCTGCTTTGAACCAAATGTAAGAGTGACAAAGACAGGATACATCAAATCAAGATTTCTGGATGACAAGCTCAGCGTAGGCATACTCCTGGGACTTGCCAAGTATCTCAGCGAGAAAAAGATTACACCCAAGAGAGCTCTTTATGCACATATCACTGTATTTGAAGAGGTTGGCCACGGCGGATCAGGCTGCGTGCCTGAAGGCTGCACCGAGGCAATATCTGTTGATATGGGATGTGTTGGCGACGGCCTTACCTGCACTGAAAAACAGGTTTCCATCTGTGCCAAGGACAGCGGCGGACCGTACAGCTACCCGATTGTTCAGGGACTTGTAGCTGCTGCAAAAGAGAGCGGAGCTGATTATGCTGTTGATATTTATCCTCACTATGGAAGCGATGTTGAAGCAACTCTTAGATCAGGTGTTGATTTAAAACACGGTCTTATCGGCGCCGGTGTTTATGCTTCACACGGCTATGAGAGAAGCCATAGGGATGGCGCGGAGAATGTACTTAGACTTTTGATACAGTATGCACTGTAAAAACAAAGAGACGTTGTTGGACCAAGTGCAAGCCAGGGGGCCGGTTCTTTTGGCAGGTTATCAACCTGCCAAAAGAACCGGCCCCCTGGCTTGCAACAACCCCGTCCCCAAGTCCACTTCGCGGCTTTACTTTTTGGCCAGATCCGTCTCCGAGTACTTCTCGTCGCAGTACTTGCATCGGTAGATCTCATTCTTTTCATCTGAAAGATAGAAGATCTGAGGCAGCTCCTGCTCGATGGAGGAGATGCATCTTGGGTTGTGGCAATGAATTACATTTTTAATGGTCTTTGGGAGAACCAGAGACCTTTTTTCTATGATTTCGCCGGCCTTGATTACGTTAACAGTGATGTTGTGGTCGATAAATGCAAGAACATCGAGGTCGAGAGTATCAATGTCGCATTCTACCTTGAGAATGTCCTTCTTACCCATGGCCTTACTCTTGGCGTTCTTGATGATAGCTACGGTTGAATCGAGCTTATCAAGACCAAGATGACGATATATCTGCATGCTCTTGCCGGCTTTGATATGATCAAGAACGAAACCTTCTTCAATTTTTCCAATATTTAACATGACAACCTCTTTCCGTAAATACTAATTAACAACAATATAGATGAATTTTTGCCCTTAGAAAACGTTTAGAATTTTTTCAGAAGCCCCTGATTCATGTGGGCCTCTGTCATATCAAGGAGCGTCAGGATAAGTGCCATTCTGACGTATAGTCCGTACTGAACCTGTCTGAAGTAGGCAGATCTCGGGTCGTCATCCAGCTCCACTGAGATTTCATTTACTCTTGGAAGGGGATGGAGGACGAACATCTTTTCCTTGGCAAGCTCCATTTTTTCCTTATCAAGTATATAAAAATTCTTAAGTCTGATGTAGTCTTCCTCGTTGAAGAAACGTTCCTTCTGAACTCTGGTCATGTAGAGAAAATCGAGCTCTGGCATAACATCTTCAAGCTTTATGACCTCTTCAAAGGGAATACCCTTGCTGTTAAGCATTTCAGTTATATAATCGGGAACCTTAAGTTCTTTTGGAGAAATAAAGACAAATTTGATGCCTTCATAACGAGTGAGGGCATTTATAAGAGAGTGAACAGTACGGCCGAATTTAAGATCGCCGCAAAGTCCGATGGTGAATCCCCCGAGTTTACCGTAAAGGGATCTGATGGTTAAAAGATCTGTAAGAGTCTGAGTGGGGTGCTGATGACCTCCGTCGCCTGCGTTGATAACGGGAATTTCTGATCTGGAAGCAGCCACCATTGGGGCACCTTCCTTAGGATGTCTCATTGCACAGATATCAGCGAAACAGGAGATAACTCTGATCGTATCAGAAACGCTCTCGCCCTTGGCTGCAGAGGATGATCCGGCGTCTGCAAAACCAAGGCATTTACCTCCAAGCCTTAACATGGCTGTTTCAAAACTGAGTCTTGTTCTTGTACTGGGTTCGTAAAAACATGTAGCCAATATCTTTCCGTCACATTTGTGGGAATACGCTTCCATGTTTCTTTCGATGTCGTTTGCCACATCGAAAAGGTCCTCCAGCTCGGCAACCGAGAAATCCAGAGGGTTCATCATGTGTCTTAAATTTTTCATACCGTCTCCTCTTTATAAATAGTTTTACTGTTTGATAACAAAAATAGTAGGAACTCTGGAACCATCAAGGGGCATATGATAAGTGACATCATCATTGCCATAGGTCTTGAAATATAGATATTTTGAGGTCACGTTAATGCTGTTGACCACTCCGTCGAATAAAATGAAAATATTGCTTCCATCAAGATCACACCTGCGAAGGGATGGTTCACTTTCGCTGCTGTAGGCATAGTAGATATGCTCGCTGTCAAGAGTAAAGCAGTCAACTCTGTCACGAACAACAACCTCCTGCTCGCCGGTGTAAAGGTTGGTACGCCAGATGCTGTAGTTGGCATCGCCGTTTAAGTAGTAGAGATACTCATTCATAACAACCGGGAAGAAACAGTGTCCTCTCTGGATGACTGTGTTAAAGTCCGGATTGGTTGTAGACAGGGCATGAATATCATGATCGGCTGAGACTCCTGTGTAGTAGATAAGACCGTCCTTATAGCAGATAGGAGAGATCATTTCTTCAGCAACCTGCTGTTTGTCCCCCTTATCCAGACGTATCTTATGAAGAGAGCCGCCATTTGTTTTTATCTGGTAAAAGATATATTCTCCGCAGAGCTGCATCTCTCCGCAAAAGTCTCTTACAAGGCATTTCTGTTTTGTACCCTTGGTATTGCATCTGTAGATACCATACTGGTTTGAGGCTGCTCCAAGACCTGTTACATTACCTGATTTTTTAGTGGAATCCATATAGAAATAAATATATCCGCCGGCTCCGCTGATGTACTTGGAACCCATTGAGGTGAGACGCTTGGGCTTACTTTCATCAACATTCATTGAGTACAGACAATTATTGTCGCCGGAATAGGAGAAATAGACCTTGCCATCCATTTCAAAAAAAAGACCGCCGTTGTGAAGATTGCCGGCGAGATTGCCGGTATAACCGGGGTCCATGGGAATACGCTGATTAAGTATAGCGGCTGTGATCAGCGCAGCTGCAAATAATGCTATTACTGAAAAAACAAGAAAAGTTTTGCCATTCATGCTTTTTACCCCTCTCTTAGATTTATTATAGGCGTGTTAATTCTTGCTATCAACCCTAAAATAAACTATCATAAAATGTAGATTTATATGTGTTCGAGGAGTATGAAAAAATGGACTTAAGTGAGCTTAGAGTTGAAATTGACAAGGTAGACAGGCAGATAGTGGAACTCTATGAGAAGCGAATGGATATAGCATCACAGGTTGCTGATTATAAGATTTCTACCGGTAAAAAGGTATACGACAAGGAGAGAGAAGAAGCAAAGCTGGAGGCTGTTAAATCCATGGTTCATTCGGATTTTAACAGAGTCGGGATCGAGGAGCTTTTTTCCCAGCTTATGTCAATGAGCAGGAAGCTCCAGTACCAGAAGCTTTCAGAGCATGGAGCTTCAGGAAGACTTCCTTTTATTAAAGTAGATACACTTGATCTTGAAAACTGCAGGGTATGCTATCAGGGCGCTGAGGGTGCTTATTCTGAGGCAGCTATGAAGAAATTCTTCGGAGAAAATGTCAACAGTTTTCACGTTGATTCCTTCAGGGACGCCATGGCGGTTTTGGAGGATGGCAGCGCAGATTACTGCGTTCTTCCAATAGAGAATTCCACAGCAGGAATAGTAAGTGAGATCTACGACCTTTTGACAGAATATGAGAACTTCATCGTGGGAGAGCAGATCATCGAGATAAAGCATTGTCTCATGGGACTTCCGGGTGCAAAGCTCTCTGATATAAAAACGGTTTATTCACATCCCCAGTCACTTATGCAGAGCGCGAAGTTTCTTTCAGAGCATGGCGACATCAGACAGATCGGCATGAAGAACAACGCTTTTGCAGCGAGGAAGGTAGCTGAGGACAAGGATATAACACAGGCGGCTATAGGAAGTGAAGGCGCAGCCAAAATCTACGGCCTTGAAGTTATCTGTGAAGGCGTCAACCAGGCTGAGTCAAATTCCACAAGGTTCATTATTGTGGCCAACAGGAAGATATTCCTTGAGGGAGCAGGGAAGATTAGCATCTGCATGGAGATTCCTCATGAAGCAGGTTCACTGTATCACATGATGTCACATTTTATCTATAACAATCTCAACATGACCAAGATAGAATCAAGACCTATCGAGGACAGAAATTGGGAGTACAGATTTTTCATTGATTTTGACGGCAATCTCGAAGACAGCGCGGTAAAAAATGCACTGAGGGGACTTCGGGAAGAAGCTAAAATGCTGAAGATATTAGGAAACTATTAAAACTGCAAGAGGATTTTCATATGACGGGTGAAGTATTTGCTGCAATTGATGTTGGTTCCTATGAAATGGCGCTTAAGATTTTCGAACTTTCATCAAAAAGAGGTATTAAGGAACTTGATCATGTAAGACATCGCATGGATATTGGAAGCGAGACTTATGCCTCGGGCAGGATCTCCAGTTTTCATGTCGAGGAAATGATAAGGATCCTTCTTGATTTTAAAAATATCATTAAGGAGTATGGAGTTACCCATTATCAGGCCTATGGCACAAGTGCCCTTCGTGAGACCAAAGATATAGTGGTGGTTCAGGACCTGATTAGGCAAAGGACCGGAATCCACATCGACATATTAAGTAATTCAGAGCAGAGATTTCTGGATTACAAATCAATCGCTCTTAAACAGGAACAGTTTGAAGAGATCATCAAAAGACCAACTGCGATAGTTGACATCGGAGGCGGAAGTATCCAGATTTCACTTTTTGAAAAGGATGCTCTGGTAGCCACTCAGAACCTTACCACCGGTGTACTCAGGATCCACACTACCATGGAGGAGGTTCATGCCACCAAGCTTAAGTACAGAGATCTGGTATCAGAGCTTGTTAATTCGCAGCTGAGTGTCTTTTCCAAAATTCATTTAAAGGATAAGAAAATAGAAAATATCATCATCGTCGATGATTACGTGTCACCAATCATTCAGAAGCATAGGATGGGCACTGACAGAGAGGGCTACGCAACCAGGCAGGAGTTTTTGAAATTCCTGGAAAAGGCCGGAACAATGAGCGATCTGGACGTGGCTAAAAAGCTGAATATTCCGGAAGATAACGTTCCTCTTTTATACGTGTCAGGAACTATCATAAAATGTATTCTTGACGAAACTAAGGCTGATAATCTCTGGGCTCCCGGCATAACACTCTGTGATGGTATCGGTTATGAGTATGCTGAGAAAAAAGATATTATCAAGGCACCACACGATTTTGAACAGGACATCATTGCCTGCGCCCAGAATATTTCAAAGAGATTTATGGGAAGCAAGTCAAGACGTGAGACCTTGCAGAAGATAGCTCTTACCATTTTTGACAATATGTCCGACATTCATGGATTATCAAAGAGAGACAGACTCCTTTTGCAGATTGCGACCATTCTTCATGACTGCGGCAAATACATAAGCCTCGTTTATCTTGGAGACTGCTCCTATAACATTATCATGTCCACTGAGATCATCGGTCTCTCACACAGAGAAAGAGAAATAGTGGCTAACGTGGTCAGGTTTAATCACGAGGAATTCGAGTACTACAATACAAACAGCAAGTATTTTGAAGGCTTTTCCAGAGAAGATTACCTGCGTGTAGCCAAGCTTACTGCAATCATGAGGATTGCCAATGGCCTTGACAGAACTCATAAGCAGAAGTTCAAGGATGTCAAGGTATCGATCAAGGACAACGAGCTTGAGATCTTCGTTGATAACAACGCAGACATAACCCTTGAAAAGGGACTTTTCGGAAACAGAGCAGGCTTTTTTGAAGAGGTATTTGGCATCAGGCCGGTAATTCGGCAAAAGAGGATAATTTGATATGTTAAAGAAAAAGGAAAAAGAAAAAGGTGGCAGCACTCAAAAAGCAAAAAGCTTCATGGACTCGGCGCTCTATATAAACAGAGAGCTTAGCTGGCTTTCTTTTAACGAGAGAGTTTTGTCTGAGGCAGAGGACAAACAAAATCCACTGTTTGAGAGGATGAAGTTCCTTAGCATAACTGCCAGTAATCTTGATGAGTTTTTCATGGTAAGAGTTGCTTCCCTGAAGGACATGATAAATGCCGGCTATAAAAAGCTTGATATAGCCGGGATGACAGCTCAGGAGCAGCTTGAGGCCGTTCTTTTAAAGGTTCACGAGTTTGTTAATCAGCAGTATGAGATTTACAATAACAGTCTTGTTCCGCTTCTTGAGGAAAAGGGTCTTAAAATCTGCAATCTATCTGAACTTTCAAAGAAGGAAATGGAGTACGCAGACAGATATTTTGATGAGTTTGTTTTTCCCGTTCTTACACCTATGGCGGTGGATTCTTCAAGACCGTTCCCACTTATCAGGAACAAGACGCTTAATATCTGCTCACTCCTTCGTAAAAAAGATGGCAAAGACGGTGTCGATTTTGCTACGGTTCAGGTTCCGGATGTTCTGCCCAGAACCCTGGAAATTCCCGCAACCGAGGAGTCATCAATTAGAAAAGTTATTCTTTTGGAGGATATCATCCAGAGGAATGTCAACAAGCTTTATCTAAACTATGATGTCATAACCAGTGCGCCTTACAGAGTTGGAAGAAACGCCGATCTTTCAATAGACGAGGACGAAGCTGAGGATCTTTTAAAAGAGATTGAGAAGCAGATCAAGCTTCGCCAGTGGGGACAGGCTATCAGGCTTGAGGTCTCCAAGGATATGGATAAAAAGCTTCTGGGGCTCATAGAGGAGGACCTTGGAGTTGACGAAAATGAGATCTACAGGATCGATGGACCTCTTGATCTGACCTTCCTTATGAAGATGTATAAGCTCGAGGGCTTCGATCACCTGAAGGAGCACAGCTATAAACAGCCTCAGCCTGTAGCTCAGTTTAGTTCTGATAAGGATATATTTGAGGTCATAAGAGAAGGCGATGTTCTTATGCATCACCCTTATGAGACCTTTGAAAACGTTGTAAAGTTTGTTGAAAAAGCAGCTGTTGACCCTGATGTACTTGCGATAAAACAGACGCTTTACAGAGTCAGTGGTAATTCTCCAATTATTGCAGCCCTTGCAAAGGCTGCAGATAATGGCAAGCAGGTCACGGTACTTGTTGAGCTTAAGGCAAGATTTGATGAGGAAAACAATATCGTCTGGGCGAAGATGCTTGAAAAAGCAGGCTGCCATGTTATCTACGGTCTTGTGGGATTAAAGACTCATTGCAAGATTACTCTTGTAGTAAGGCGCGAAGAGGATGGTATAAAGCGCTACGTTCATCTTGCTACCGGTAACTATAATGATTCCACTGCCAAGCAATACACGGACGTTGGACTATTTACCTGCGCACCTGCCTTTGGCGAGGATGCTACAGCTGTATTCAATATGCTTTCGGGTTATTCAGAACCACTTGGCTGGAATAAGTTATCACTCGCTCCACTTTGGCTAAAGGACAGGATCATAGATCTTATTAAGAGAGAAGAAGAACATGCAAAGGCTGGAGAGCCTGCCAGGATAATAGCCAAGATGAATTCAATCTGTCATCAGGAGGTTATTGCAGAGCTTTACAAAGACAGCAGCATGGGCGTTAAGATCGATCTGATAGTCAGAGGAATCTGCTGTCTGAGAACCGGAATTGAGGGAGTTAGCGAGAACATTACAGTGCGCTCCATAGTTGGTAATTACCTGGAACACAGCAGGATTTTCTATTTTGAAAACGGAACCAGCCCGGAGTTTTACTGCTCCAGCGCCGACTGGATGCCAAGAAACCTTGAGAGAAGAGTTGAGATTCTTTTCCCTGTTGAGAATGAAAAGCTGAGGGAGAAAATCTGGCACATTCTCGAACTTGAGCTCAAGGATAATGTGAAGGCTCATATCATGGCTCCTGATGGAAGCTTTGTAAAAGAAAAGCTTCCGGAAGCACCTGCGGACAGGATCAATTCTCAGAAGATATTCGGAGATGAAGCAGCAAGCCAGATAAAGGTTATGACTGCGCAGAATACAAGAGTTTTTACTCCTGAAAAACATATGTAAGGAAAAGTATAAAAAACGTTTCAGAGGAGATTTAATAGTGAGATATATTTTAGCTTCAGGTTCACCAAGAAGAAAGGAGCTCCTTTCAAAGGTCGTAAAAACCTACGAGGTCATACCTGCAGTAGGCGAGGAAGAGTCTGATTTTGAGCTTCCTGAGAAGATTGTCGAGCAGCTTTCTTTTCAAAAAGCTTCCGAGATTTTTAATAAAGTTTTAACGGATTCTAAAGAGACCCCCGTTGTAATCGGCGCAGACACCGTTGTATCATATAAACGTAGGGTACTTGGTAAACCAAAGGACAGATATGATGCTACAGACATGATAAAGCAGCTTCAGGGCAACACTCATGCGGTTTACACAGGTGTCACAGTCTTTACATTAAAAGACGGAAAACCGTTTAGTTTTACATTCCATGAAGAAACTCTTGTGGATGTAGCGCCCATGACTGAAGAGGAAATTCTTTCCTATGTTGAAACAGGAGAGGCGGATGACAAGGCGGGAGCGTACGGAGTACAGGGCCTGTTTGGAATCTTTATAAGCGGAATAAAGGGCGATTACTACAATGTAGTCGGACTTCCAATCGCAAGGCTCTATAAAGAACTGAAAGAAAACAAATTATTATAGTATTTTGGAGGTTTTTATGCACGAGTATGATGAGGCAGTTGTAAAATGTTTTTTGGAAAACCAGGGCCAGCTCTTTCCTGAAGATGTAGCAGAGAATATGGAAGAGGCTGAGGCTTTCTTAGAGGACTGCATGGCAGTCGTTGTCGATGGCCCTGATGAAGTTGAAGAGTACTTCGAGGAAAATGATTTCGATATCGAAGGTAACGTTCTTGACGCTGATGAAGTGTTCGATATCGGCGATGGAAGATACCTTATTGTAGAAGGCTGAGCATAAAGCTTTGTCTTTTGCCTGTTTTATATTGTGCTTAATGATTTAAAAGGTTAAAATCAGATAGGTGTTCTGCTGATGAGAGCATGAGCATTTATCTGATTTTTGTGTTTAAATGACGGGAATATTTATGAGCGAAAAAATTAACGAGAAGATCTTCTTTTTTGATCTTGATGGAACACTTCTTAATAAAGAAAAGAAGATAACTGAAAAAACAATGGATGCCCTCAGGCAATTTACAGCTGCTGGTAATCATTTCTGTATAAATACAGGACGTGCAATTGACAGTGCAAGATCGGTATATGACGGCCTTGG
>JAEEGL013484257.1_pt1 | contig 10165 bp, 8 predicted proteins | sample 9134231 | NCBI WGS metagenome assembly JAEEGL01 (sample SAMN16246548, study PRJNA631951) | gut metagenome | biome: gut microbiome; feature: rumen; material: fiber-attached | host: Bos | place: Iran: Karaj | collected 2018-10
GCAAATGGTCGTTGATGGGCGCAGCCTGTTTCAAGGTCAGCTCATCGCTGTAGTAGCGCGCCATATTGGCCAGAATGGTCATCAGTTTGGCTTTCACGATCAGATCATAGGAGGCTCTCTGCTGATGGCATTCGTCAAAAATCTCCGACAGGAGGACAGAGATCGTCTTCGCCAGCGCCTCATCGTGCGGGATGTTGCGGCGGATGGAATCCTTCTGGATGAACAGCTGCAGATACTTCCGGTCGAACCACTCTCCGCCGGGTGACCAGATAAACCGCGGATCAAAGCGGATCGCCACCAGCTCCGGAGTCTCCCCGGATCTCGGATCAAAGGACTTGAAAAAGTGGATATCGTTGCTGCGAATGAAAAACACATCCCCGGGGCTGAAGGGATATTCCTTCTCCCCGCAATGATAGATCCCCTTCCCTTTCTGGATACAGGTAATCTCCAGTTCGGCATGGTGATGGTCAATAAAGCGTTCTTCTTTCCCGTTGGCGAAGGGATAGAGAACCTTATACACGGAAAACAGTACGTTCTTGTTTGTGTCCGATCGCACAACAACACGGTCCGATGCTTCCAGCATGCTGTCCCCTCCCTTCCAGTGGGTCATACAATTTCCAATCTTTGGTTTTTACGGGATATTGGAAATTGTACAGGCAGTTTTCCCCGTTGTCAAGTATGCTCCCACCGGGAACAGTTTCCCCAAAAAAGAAATATATGATAAGATTTCCAGAATTTTTTGTGAGAAATCACAAGAGCCGACCTGTATAATGGGGGTACAAGGATATCAGATTGACATTTTGAACAACACACTTCGTCTTATAGCAGGTTTCCAGGCTGTGTGCGGCAGCCCGGAGAGAGGAGAGAAATATGGATCTAACAAACTACAGGAAAACCCTGGAAAAGCGGATGGAGCAGGTCCCCTTCCCGATTTCGGATCGGGAGCTGTGCGAGCGCTATGAGAACGTCTTTTCCGCCGCGGTCAACGACGTACTGCGCGAAAAAGGGCTGATCGCGCAGACCCTGCCGAACGACATCATGCCGCTCCGGGAAGAGATGAAAGTCTGCGGCATTGCCTTTACCGTCAGCGGCTGTCAGAGTCTCGACATCCGAAACGAGATGGAAGAGCGGGCCCGCATGCTGGAGGCGATCCATGAAAACCATGTGGTAGTCTGGGAGACCAACCGGGATACCGTCTCCGCCCAGTGGGGCGAGATGATGACCAAAGTCTCCAAAAAACGCGGCTGCCGCGGGGCTGTCGTGGACGGCGGTGTGCGCGACACGAACCGGGTCCTGGCGCAGGATTTCCCCGTATTCTGCAAATACCGGAGTTCCAACGGCATGCTCGGGCGCTTCCGTATCACCGCCTGGGAAACGCCGATCCGGATCGGAGAAGTCAACATTTTCCCGGGCGACGTGGTGTTCGGGGATATCGACGGCGTCCTGATCGTTCCGCGCGCGCTCGCCTACGAGGTTCTGCTCCGGGCTGAACAGATCCGGGACGAGGAGAAGGGCATCGCCGCCATGATCGACGAGGGCTGCTCCCCCACAACGATCGTGGAAAACGGCGGCTATTTCTGAGACAGGCGAAAAAAAAGGAGGGAAAGGCCCATGGCAAACTATACGCGTCTGGATCCGGCGCTGGCCGAAGAGCTGCGTGCGATTGTCGGCCCTGCGCGCTTTCAGTACGGCGAAGCGGTCAAGGAAGAATACAGCCATGACGAGATGCCGATATACGGACGACACATGCCGGAAGCGGTCTGTCTGGTCGAAAGTACGGAAGAAGTCTCCGCCGTGCTCCGCCTCTGCAGCGCACACCACATTCCGGTCACCGTCCGCGGAGCCGGCACCGGGCTGGTCGGCGGCTGTGTACCTCTCTGCGGCGGCTTGGTGCTGAGCATGGCGCGCATGAACCGGATCCTGTCCTACGACAAAAAGAACCTGGTCGTCCATGTACAGCCGGGTGTGCTGCTGTGCGACCTGGCTGCGGACGCCCTGTCCCACGGGCTCATGTATCCGCCCGACCCGGGAGAGAAAACTGCGACCATCGGCGGCAACGTCAGCACCAACGCGGGCGGGATGCGGGCGGTAAAATACGGTGTCACGCGGGACTATGTTCTGTCCATGACCGTTGTGCTCCCGAGCGGCGAGGTCCTCAGACTCGGGAAGGATGTGTGCAAAACCAGTTCCGGATACAGTCTGCTGCATCTGATGATCGGCTCGGAGGGGACGCTCGGCGTCATCACGGAGTTGAGTCTCAAGCTGATTCCAAAACCCGTTATGGACGTCAGCCTCCTGCTGCCCTTTGCGGATATCGCGGCCGCCATCTCAGCCGTTCCCACGATCAAGCTGGCCAATCTGGATCCGCAGTCCATTGAGTTTATGGAGCGGGACATTGTGGATTCCTCCGGCGCCTACACCGGCTGTCCGGTTTTCCCGACCTCCGTAGCCGGAAAAGAGGCAGGCGCCTATATTCTCGTCACCCTCGTCGGAAACACCGAGGCAGAGCTGACCGAGCGGATGGAACGGCTTGGGCGGCTCGCCCGGGAGGCCGGTGCTTACGACACGCTTGTTCTCTGGACAGACGGGCACAAAAAGGATGTATGGACGGCGCGAAGCGCCTTCCTCACCGTCATCGAGGCCGAGACCAAGCTGCTCGATGAGATGGACGTCGTGGTTCCGGTAGATCGGATCGCCGATTTTCTTCTTTACAGCCGGGAGGAGGCCGCACGGCAGGGTGTATACGTGCGTTCCTTCGGCCATGCAGGCGACGGGAATCTGCACATCTACTGCTGTTCCAACGACCTGCCGGAAGAAGAATTCAAGCGCCGGGTGCGTCGGCTGATGGACGCCTGTTACGCCAAATGTCTCGCTTTCGGCGGTCAGGTGTCCGGGGAGCACGCTATCGGACACGCCAAAAAACAATACCTGCGTGAATCGGTGGGTGAGACCGCCTACGAGCTGATGCGCGCGATCAAGCTGGTTTTTGATCCCGGCGAAATCCTGAATCCCGGCAAGGTCTGTCACACCCCGGAAGGAGGCGCGGAATCATGCTGAATCTGCTGGTATGCATCAAGCAGGTGCCGGATGTCAATCTCGTCAGGATGGACCCGGAGACCGGAAGTCTGATCCGCAAGGGCGTCCCCGCGATCCTCAACCCGCTGGATGCCTGCGCGGTGGAAGCGGCCGTTCAGGTCAAGGAGCGCTTCGGCGGTAGCATCACCTGCATCACCATGGGGCCGGATCCCGCCGAAGAGGCGCTGCGCGAGTGCCTGGCCGCGGGGGCGGATCGGGCGGTGCTGCTCTCCGACCGTGCCTTCGCCAACGCGGATACGCTCGCAACCAGCTATGTGATCGCGGTCGCGGCGGCTTCTCTCGGCAGCTTTGATCTGGTGTTCTGCGGAAAGGAATCCCTGGACGGTGCCACCGGGCAGATGGCCCCCCAGCTGGCCGAGCGTTTTGATGCGAGCCTGCTCAGCTGCGTCTCGTCCATTCTCTCGCTGGACGAAGACGCCCGGACTCTCACGGTTGAGCGGGAGCTGGAGGATGAGACGGAGACGGTCATGGCGCAGCTTCCCTGTCTGCTGACGGTGGAGAAAAACGCCTGGCGCGCCCGCATTCCGAACTTGACCGCCTGGCTCGCCTCCCGACGGGCCGAGATCCTGCGTTTTCACGCGGCAAACCTTCCGGGGCTGGAGCCGGAACGGATCGGGGATCCCGGTTCCCCCACCAAGGTTCCCCGCACCTATCCGCCGGTGCTCGGCGAGAAAGGACGGATTCTGGAGGGGGGCAGCACAGAGGCGACGGTGGAGCAGCTTTTCTCGCTGCTTTTCGACTGAGCGGAGGGCGATACCATGAACAAACAAGACTATCGCGGCATGTGGGTTTATATTGAGCATGACGGACGCACGATCCATCCCGTATCTCTTGAGCTCTGCTGTGAAATCCGTCGGCTGGCTGATGCGGCCTCGGAACCGCTGACTGCCGTCCTGGTGGGTGAACTGCCGGCCGGGGAACGGGAGCGGATTCTGGACTGCGGGGTGGATACGCTGCTGCAGGTGCGCGGTGCCGGCTGCGAACGCTTTTCCATCGACGCCTATACGGAGCTCTTCACCCGTCTCTGCCGGGCCTATCAGCCTTCCGCCGTCTTTGTCGGGGGCAGCATCCAGGGGCGGGACTTCGCACCGCGTTTTGCCTGCCGTCTGTCCACCGGCTGCACCTCCGACGCCACAGAGCTTCTGTACAATCCCCAGAGCGGGGACATCGAATTTGTAGAGCCGGCTGTCGGTGGGAAGATCATGGCCGTCATCACCGTGCCGGTTCTGCGTCCCCAGGTTGCGACTATTCGCCCCGGCACCTTCCGCTATGCGCCTGCCGGGAGGCGTCCCTGTGAATTCCGGGAAGAGCGTTTCGATTTTCCTGCGGAGCAGATTCGAAGCCGCGTCCTCGCCTATCGGGCCCAGGAACGGGACGAGAGTCTCAACCTGGCCGATACCGACTGCATCGTCTGCGTGGGAAACGCAGTCAGAGCGGATTCTCTTCCGAAGTACCGCCTTTTGGCCGAACGTCTCGGCGGGAAGCTGGCCTGCACGCGGCCTGTCTTCGATCGGGGCCTGCTTCCCTTCAAGCTGGTCATCGGGCAGTCTGGAGCCGTTGTCAAGCCCAAGCTGCTTCTGAGCTTCGGGGTATCCGGCGCCGCCAATCACGTCACCGGTCTGAAGGATTCCGAATGCATTGTCGCCGTGAACAAGGACCCGGAGGCGGCGATCTTCCACTATTGCGATTACGGCATCGTCGGAGACATGGACGAGATCTGTGAGGCCATGCTCAAGCACCTTGCGGAGAGGACTTCCTCCGGGCTGTCGGGCAATGTCCTCTCTTATGCGCAAAAATCCGAAGATAAGTTAAGAACATAAGAATATTTTGTGAGAATTCACAAGAGAGGTCCGCTATAATAAGAATCAGAAAGATAAAATTGTATATTTTGACAAGTTTTCTCGTCTGAACCGACGGGGGGGGGAGCGGTATCGAGGATGAAACTGTGCGATTACTTTTATGATACACCGGATCGCCAGTGGGAGTATGCGTCCCAGCTGGGGATCCGCTACGCGGACGGGCGGATGGTTGACGGGCAGATGGAGGAGATCGCCGGCAGCTACGAGCGCCTGAAGGCCATGAAGGAGCATTACGCCGAGCGCGGTTTTCAGCTGAAGGTGCTGGAGCCGGCGCCTCCCAATCAGAAAATCAAGCAGGGACTCCCCGGGCGTGATAAGGAGATCGAGCGCATGTGCACCCTGATCCGGAACATGGGCCGCCTGGGGATCGAAGTTCTTTGTTATAACTTCGTCGCTTATTTCAACTGGGAGCGCACCCGCTTTGATTATCCCGAGCGCGGCAACGCTCTGGTCAGCGAATACGACTACAGCAAAACCGACCATTCCGTTCTCACCCCCTGCGGGATCATTACCGAAGAGCAGATGTGGCAGAACTTCGCCTATCTGCAGCAGGCCATCGTTCCGGTGGCCGAGGAGGCCGGCGTCAAGCTTGCCCTTCACCCGGACGATCCGCCGGTCCCTGCCATCCGCGGGATCAGTCGCTTCCTCACCAGTGCGGACGCCATGGAGCGCGCCGTTAACCTGGTGCCGAGTCCCAGCATGGGCATCACCATGTGCCAGGGGAGCTTTCAGGCCATGGGCGAGGATGTGGTTGCCTGCATCCGCCGCTTTGGGGAGCTGGGGAAAATCCATTTTGTCCATTTCCGCGATACCCGCGGAGACAAATATCGTTTTCATGAGACCTTCCACGACAACGGGCCAACGGATATGGCCGCGGCGATCCGCGCCTATCGAGAGACCGGCTATCACGGCTACGTGCGGGTCGACCATGTCCCGGCCATGGCCGGGGAATCGGTGGAGCGGCCGGGCTATGGCAGCGTCGGGCGCCTGTATGCCATCGGCTATCTGCGCGGCCTGCTGGAGATGGACGGAAGTCTGGAGAACTGAGGAGGCAAGGCTATGGAACTGGATGTATTGGATCGGATCGGCGCCTGCGGCGTACTGCCCGTCATCAAGGTTCCGAGTCTGGAAAAAGCCGTCCCTCTGGCGGCGGCGCTGCGCCGGGGCGGCATCAACGCGCTTGAGATCACCGTACGAAACGAAGTTGCCCTTGACGCGATCCGGGAAATCCGTCGGAGCTTTCCGGATATGCTGGTCGGCGCCGGTACTATTCTGAATACCGGGCTGGTGGAGCAGGCCAAAGAGGCCGGGGCGCTGTTCTGTGTTGCACCGGGCTTCAATCCGGAGACGGCCGCGTATTGCCGTCAGATCGGAATGCCTTTCGTCCCGGGCTGCACCACGGCCTCGGAAATGGAAAACGCAGCCGCCTCCGGGCTGCGGGTACTGAAATTCTTCCCGGCCGAATCTTCCGGCGGCACCGCCGCGCTGAAGCTCTTTCACGGCCCTTTCTCCAAGCTGCGCTTTATCCCTACCGGCGGTCTCGGCTTTCACAATCTGCACAGCTATCTGTCGCTGGACTATGTGCTCGCCTGCGGGGGCAGCTTCATGGCCAAGGCGGATCTGATCCAGAACGAGCGCTGGGAGGAGATCGAAGCGCTGTGCCGGCGTGCCGTCGCGGTGGCCGAGGCCGCGCGCGGAAAAACACCCCCTGCTCCCGCCGTTGACCGGGCCCTCCCCTTCCCCTGTCCGCCCGGAAAGAAAATCGTCGGCTTCGGGGATCTGCTCGTATCGTTCAACCCGGAGGGATATCGGCGTTTTCTGCAGGCGGACACCATGCGCGTCAATTACACCGGGGCCGAGGCCAACGTACTCGCCTCGCTGAGCAGCTTCGGGCTCGAAACGGAGTTTGTCACACGGGTTCCGGACAATCCCATCAGCGCCTGCGCGCTGGCCTCGCTGAGCAAGCATCGCATCGGCACGGATCGTGTCCTCTTTGGGGGCGAGCGGATCGGCGTCATCTATACCGAGCGCGGTGCGGCGCAGCGTCCCTCCCGGGTCGTATACGACCGGATGCACACCGCCCTGTGTGAAATCCGGCCGGAGGAAGTGGACTGGGACACGATCTTCCGGGATGCCGGCTGGTTCCACTTTACCGGAATCACCGCGGCGCTCAGCGACGAGACGGCCCGCTGCTGTCTGGATGCCTGCCGCGCCGCGAAAGCAAAGGGCATCCCCATCTCCTGTGATCTCAACTACCGGAAGAAGCTCTGGTCCGAGGAGAAGGCACGCAGAGTCATGGGTGATCTGGTGCGCTATGTGGACGTGCTGATCGCCAACGAAGAGGACGCGGACAAAGTCCTCGGCATCCGCTCAAAAGACACCGATGTAGAGACCGGGAAGCTGAATCGGGAGGGTTACCGCGAGGTAGCCGAGCAGATCTGCGCCCGCTACGGCGTCAAAAAAGTCGGCATCAGTCTGCGGCAGAGTCTCTCGGCGTCCGACAATATCTGGAGTACCATGTTCTATGACGGCAGCGAGGCCTGTTTCTCCCGCGAATATCCGATCCATATCGTCAACCGCGTGGGCGGAGGTGACGCGTTTGCCGCGGGGCTGATCTATTCCCTCTTCCGGGGCTTTGATGCCCGGAAAACCGTGGAATTCGCCGCGGCCGCCTCCTGCCTCAAGCACAGTCTGGAAGAGGACTTTAATCTGGTAAGTGTGGAAGAGGTGCTGTCCCTGATGGAGGGGGGCGGCTCAGGGCGAGTACAGAGATAGAATTCCCAGGCGCACAGGGATTTTCGCATGGGATTCGGTTGCCGCGGCAGCGGTGAAAATCACACGCTTTCATAGGAAAACAGATGCGACAGGAGGATCTGCTATGAGTGAGAAAATCGAGGACATCTACGAGATTCGACCCCTATACGACGCCTGCCCGGAGGAATGGCGCGATCGGATTCCGGAACTGGCAGAGCGTTACAAGAAGCTGTACACCGCCCTGATTTACGACATCATGGCGGAGCAGTACGGGCTGCCCGGCCGTTCGATGAAGCCCGGCATCGGCCCGCTGGAGCGGGGAGAGCGCAACGGCAAGCTCGCCGGTCCCGCCTTCACCTCGCGCCGCTGCACCACGCCGAGCACCGATCCGGCCATCCACAACATCCGCCTGGGGCAGATGAAGAGCATGTGTCCCGGCTGCATTTTCGTCTCCGACGTGCAGGGCAATCGCAACTGCGGTCAGTTCGGAGAGATCACGGCAACGGCCATGCGCGCGGCCGGCTGTGTCGGCGCGGTGATCGACGGGTCCACCCGCGACTCCGATTATCTGATCGCGATGGGCTTTCCGACCTTTGTACGCTGGTGCAGCCCGGTGGAGGGTCTGACGCGCTCCATGATCGTCGATTACATGATCCCCATCTATGTCGACGGCGTGGACGGCATGCTGCAGATCAACCCCGGCGACTGGATTTTCGGTGATGGTGACGGAGTGGTCGTTGTCCCGAAGGATATTGTCGTCCCCGTCCTGGAAAAGGCGGAAAAGAACTTCTACGATGAGAAGCTCAGCCGCCGGGCCATGGCGGAGGGGATGAATCCCTTTGAAGTCTACAACAAATATGGCCGCTTCTGATTTCATTTCCTCTTCTTCGGAAGAAGGCCTTGCCTATGTGGTAAACCCGCGGGACAACGTGGCCACCGCCCTTGCGGATCTCCCCGCCGGCAGCCGTGTCTGTCTGACCGGCGAGACGGCGCTTGACTCGATCTTGGTCACGGAGGATATCCCGCGCGGCTTCAAGCTCGCGCTCTGTCCCCTGCCGGCCGATACGCTTATCCTGAAATACGGGATCCCGATCGGCCGGGCGACGGTCGACATTGAGCCCGGGAGCTGTGTCCATTTGCACAACATGACCAGTCTGGCAGATTTCCGCATCCAGCACTTCAACGTCCACGACGCCACGCCGGAGGACCGCCGTTACGATCTGCGGGAGGATACATGAGCCAACATACCAGTGAAACGCCGATCTGCACGGGCTTCCTGCGTGCGGACGGGCGCAAGGGCATCCGCGACAGGCTGCTGGTGCTCTATACCGTCGACTGCGCTTCCCTCGTGGCAGAGAGGGTGGCCTCAGCGCTGCGGCAGGAAGGCATAGACGCCGACCTTGTCGGCACACGCATCTGTTTCGACAACCAAGATATGATCCGGCGTCTGCTGGCCTTCTGCATCCACCCGAATGTGGGCGGTGTGCTGGTGATCGGCTTTGGATGCGAGTACATTCAGGCCTCCCGCATCTGTACCTTTGCGGCGGAATCGGGCCGTCCCGCCTCGTGGTTCCTCGTTCAGGAACACGGCGGTACGCGCGGAAGCATCGCCTTCGGCGTACAGCAGGGGAAAACGCTGTGGGAACGGATGCGTCGTCAGGAGCAGACGACCGACTTTTATCCCTCCGATCTCTGTATCGCCATGGAGTGCGGCGGTTCGGACTTCACCTCCGGCCTTACGGCCAACACCCTTCTCGGTTCGGTTTCGGACTGGCTTGTCGCCCACGGCGGCAGCAGTGTGTTTGAAGAACCGGGCGAGATGCTGGGGCTGCAGGCCTATCTGCGCGGCCGGGCCGCCGACGCGTCAGCCGCCGCCCAGATCGACGGCCTGTTTGACAAAATCGATTGCTACAGCCGGGAGAGCGGCATGTTCCACATCTCCCCCGGCAATTTTCGGGGCGGGCTCTCCTCCATCGAGGAGAAGAGCATCGGCGCGGTCTGCAAAAGCGGTTCCGCTCCGATCCAGGGCGTCGTAAAGGTGGCGCAGCGTCTCCCGCACAGCGGTTTGTGGATCATGGACCGTCTGCAGGATCGGCATTTCGGCATCGGTGCGACCGTGGCGGCCGACGCCGGCGCGCTGATGAATCTGATCACGCTGGGCTGCCAGGTCTGTCTGCTCAGCACCGGACGCGGCCATGTCGTCGGGACCCCCATCGCCCCGACGATCAAGCTCACCGGAAACAGCAAGACCTTCGCCGCCATGGGGGACGATCTGGACTTTGACGCGCACGAGCTTCTGTTCGGGAAAAACCGTCTGCCTAAGCTCCGGGACCGTTTCCTCGATCTGCTCTTCGACGTATGCCGCGGAGAGAAGACCCGGGCGGAACAGCTCGGGCATTATGAATACGAGATGCTGCCGTCGTTCCAGGACTTTGCGGCCGCGCCTCCCGCTCGCA
>JAEEGL014202406.1_pt1 | contig 10165 bp, 8 predicted proteins | sample 9134231 | NCBI WGS metagenome assembly JAEEGL01 (sample SAMN16246548, study PRJNA631951) | gut metagenome | biome: gut microbiome; feature: rumen; material: fiber-attached | host: Bos | place: Iran: Karaj | collected 2018-10
AAGTATCTGTTGAAATCGATGCCGCCGGATCGGTGGGTGAAGGAGATTGATGATTACTTCCGAAGCCTGATGTAGAGGTGCTTTTTCTCGGCCCACTACGAAAACGAAGGTTTGACAAACGCATGAAGAAGTTGTATTATTAGGGATAGGGAAGCATTTTTTTATGAAGAATACGAGGGAAGATTGTGTGAAAAGCACGTCGCTTCGGAATGGAGGTTATTATGATAAAAACAAACAAGATCAAGACAGTAGTTGTAGCCGGGATGCTTTCATTGGCTTTGACGGTACCGGTGCTTACACCGGTAGCAAATGTGGTTCCGGGTGGTCCGGTGATCACGACACAGGCTGAGGCGAAGAGTATTACCTTGTCAGCAGCTAAGAAAAAGCTTAAGAAAAAGCTCAAGTCTGCCGGCAAGTGGAAGAACGGTTACCGAATCGATCATATTGCAACTGAGCAGGGATATTATGTCTTTTACATCGTATACTGCACATCGAGTGGTTGTAATCCGGTAGGATACGCAGATGTGAAGAAAAAGACCGGAAAAGTATACTATACGTTTAAAGGCTTGTGATGAGATCAAAAGACCCCGCGGAAGCGGGGTCTTTTTTTGCACACGCCACGTGCGGAAAACCGTAAGATTGCCTTGTCTAGCGATTGACTTTTTTTATCATGTATATTATAATTGACTATGTGTGTATATTATTATTAATTAAGAACGGAGGAATTTAATTATGAAGTTTCCAAATGCTGCTGATGGTGTAAAGAAGATTTTTACTTCTGAGATCCTGATGTTGATCGGGACAGTCTGTGCAGGTATCGCCCTGCTTATGGGGCTGCTTGCCGTCGAGTCGGATAAGAATGCCATGATCGAGGGCGTTACCGATTCCAATGCGGTCGGTGCTCTCGCAGGAGGGGCCGGTTTTCTCGTATTCAGTCTCGGGGCGGCCGTGTTGGTGATCATCGCGTTGATCATCAATATTATCGGTCTTAACAAGGCGTCTAAGGATGAGGAGGATACCAACAACTTTAAGGTTGCGCTGTTCCTTCTTATCGCTTCCGTCGTGCTGACGGGAGTAGGGTCTGTTTTTACGAATTCCCAGCCGAACATGGCCAAGTGGTTAAATGTCGGTGGCGAGGTTGCCAGTCTGATCTCGACGTATTATATCCTTGACGGAATCGCTTCGCTCGCAGAAAAGATTAATAATCAGGAGCTGGCAGACAAGTCGAGAAAGCTGATCATCGCTGTCCTGTGCCTGCATATTTTCGGTCTTGTTGCAGAGAGGATTCCGGACTTTATGTCAGCCGGTTCACTGGGAACAGGACTTGCAATCGGACTTGCTGTTGTCGGTCTTGTGCTTACGATCGTATCCTATGTTGTTTATCTTGTGGTACTTTCGCAGGCAAAAAAAGCATTTGCTGAAGCGTAAATATTGAATGGGGAAAAGGGAAAAGGTGGATGGAAGACCTTTACGTCAAGAAACATTTTGTGTTACAGATTGAAGGCCGCTATCGTCAATGGGATGTGATTGCCCGACTGGATGATGGTTATGTTGTCTTTTCCCATGAGATTATGCATCACGTGTCCTTTGGTGATACCAATCGATGGAAGGATTGCTTTATCCGCAATTATCTTCACGATGTGTGGATGCATCCGATCCGGGAGGCACTGGAACTGAAGTCCGTGGAACCCGGCTCGATTCTGAACTATCGTACGGAGACGACGAATGATCGGATTTTTATCCTGTCCAAGGAAGAGCATACGAAATGGAAGGCAAATATTCCGTTGAAGACCACACCGTACTGGCTCAGGACATCCTATGGACATCTCCACACGCCTTATGTGTGGATCGTTTCGCCTGACGGACATCACATCGGAGAAGCCGTGCACGCGGCTTCTATCGGTGTTATACCGGCGATGTTTTTGAGCGTTGACGCAGTTCACCAGTTGGTTGGGCCGGTATCGGAACTTCCACCGGAATCACAGCCGGAACCGCCGGCGCCGAAGATACGGAAGATGAAACGAAGATTCTGATCCAATCGGATCAAACGATTTCGAACTATAATTACGGGAGATGAAGAATTATGAAATCAGTAAAAAGATTAAGTGCTGTTTTTCTCGCGCTGGTGATGATGATCACTATGACCGGTGCGCCGGCAGACGCGAAGACGAATATTCGACTTAGCCGCACAAGTGTTACGCTTGAAAAGGGCAAGACCGTCACTTTGAAAGTGAAAGGTACGTCCAAGAAAGCCACATGGAGTACGTCGAATAAAAAGGTTGCGACCGTAACGAAAAAAGGAAAAGTTACGGCAAAGAGCAAGGGTTCTGCCAACGTTTTTGCGAAAGTCGCCAAGAAGAAGCTGAGATGCAAAGTAAAGGTAACGGAGAGAGCGGTAAAGAGCGAGCCCCTTACCAAATATTGGGGGAAGGATTCGGCGACGGCCGAGAGCCTCAGAAGTTATGTGAAGAAGGTAACGAACAGCGCCGATAAGGCCAATTTTATTCCGGTTAAGGATCGTATCGCCGTTTTTGATATGGACGGTACGCTCACGTGTGAGACCTTTTTTACATACTTTGATACGATGATGTTTATCGACTTCTGCCTTAAGGATCATCCGGATACGGTCAGTGAGGAACTTAAGGAAGAAGTGCGTAAGATTGAACTGGGACAAACGGCAGCGCTTGAATTGGCGCAGAACTTTGCCAAGGCTTACAAGGGCATGACGGTAGAGGAATTGTATGATTATGCTGTTGAGTTTGGTAACAGAGAGACGCCGAGTTACAAAAACATGCGGTATTTTGACGGTTTCTATCTGCCGATGGTCGAACTTGTGAAGTATTTGTATGATAACGACTTTACCATCTATGTTGTCACCGGAACCGAGAGAACCACGGCGAGAGCGATCGTTGCCAATTCGCCGATTGCGGACTATGTTTCCATGAATCATATCATCGGAACGGAGTTTGAAGTCAAGGTAAAGGGCCATGAGGATGAGCAGTACAACACCAACTTCAAGTATGTACCGGGCGACCAGCTTGTGTTCACGGGTGGATTTATCCAGAAAAACCTGGACGCCAACAAGGCAATCTGGATCCAGCGTGAGATCGGACAGCGTCCGGTATTGGCGTTCGGAAACAGCGGAAGCGATACGTCCATGATGCAGTACGCGCTGGACAGGAATGCGTATCCGGCCGAGGCTTATATGATCGTGGCCGATGATCCGGAGCGCAACTGGGTAAATCAGGATTGGGCGAAAAAATCCGAGGACTACCAAGCGCAGGGATTCAAACCGGTTTCAATGAAAAATGAATTCGTTCAGATCTACCAGGATGGCATTACGCTCGCTGAAACACAGAAATGATCATAACAAAAAAACAATTATTAGCACTCGCCCTTGACGAGTGCTAATTTTTGTGCTATGATAGGTACAGTGAAATGTCATAGCGTGCCACGGTAAGAGTCGTGGCGGGCGTCGGGGAGGTGAGAAGCCATGAATGTATCCAAGTTTACTCAAAAAAGTATCGAGGTTGTGAATGGCGTCGAGAAGATCGCTTACGATTTCGGCAATCAGGAGCTGGTGCAGGAGCATCTGCTTTACAGCATGCTGACGATCGACGAGAGTCTGCTGAAGCGGCTTCTTGAGAAGATGGAGATCGATCCGAAGGTCTTCACGGCGCAGGTGGAAGGGCTGATCGCGAAGCGGCCGAAGGTCGAAGGCGGTCAGGTCTATATGGGCGACGGCCTGAACAAGGTACTGATCTATGCCGAGGATGAGGCAAAGGGTATGGGGGACGAGTACGTCTCGGTGGAGCACCTGTTTTTAAGCATGCTGAAGCGCCCTTCCCGTGAGGTAAAGGATCTTTTTAAGGAGTTTCGGATCGACAGGGAGCGCTTTCTTGCCGCGCTGCAGGAGGTACGTGGCAATCAGAAAGTGACCAGCGACAATCCCGAGGCGGTGTACGACAGTCTCGATAAGTACGGTTATAACCTGGTGGAGCGCGCCAGGGATCAGAAGCTGGATCCGGTGATCGGGCGTGATTCCGAAATCCGCAATATGATTCAGATCCTCTCACGTAAGACGAAAAATAACCCCGTTCTTATCGGTGAACCCGGTGTCGGAAAGACGGCCGTGGTCGAGGGACTTGCGCAACGGATCGTGCGCGGTGATGTACCGCAGGCATTGAAAGATAAGCAGGTGTTTGCGCTTGATATGGGGGCACTGATCGCCGGAGCGAAGTACCGCGGTGAGTTCGAGGAACGTCTGAAGGCGGTGCTCGAGGAGGTCAGGGACAGCGACGGTCAGATCATCCTGTTCATCGACGAACTGCATACTATCGTCGGAGCCGGCAAGACGGATGGTGCGATGGATGCCGGGAACCTTTTAAAGCCGATGCTGGCCAGAGGAGAACTCCACTGTATCGGCGCGACAACACTGGATGAGTACCGGGAATACATAGAAAAAGATGCCGCTCTCGAGCGAAGGTTTCAGCCGGTGCGCGTGGATGAGCCGGATGTCGAGGATACGATCTCGATCCTTCGCGGGTTGAAGGATCGCTATGAGGTTTTCCACGGCGTGAAGATCACGGATGGGGCGCTTGTGTCGGCAGCGGTGCTGTCGGATCGCTATATATCGGATCGGTTCCTGCCGGACAAGGCAATCGACCTCGTGGATGAGGCATGCGCGCTGATCAAAACGGAACTTGACTCGATGCCGACGGAACTCGATGAACTCAGGCGGCATATCATGCAGCTTGAGATCGAAGAGGCGGCGTTGAAAAAAGAGACAGACAGCCTCTCCAAAGAGCGACTCGCCGAGTTGCAGAAGGAGCTTGCCGAGGATCGGGAGACCTATACGGCGCAGATCGCCAAGTGGGATGAGGAGAAGGTCGGCCTTGACCATATTCGTGAGGTGAAGGCGCAGATCGAGGATGTCAACGCGCAGATCGAGATGGCGAAGAGTCAGTATGATCTGGATAAGGCAGCGCAGTTGCAATACGGGACGCTCCCGGCTCTGACCACCGAGCTTTCGACAGCGGAGGCAGCGGTGCAGGCTGAGGATGAGGAAGACAGGATGGTGTCCGAGTCCGTGACGGATGAGGAGATCGCGAGGATCATCTCGCGTTGGACGGGAATCCCCGTGGCGAAGCTCACGGAGAGCGAACGAAACAAGACGTTGCATCTTGACGATGAGTTACACCGTCGTGTCATCGGTCAGGATGAGGGAGTAACCAAGGTAACAGAGGCGATCATACGGTCGCGTGCCGGGATCAAGGATCCGAAGAAGCCGATCGGTTCATTTTTATTCTTAGGCCCCACCGGCGTCGGAAAGACGGAGCTGGCGAGAAGCCTGGCCGCGTGCCTTTTTGATGATGAGAATGCGATGGTGCGGATCGATATGAGTGAGTATATGTCGGAGTTTTCCGTATCTCGTCTGATCGGGGCGCCTCCGGGATATGTCGGCTATGAGGAGGGCGGGCAGCTTACCGAGGCTGTGCGCAGGAAGCCGTATTCGGTCGTGCTCTTTGACGAGGTGGAGAAGGCGCATCCGGATGTGTTCAATGTGTTCCTTCAGATCCTTGACGATGGTCGCGTGACCGATTCGCACGGGCGGACTGTCGACTTCAAAAATACGATCCTGATCATGACGTCGAATCTCGGGGCGGATTTCCTGCTCGAGGGGATCGGGCAGGACGGTGAGATCGCATCGGGAGTAGAAGAGGCTGTCGAGGGCCTGCTGAAGACGAAGTTTCGGCCGGAGTTTCTGAACCGGTTGGACGAGATCGTGATGTTTAAGCCGCTCAGAAAAGAAGATATCCGCCGGATCATCGACCTGCAGGTGGCAGATATCAACCGTCGGATCGCGGATCGCGAGCTTGAGCTTGCGGTTACGGACGCGGCGGCGGACTTCATCGCGGAGGAGGCGTACGATCCGAGCTTTGGCGCGAGACCGCTCAAGCGTTATCTTCAGAAGCATGTGGAGACACTGCTCGCGAAAAAGATTCTGGCGGACGAGGTCCACGGCGGCGATACGGTGACACTCGATGTGCAGGATGGTGGACTGGAGATACGCTAACGCTCGATGTGTGGGTCGGTTACCAAAGCGAAAACCTTTTTAGATCGCCCTTGCGAAAGCAGGGGCGGTTTGTTATAATAGAGGGGCAACTCGCGATACGCGGTTAAGGATTGGGGAGAAAGAGTGAAAAAAGTAGTTTTGAAGGAAGAGAAGAGCAAGAAGCGCGCGGCGTTTTTACTGGCGGTGATGGCTATTCTGGTCACGATCGGTGTGGCCGTGCTGGTGCTGACGACGAGAGCGGACAAGGCAGCGGAGCAGGAAACAAAGGAGATGACCGAGCGTGTGAACGCGCATCGGGATCTGGCCTTTGCCAACAAGTGGCTTGGTGACGAGGAACTCGTCGATCGTGATGAACATTATATCCGCGAAAGACTGAACGAACTCATGGAGTCGTATCAGAACCGGACAGCGACGATCCGCGTGAATAAGAAGGACCGTCGCGTCTATCATATGGAGGATCTGAAGGAGACGATCTCGTTTGTATGCAACGAGGGGGGCGAGGAGAGCGTCTATCCGGTCGGTCGTGAAGCGGCGCTCGCGAAGCACATTGTCGGGATCGACAAGGATCTGTCACTCAAGGATCAGGATGATATTCTGTCCGGCAAGCGCCAGACACAGAAGGTAAACATTACCATCCGATGCGAGTCGAATCAGAAAGAAATTACGACATTAGTAAAAAAATATTCCAAAAAATATGACAAGGCTCCGAAAAATGCAACAATTAAAACGCGTTTCGATACGCCGGGCAGTATCCGGATCACCAAGGAAAAGGATGGCCGTATGCTGGATACCACGCGAATTGCCAAGGAATTGACGGCGTATCTGGACTCCAACGAGTTAGAGAACTTCTCGAAGAATTATCAGACAACTAAGGTGAAGGCTTCTGTTAAAGCTTCTTATCTTCGTAAGATCAATACGTTGATCGGTTCGTATTCCACGCTGTTTATCTCGACGAATACCAGAGGGAAAAATGTCAAGTTGGCAGCGACCCGTATTGACGGAAAGTATCTGAAACCAAAAGAGAGAATTTCCTTCCTGGAGGTGCTTTACGATGATTCGGACGGCAAGTCGTATGGCAAGTCGGGAGGATTTTTGAATAACAAGGTTGTTCAGGTCGAGGGCGGCGGTATCTGCCAGGTGTCGACAACGGCGTATGACGCATTTTTGCTGTCGGGTATCATTCCGGTAGAGAGATATCCGCACACCTGCAAGGTCAGCTACGCCAAGCCGGGGCTCGATGCGGCGTTGGCAGTGGGAGTAAAGGATCTGGTAGTTGAGAACACACTGGATTGCCCGATCCTGATTCGTTCGCGTGTCAAAGGGAACACATTGACCGTGTCGGTGTATTCTTATAAAAACGCGAAAAAAGGATATACGTACAAGATGCGAACCGTCTCCGGGGAGGACTCGATGACCGTGGATAGTTTCCTGGATGTGTACAAAGGGAAAACGCTTGTTGAGACCAAGACTCTCGCGACGGATAAATATAAGAAATTGAGAGGTTGACGTGGAAGCCGATTTCGGTTATACTTGCGTTTGTGAAAGTATAGTAAACAGGTATGGATTGAATATAGAGAAAGGACGAAATGAAGATGAGTGAAGCGATTTTGGATGTTCGTGATCTGTCGGTGGCAATCGAGAGCGGCGGCGCGGCAGACGAAGACCTGGTGATACTTGAGAAGATTTCAATGTCGATCGGGGCCGGAGAGACGCATGTCCTGATGGGACCGAACGGGGCGGGGAAGTCCACGCTCGGCTATACCCTGATGGGGAACGAGAAGTACAAGGTGACAGGCGGTTCCGTATCCTTTGACGGTGAGGATCTGCTGGACATGAATGTCAATGAGAGAGCGAGGGCGGGGTTATTTTTATCCTTCCAGAATCCGTTGGAGGTACCTGGCGTCACGCTATCCAACTTTATCCGCAGCGCGAAGGAGCAGCGTGAGGACGCGCGGATCAAGCTGTGGGACTTCCGCAAGGAGCTGAAAGCCAAGATGGAAGTACTTCAGATGGACGAGTCCTACATGGACCGCGACTTAAATGTCGGATTCTCCGGTGGTGAGAAGAAAAAGTCCGAGATTCTGCAGCTATTGATGCTAAAGCCCCGACTGGCAATCCTTGATGAGACGGATTCCGGACTCGATGTTGATGCGGTCCGTACCGTGTCCAAGGGCGTGGAGGCGTACCAGAAGGAGCAGGAAGGTGCGCTTCTCATCATCACACACAGCACGAGAATCCTGGAGTCGCTTCATATTGACCGGACACATGTCCTGGTAAACGGGCGGATCGTGGCCGAGGGAGACGGCTCGCTTGTAGACGAGATCAATAAGAATGGATTTGAGCGTTACATCGAGAGCGCGGGAGAATAACATGGAAGAAAAGACTTACGTCGAGGATATAGACCGGAATCTGTATGATTTTAAAAATGAAGAGACTGAGGATAACTCGGTTCGCTTCGACGAAGGCCTGACGCCGGAGATCGTCGAGAAGATCTCGGCGGAGAAGGGCGATCCGGATTGGATGCGCGAGTTCCGGTTGAAGTCTCTCGAGATATACAATCAACTTGAGGTTCCGGAGTGGGGGCCGCCGATCGACGGTCTGAACATGGACAATATTGCGACCTATGTCAAGCCGAAGACAAAGATGCATGCGGAGTGGGATGAGGTGCCGGATGAGATCAAAGATACATTCGAGCGACTCGGTATCCCGAAGGCGGAGCGCGAGAGCCTCGCCGGTGTCGGCGCGCAGTACGATTCGGAACTGGTCTATCACAATGTCAAAGATGAAGTAGCGGCGCTCGGTGTCGTCTATACCGATCTTGAGAGCGCGATGCATACGGAAGAACACGCGGAGAGGATCCGCTCACACTTTATGAAGCTGGTACCGCCGACAGATCACAAGTTCGCGGCCCTGCACGGAGCGGTATGGTCGGGTGGTTCGTATGTGTACGTACCGCCGGGCGTGTCGGTGGAGATCCCGCTGCAGTCCTACTTCCGGTTGAACGCACCCGGTGCGGGACAGTTCGAGCATACGCTGATCCTCGTGGATGAGGGGGCGGACCTGCACTTTATCGAGGGGTGTTCAGCTCCGAAGTACAATATCGCGAATCTTCATGCCGGCTGTGTGGAGCTGTATGTCGGGAAAAATGCGAAGCTTCGCTATTCGACCATCGAAAACTGGTCGAAGAACATGTACAATCTGAATACGAAACGCGCGACCGTCGAAGAGGGCGGCGTGATGGAATGGGTGTCCGGCTCGTTCGGTTCCCATGTTTCCTACCTGTATCCGATGACGGTGCTCAAGGGTGACCGCTCACGGATGGAGTTTACGGGAATCACTTTTGCCGGGAAGGGACAGAACCTGGATACCGGCATGAAGGTAACACACATCGGCGAGGAGACTTCGTCGGCGGTAAGCACGAAGTCGATCTCCAAGGATGGCGGTATCTCAACCTTCCGCTCGGCGGTGGTTGTCGGTAAAAATGCCCGCAAGGCGAAGTCGACGGTTTCCTGTGCTTCGCTGATGCTGGATCGGATCTCAAGATCCGACACGATCCCGGCGATTGACGTCAGAACCAACGACGCGGATATCGGGCATGAGGCGAAGATCGGTAAGATCAGTGATGACGCGATCTTCTATCTGATGTCACGCGGCATCAAGGAAGAGGAAGCCCGGTCGATGATCGTCAGCGGCTTCGCGGATTCGGTGTCGAAGGAGCTGCCGCTTGAGTACGCACTCGAGATGAATAATCTTATCAGACTCGAGATGAAAGGTAGTATAGGATAATATGATTAGAGAGATTAATCAGATGCCGGTAAAGACGTGGAATTGGCTGAAAGTGAATGAGGTGAAACTGGAGATACCGGACGAGGTTTCATCTACTGAACCTATTGCGATCCATGCGAGTGAGAATGGGAGGTTCAGCGAGTTGCCGTTTGCGTTTGAAAATGGAGCAAATACCGAAGGGACAGTCGATAGTTCGGTAGATGAAAACATTAATCATACGATTGTAATGGACTTTAAGAGTGAGAACGTAGGAATGGGTGATGGATTTGCGTCGGTGACGACAAAGATCGCGCTTGCAAAGAA
>JAEEGL015861361.1_pt1 | contig 10165 bp, 9 predicted proteins | sample 9134231 | NCBI WGS metagenome assembly JAEEGL01 (sample SAMN16246548, study PRJNA631951) | gut metagenome | biome: gut microbiome; feature: rumen; material: fiber-attached | host: Bos | place: Iran: Karaj | collected 2018-10
AAGGCTGGTTCCGCGCCGCCGTGCGGACGGAAGCGGAAAACGATGAACTGATCGAAACCCTCAGAGAGGTGCTCTTATGAACAAAGCCAAACCGATCATGATCCAGGGGACCATGTCAAACGCGGGCAAAAGCCTGCTCTGCGCCGCGCTGTGCCGCATTTTCAAGCAGGACGGATACAAGGTCGCCCCGTTCAAATCCCAGAACATGGCGCTCAATTCCTTCATCACGGACGAAGGGCTCGAGATGGGGCGCGCGCAGGTCGTACAGGCGGAGGCGGCGGGCGTGAAGCCTTCCGTGCGGATGAACCCCATCCTGCTCAAGCCCACGACGGACGTCGGCTCGCAGGTCATCGTGAACGGCGAGGTGCGCGGAAACATGCGCGCCGTCGATTATTTCAAATACAAGACCTCGCTCATCCCCGACATCATGCGGGCGTACGACTCCCTCGCCGCGGAAAACGACATCCTCGTCATCGAAGGCGCGGGCAGCCCCGCCGAAATCAATCTGAAATCCGCCGACATCGTGAACATGGGCATGGCGAAGATGGCGCACGCTCCCGTCCTGCTCGTCGGTGACATCGACCGGGGCGGCGTCTTCGCCCAGCTCTACGGCACGGTCGCCCTGCTCGAGCCGGACGAACGCGCCATGGTCAAGGCGACGGTCATCAACAAATTCCGCGGCGACGTCTCGATCCTCGCGCCCGGGCTGGATATGCTCTTTGACCTCGTGAAGGTCCCCTGCGCCGGAGTGGTTCCCTATGTCCGGGTCGAGATCGACGACGAGGACAGCCTGAGCGAACGGCTGACGGCGGGAGAGCGCAAGGAAATCGACATCGCGGTCATTTCCCTGCCCCGCCTCTCGAATTTCACGGATTTCACGCCGCTTTCCCGCTTCTCCACGGTGTCCCTCCGGTATGTGAAAAACCTCTTCGAGCTCGGCTCGCCCGATCTCATCGTCATCCCCGGCACGAAGTCCACGGTCGCCGATCTCAAATGGATGCGGCAGAACGGACTCGAGGCGGGCATCCTGAAGGCGGCGTCCCGGGGGACCCCGGTCTTCGGGATCTGCGGGGGACTCCAGATGCTCGGGACAAAAATCTCCGATCCCTTCGGCGCGGAGGGCGGCGGCGAGATCGCCGGGATGGGGCTTCTCCCCCTCGAAACCGTCTTCGCGAAGGAAAAGACCCGCACCCAGACCGAGGGCGTATTCGAAAACGTCGGCGGGATGTTCTCTTCCCTGAACGGCCTCTCTTACCGCGGGTACGAGATCCACATGGGGCAGAGCGGAGAAAGCGGAGCGGTCGTCGAAAACGGGAACGTCTACGGCAGCTACATCCACGGGCTCTTCGACGGGGACGGGATCGCGCAGGCCGTCGTCCGCGCCCTGTTCGAAAAGCGGGGACTGACTTTCGACGAGGACGCCGTGTTCAACGTGCGGGCGTACCGGGAATCGCAGTACGATCTTTTGGCGGACACGGTCCGGGGCGCGCTCGATATGGACCTTGTGTACCGCATTCTCGAGGAGGGCGTATGATCCATCTCTATCACGGCGACGGCAAGGGCAAGACCACGGCAGCGGTCGGGCTTGCTGCCCGGGCGGCGGGCGCGGGGATGCGTGTGCTGTTCGCGCAGTTCTTCAAGGACGGCTCGTCCTCGGAAATCGTCTCGCTGAACCTTCTGCCCGGCGTCACGACAGCTCATCCCGGTCTGCACTACGGACGCTTCAAAACCATGACCGACAAGCAGCGCTCCGAGATCCATCAAAGCTACTGTGCCATGCTGAGCGACGTCATCCGCCGCGCCGCGGACTTCGATCTGATCGTGCTCGACGAGGCGGTGTCCGCCTTCGGCTACGGCATGCTCGAAAAGGATGAGCTGCTCGGATTTCTCCGGGACGAGGGCGGCAGACGGGAGATCGTTCTCACCGGCCGCAATCCCGCGCCCGAGCTCAAAAAACTCGCCGATTACGTCACGGAAATGAAAAAAGAAAAGCACCCCTTCGACGTCGGCGTCACCGCGCGGCGAGGGGTGGAGTATTGAGCGGCACGATCCCGCTGGACGGTCCCGCGGGACGGCCTGTGCGGCGCAGTCCCGCGCGGCGCAGCACGGTTTGCCGCGCCTTGTCACACGCGGCCCGTGCAAAAGCCCAGCTGACTGCCACCGGATCCGGTTCATTCCGTCCCTTCCGCCCCCGAGCCTTCCCCGATCCCGAGAATCTCGCGGACGGGGATTTTTTCTCCGCTCTCAAAGACGATGATCCCCTCGATCGGATCGAGACGCCGGACCGATCCAGTGACGGTGACGATTCGTCCGCCGTCCTTTTTTCCGTCCGGAATGAAATACGTAAATGAGGCGGGTTCCCCGCTTTGCAAGAGCTCGTTCAGCCTGCGGTCGATCTCGTCCTTCTGTTCGTCGGTCAGCTCGATCCGACTGTCCGTCAGGCGTCCGGTTTCCGCGATCACCGCGCCATAGCCCGTCAGCGCTGCAAAGGGAGAAAACTGCGCCGCCCGCTCGGTCATCGTCATGCGGGGATGCTTCACGGACTGATGATGGGGAAGATGGATGATGTCGTCGTATCGCCCGCTCATGCTCTCCCCCATTTCTCAATCAGCCGCTCCGTTTCCCGGCGGATCGCCTCGTCCTCTGTGGCGTCAAGAAGCTCGGTGAGCGCGCCGACGGTCTCCCATCTCGCGGGGAACGCGCGCCCGGACGCCGGATCAAAAAAGTGATCCAGACAGCGGAGCATGCGGAGAACATGCTCCGCTTCCTCGCAGAACAGGATTTCACAAATCCCGTCGATCCCGTCCTCCGCGCTCATCTCCTCCAGCGTTCCCCAGGGACCGGAGAACTTGCCCCAGGGACCGGTGTGATCCTCGAGGCTTTCCACGGATGCGATGTCGCTGTCGAAAAACAGGAAGAACGGAAGCTGCAGAGCCTCCTCGGCCCGTCCGAATTCGTGTTCGTTGTATTCCTCGCCGTTGTGCGAGCAGACCCCTTCAAATGTATTCCCCATCGTATCGGTGATGCGAACGCATTTGCCGTCGAATCGCTTCAAGTCAAGCATCGCGCTCCTCCTTTTGAAACCGTCATCTTCCCCCGGTTCCTCACGCTCTGTGCCCGCCGACCTGTTCGTTGCGCTCGCGGGCCGTCGCGCCTTCTTCGAGGTTCATCCCCTTCAAGATGGCGTTCTTGCCGTATTTCTTCTTGATGTCGAGCAGAGTCCGCTGAAGCTGTTTTTCTTCGGCGTCCGCCTGCTTTTCTTCTTCTCTCCGTTTTTCGAGCGCGGCGGGGTCCGTGAACAGATCGAGCTGTTCTCCCTCCGCGTCGAGGGGGATCTCGCTCTCCGGGATCACGCGGTTCGCGACGACGTACATCCGGCGCACGAGCAGGTCCGGGTTCACGATCCGGTCGTACAGCGCGCCGACCGCGTCCATGATCTTCCGCGTCGAGGAGGTGTACCCGCCGAGGTTCGCCGAGCCGTGCGCGGATTTCGGAACGACCCTTCCGTACCAGTCCGTCTCCGTCTCTCCCCGATAGTCCTTGTTTTTCCCCTCGTAGCAGACGGTCAGCACCATCTGATCGCAGACGAGCCCCTTGTCCACGAGGTCGAGCACGAGCAGATCGGTCATCTCGAGCGCGATCAGCCTCCCCTTTGCGGCGGGGTACGGCTCGGGGAGCACCTGCCCGGAGCTGACGGAGGAGGACTCCGGCCGATATGCCTTGATCGCGGCGAGGGTGCAGGGTTCCCACCCCCACGCGTGGTCGATGAGCAGCTCCGCGTTCACGCCGAAGAGCCGGTAGAGCTTGTCTTCGCTGTAAAGGGAGAGCCGCGCGACGTCGCCCATCGTATAAAGTCCGTTTGATTCGAGCTTCGACGCGATCCCGCGGCCGACCCGCCAGAAATCGGTGAGGGGTCGGTGCTCCCACAGCTCCCTCCGATAGGTCATTTCGTCCAGCTGCGCGATCCGCGCGCCGTTTTCGTCGGCGGGCATCTTTTTCGCCATGATGTCCATGGCGATCTTTGCGAGGTAGAGATTTGTCCCGATCCCGCAGGTCGCGGTGATCCCGGTCTCGCCGAGCACCTCCCGCATGAGCTTGACGGCAAATCCCCGCGCGTCGAGCCCGTAAAAATCAAGATAGGTCGTCGCGTCGATGAAGACCTCGTCCACGGAATAGACGTGAATGTCCTCCGGCGCGACGGAGCGGAGGTAGATCGCGTAGATCTTCGCGCTGACGTTCATGTAATGCGACATCTGCGGCCGCGCGATCACGAAGTCCGCTTCGAGGGACGGGTCGGCGAGCTCTTTCGCGTCCGCGGATTTTCCGCGGAACGGACGGTTCCCGTTTTTCCGCCGCCGCTCGGCGTTGACCTGCCGCATCCGCTGATTGACCTCGAAGAGTCTGGCGCGTCCCGGAATGCCGTACGCCTTCAGGGCGGGAGAGACGGCAAGGCAGATCGTTTTCTCCGTCCGGCTCTCGTCCGCGACGACCAGATTGGTCCGCAGCGGATCGAGCCCGCGCTCCACACACTCCACGGAGGCGTAGAAGGATTTCAGATCGATGGCGAGATAAGTCCTCTCCGCTCCCATGTTTTTCACCTCCGCCCGGGATTCTTCCGTCGTCCTGTCCGGACATATCCCGTCCGCCCTCCCCGCCAGCCGACGGTCGGATGAACGCGGAGGATATCTCCGTTCTCTTCCTTCATTATAGCACACGGAAGCCGCGTCCGCAAGTGCCTCTCTGAGAGGATTTGCGCCGCGATCCCGGCGGGGATCGCGTCCCCCCTCTTGACTTGACGAGCGTTTTCGGATATACTGTTCTCAGTACGCGGGGGCTGCCGCACATTCCCGCAGAAAGGGAGGCGCCGTTATGATTTTGATCGAAGAAAAAACGCCGTATTCCGCATTTTTCAAAACACCGTGCGCCGGGTCACGGAGCGGATCGGGTCCCAGTATTCCTGCGCCGCCGTCGCCGTGGTCCGGGGAGACGAGCTGCTGCTCAAATTCTCCGCCGGGAACCGTCAGGATTTCAGCGGTACCGAGCTGCGCCATCCCGACCCGAAGCCCGTCACAAAGCGCACCCTTTTCGACATGGCTTCCGTCACGAAGCTCATGTCCACCACCATGATCGCCTTGCGGCTCATGGAAGAGGGGGCATACTCGCCCTATGATCCCGTCTCGCGCTTTCTCGGGGACGCCGGGAATTACGGCTCCGTGCAGCTGCGCCATCTGATGAACCACACCTCCGGGCTCTCCCCGCACATCCCGCTGTATTCGGTCTGCGCCGACCCGTCGGAGGCGATCGGGACGATCCTTTGCTCCGAGCCCCTCGGCAAGCCGGGAGAAGAGGTCCGCTACTCCTGCATGGGATACATCCTGCTCGGGCACATTCTCGAGACGATCGCGGGCGCGCCGCTCGACAGACTGGCGGACGAGCTGGTCTTTTCCCCGCTCGGCATGAAGACCGCCTGCTTCAACCCGCTTTCCCGCCCGGACCGGATCGACCCCGCCGAAGCGGACATCGCCGCGACGGAGCTGTCCCGTCACACCGGGTATTACATCGTCGGGCACGTCCACGACGAAAACGCCCATTTTCTCGGCGGAACTGCGGGAAACGCGGGCGTCTTCGCCTCCCTCGACGACATGACCGCCTTCGCGAAAATGCTCTCGAACCGCGGTTCCCTCACGGGAAAGCGCTTTCTGAACCGCCGCACCTTCGAGCTGGCGATCCGCGACTATACCATAGGGCTTGCAGAGGACCGCGGGTACGGCTTCTCCCTCCGGCGGCACGATCTGTCCGCGTCGGGCGAATTCACGACGCCCGGGTCCTACGGACACAACGGCTACACCGGCACCTCCGTCTACTGCGACGCGAAAACGGGCGTTGCAGTGGTGCTTCTCACCAACTCCGTCCATTACGGCCGCGAGGACCGCTCTCCCTTCTTCCGCGACCGGAGGATCTTCCACAACGTCGCGCTGACGGAAGCGGACCGCGCGCTCGGGTGTGACCGCCTGTTCCCCGGGGAAACGGAACCTTGGGGCGCGCCGTCCGTGTTTGAGTGAGACGAATAGGGGAAACGCGGCTTTCTCAGAAAGCTTGGCAAAGAACTTTCACACGACTGGTACGGCAAACCGCTCAACGTACAGTTCGGGGTTGTGTGCGGCGCACCGATGAATCATTTCGAATTCTTCTTGATCACATGAGTATAAATCCGGGCGGCCACCCTGTGAAAGGAGGAACCACTTTGACGAAACTGACCGTTCTCTCCGGCGCGGACGTTTTGCTGTCCTCACCGGAGACCTTGAATCAGCTGGCTTGCTTCGGGACCGTCGGGCTCGTCACGAACCCCACCGGGATCACGAAAAGCGCGGTTCCCGTTTACGAAGAACTGATAAAGTCCGTCCCCCTTACCGCGCTGTTTTCCCCGGAGCACGGGGTGCGCGGCGACCGGCAGGCGGGCGCGGCGGTCGACGAATACCGGGACGATAAGACGGGGCTGCCCGTATATTCCTGCTACGGTCCCGGAAAGGGACGCGCCGAAGAGGCTCTCGCTTCCCTCGGATGTTTGCTGTTCGACATTCAGGACATCGGTTCCCGCTACTACACCTACCAATACACCATGACGGACTGCATGAGGACCGCGGCGGCGCGCGGCGTGCCGGTATGGGTGCTCGACCGGCCTCCCATGATCGGCTGCACGGCGGAGGGCAATCTGCTCGACCGGCGGTTCGCGTCCGGCGTGGGTCGCTTTCCGCTCGCGGCGCGGACCGGCATGACGCTCGGCGAGCTCGCGCTGTATCTGAACGATTCCGAAGGGATCGGGTGCGAGCTCAGGGTGATCCCCTGCCGGGGCGTTTTCCGCGGGATGTTTTTCGACGAGGGCGATCTCCCCTTCGTGTGCCCCTCTCCGAATCTCCCCTCCGTCGACTGCGCGCTGATTTACGTCGGAACCTGCCTCTTTGAGGGGACGAATCTCTCGGAGGGACGCGGGACCACGAAGCCCTTCGAGCTCTTCGGCGCGCCATGGCTGGATTCCTCCGCCCTGTGCCGGGAACTGAGGGCGCTCGAGGATGCCGGGGTCCTGCCGGGATGCCTGTTCCGCGAGGCCGCGTTCACGCCCACGTTCTCGAAATACGCGGGGGAGAGCTGCCGCGGCATCCAGATCCACGTCACGGACCGCCGGGCGTTTCGGCCGTTCGACACGGGGGTATATGCCGTCTCGCTCGCCCGCCGTCTCCACCCCGACCGCACGGTCTGCCGTCCCTTCCTCGCGAATCTGTTCGGCTCAGACGAAATCCTGCAGGAGGATTTCGCCCCCGCGGCGTATCTTGCCGCGCTTGATGCTCCGCTCGCCGCGTACCGGGAAAGGATCAGGCGCTTCCGGCTCTATCCCGAGGAAACCGAAGCCGCGCCGGAATAAACCGCTCGCCCGAAAAAGAAAAACACGGAGGCCCGGCCCGTCGACTCCGCCGGGCTGCCCGCCGCCGCTGCCTGAGGAGGTCATATGAAAACAGGTATTTCCGTCCACTTCGCATGCTCTCCGGACGCCGCCCGCGAAACCTTTTCGCGTCTGCGTCTGCTCGGCTACGACTGCGCCGATCTGCAGAGCTTTGTCGACACCGAAACCGAATGGTTTTCCTCTCCGGACCGCGATCTCCTCTGGCGGCAGATCGGCGAGGCCGCCCGGGACTCTGGGATCGAGATCTCCCAGACGCACGGCCCGTGGCGCTTCCCTCCCCGGGATTTCACCGAAGAGGACCGCGCGGAGCGGTTTGAGAAGATGTGCGCCGCGCTCGAGGGCACGGCGGCGGTCGGCGCGCCCTGCATGGCGATCCACAACATCATGCCCTTCGGCGCGGACAAAAACCCGGAGCCACAGCGCTTTCTCGACATGAACCGGGAGTTCTTTTCGCGGCTTCTCGAAAAGGCGAAGGCATGCGGCACGGTGATCGCGCTCGAAAACATGCCGTTCCCGAATCTCACCCTTTCCACGCCGAGCGAGGTGCTCGCCTTCGTGCGGGAATTCGATTCCCCTTATTTCCGCGTCTGTCTCGACACCGGACACGCGGCGGTCTTCGGGCTCTCGCCGGGCGAATCCGTGCGTCTGATCGGGAGGGACGCCCTCGCCTGCCTGCACGTCCACGACAACGACGGCGTGCACGATTACCACTGGCTCCCGTACCGCGGCGTGATCGACTGGGCGGACTTCTCCCGCGCGCTGCACGAGATCGGCTTCGACGGCGCGCTCTCCCTCGAGACGAACGTCAGCGGAAAGCTCCCGCCGTCCGTCCGGCCGGAATGGGAAAAGGCGCTTGCCGCCACCGCGCGTGCCCTCACCATGAAGCCGTAAGAGCCGCCCCCGCGCGCGGCATGCCACAAGACGAGAAAACGCACCCGCTCCTTTGCACAAGGATCGCGGACGCGGTTTTTTGATGTTCGTTCGAATCTCAACCGAAAAGGGGAAAACGCGGCTTTCCCCGAAATGAAAGCTCGCGATGCTCCGCATCGCCGGCAAAGAACTTTCATTCGACCGGTGCGGCGAACCGCTCAAAGAGCATTTCGGGGCAACGTGAAGCGCCGTCCCCGTCCATCCGATCTCACTGCGCGCCCGCACGGCATTCCGCCCGGCATTCTGCCCGGCATTCTGCCCGGCAGGTCGAACGGCTGATGAGGTACGCGAGGCGGGAGACGAAGTCTCCGTCCGGGTGCCGTCCCTCGCTCAGCATCCGGCAGAAGAACAGAAAGCAGTAAATCGCCTCGTGATCGTCGCCGATCTCCACCGTGAGCGCCCTTCCCGTGCCGGGGTGGGTAAAGCCGCAGGCCTCCCGGTTCAGCCAGCGCCGGAAGTTTCCCTCCCCGTCCCGCATGGCGCGCTCCACCGCGCGTCGAAAAGCCCGGGCCCCGCGCGTCCCCGCGCCGCGCGCACGGCGCAGAGCTTCCTTGTGCCGAAACAGCCCGGCGTCGAATTCCCGATACGTCATGCTCTTCGTCTCCCTCATCTTCTCCGCTCCTCCGTTTTCGGGGGATCGCCTGCGATCCTTCTCCGCTTTAGGATATGCCGTCTTCGCCGCGGAATATGCGGGTCCGAGAGAAAAAGCGAGCCGCTGCATTTCTCCGTTTCCGGATCCATGCAGCAGCTCCGTTTATCTTCTTTTCAGAGGCTCTTTTCAGGTGGCCCGAGCGGCCCTTGTCCTTCCCCCGCGCACCTGCGCCGCGCACTTGCGCCCCGCACTTGCGCCGCGCGTTCCCGCGCGCGGGTTCGGTCAGCGCTTCTCGAGAAGGGGACGCAGGGCGGACGCGATCTCGGCTCTCGACGCGGGCTCGCCCGGGCGGAAATCGCCGTTTTCATCCGCCGTCAGGATACCGTCTGCCGCGGCCCACGCGACCGCTTCCGCCGCCCAATCGGACGCGCCGGCGACGGCGGCGGGTGCGTATTCCGCGTTCGGGACAAGTCCCCTCCCCTCGCCCTTCGCCCAGCGGAACAGGATCAGCGCGAGCTGTTCGCGCGTCACGGGATCGTTGGGACCGTACTCGCCGTTGCCGTATCCGAGTACAATGCCCTGCGACGCCGCCCATTCCACGCCGTCCGCGTACCATTCCCCGGCGGGCACGTCCGTAAACGTTCCGGTGCCTGCGACGTCGGGTTTGCCCTCCATCCGCCACAGGATCGTCACGATCATGCCGCGCGTGAGCGTTCCGCTCGGATCGAACAGCACCTCGGACACGCCGTTCATGATTTCGTTCTTGTAGACGAATTTCACGTCGTCGTAGAAGGAGTCCGTTTTGCAGACGTCCCGGAAGGGAAGCTCGTCCTCTGTGGGCGGAATCTCACCCTGCCTCTCGAGCGCCTGCCGTCTCCTCAGCGCCTCGGTCGCTCTGCGGATCGATTCGATCATGGCGCGCAGCTTCGCCTCGGCTCTCTCCCGCTCTTGTTCTTCGCGCTCTTCCTTATTTCGCTGCGCTTCGAGGTATTCTTCAAGCTGTTCGAGGATTTCGTCGATCGACGCCTGATTTTCCTCCGGGGTCTTGTCGTGATCGTACGGAAGGTTTTCGACAGCGCTCTTCGCTTCCTCGATCAGCCCTTCGACTTCTTCGCTGTCGCCGGGCTGTGCGAGCGCGTCGGCGCTCTGCTGCGCCTCGTCCTTCGCGTCTTCGAAATCGTTCT
>JAEEGL016088117.1_pt1 | contig 10165 bp, 8 predicted proteins | sample 9134231 | NCBI WGS metagenome assembly JAEEGL01 (sample SAMN16246548, study PRJNA631951) | gut metagenome | biome: gut microbiome; feature: rumen; material: fiber-attached | host: Bos | place: Iran: Karaj | collected 2018-10
AAGCGCTCTACCGAACTGAGCCACACCCCGCTATTGCGCCGCCATCCGACGGCGACGCAAATTATATCATAAAGACGACGGAATGTCAAGCCTTTTTTTACATAACTCCTCTTGAAGATAAAATCTGTTTGATGGATTCGATCTTTACAGATACCGCAAGAAGTTCCGTTGCAAGCTTCAGATCGTCGAGCGGAGGAAATGACGGCGCGATACGGATGTTTTTGTCGTCCGGATCTTTTCCGTAAGGATAGGTCGCGCCGGCGTCCGTCAGCGTTACGCCTGCTTTTTTGCATCTTGAAACGATTGCCTTAGCACAGCCGGGAAGGGAATCGAAACTTATGAAATACCCGCCGTGCGGCTTAGTCCATTCTGCAATCCCGAGACCGCTGAGCTCGCGTTCGAGTATTGCCTCGACAGATTCGAATTTGGGACGGAGGATTTCGGCGTGCTTTCTCATGTGCTCGCGCATTCCCTCTATGTTTTTGAAAAACCTGACGTGACGGAGCTGATTTATTTTATCGTGACCGATCGTCTGGACGGAGAGCTGAGTCTTTATTTCGTGAAGGTTGTTCGGGGACGCGGCAATGCAGGCGATACCCGACCCCGGGAAACTGATCTTTGAAGTCGACGCGAATTTATAGACCATGTCGGGGTGCCCCGCCTTCCGGCATTCGTCGAGTATTTCAAGGATCGTATCCTGCCTGTCGTCGTAGAGATGGTGTATCGAATACGCGTTGTCCCAGAAAATCCTGAAGTCATTCGCTTTCGGACGGAGCGCGGCAAACCTTCTGACCGTTTCATCGGAATATGAATAGCCCTGAGGATTGGAGTATTTCGGTACGCACCAGATGCCCTTTATCGACTCGTCGCTGCTGACCAGCTCCTCGACGATATCCATGTCGGGGCCGGTCTCATACATCGGAACGTTGATCATGTCGATCCCGAAATACTCGGTTATCCGGAAATGTCTGTCATAACCGGGAACGGGACAGAGAAACTTTACGCCGTGCTCCCCGAGACGGCACCACGGAACGTTTCCCATGACGCCGTGCGTATAGCAGCGGGAAACGGTATCGAACATTACGTTCAGGCTTGAGTTTCCGTATATTATTATCTCGTCGGGACGGACCTCCGTGAGCTGTGAAAGAAGTTCCTTCGCCTCTTCTATTCCGTCGAGAACCCCGTAATTCCGGCAGTCGGTACCGTCTTCACACGCAAGGTCGCAGCCGGAACCGAGGATGTCCATCATCCCGAGTGAAAGGTCAAGCTGTTCTCCGCACGGCTTGCCCCTTGACATATTCAGAGAAAGTCCGAGCGCCTTATAGTCGCGGTATACCGACTTGTAGGACGAAAGCATCCCGGAAAGTTCTTCGTTTGATAGATCAACGTACTTTGTCATCACGTCCCCCGATCATCCCCCGGCGGCAGGGAAATGAAAGATCTGAAAAACAATTATTCAATAAACGTCATAAAAAAACCGCCGGCGATTATTATATCACCGGCGGTTTGTTATGTCAATATCCCGATCTCATTTTCAGGCGTTTTTATCAAACCAGTATTTTTTGTAAGACCTTGTAAGCGCCGCGCAGTGTCTCAGAACTCTGAAGTTCCTTTTAAGACCGGGGTCTTTGCCGTTGAACACCGTCGAGACGGCGCCGCGCTTTCTGCGTATCCGTTTTATTTCGTCGCGAAGGTTCTCGTTCCCGATGTATTTTATCGCAACGCCGACGGGTATCTCAGTCCATATCGTTTCGTTTCGGGAAATGACAGGTTCGGAACGTTCCTCGTGCGCGATAACGTCGTCGCAGAGCTCCTTCATGAGGTTATGACCGGCCGCTCTGACGTAATACGACGATCTTCCGGGTCTCGGATTGATCTCAAAGAGCATGTATTTCTTCCGTACGGCGTCGTATTTCATGTCAAAGTTCGAAAAACCGACGTATCCTAAACCGTCAAGAAAATCTCTGATTCTGCCGCATATCACGGGGTCATATCTGCTTATGATGGTCGCGTAGTTTCCGATCGTGGCGGGTGAGTATTCTTCGAGCACGGGCTGCCCGAGCGACATGAAACGCACCTTGCCGTCTGAACCGGAGTAGCAGTTGAGCACCCTCATTGCGTCGTCTCCTCCGGGTATGAATTCCTGTACTATAAGCTTGCCGCCATACCCGGAACCGGACATGACGGATATAAGATCCCGGTATTCTTTATCGGTATTTATGAAAAAAACTTTTTTCTTTCCTGCAAAATCAGCGTGACAGTATTCGTATCCGTTGCTGTTTTCGGGCTTGACGACAAGCGGCGGTGTCAGCGGAGGAGCTTCGGGATATTTACCCGTTTCATCCGGAGATACGACGGATGTTTTAGGGTAGTCAAGCCCCTTTTCGTCGCAAAGAGCGTAAAACCTGTCCTTTGTCTCAAATGTGCTAAAATGAGAATACGAGGTGAAGCGGTTTGCCGCAAGACCGTTAAACACGGAAGCGTATTTTGAAAGGAGTCTCGCGTATCCGTCGGAGCACGGAACGACAACGGGGATGAACCCTTCGGATTTCTTTTTTTTCAGAATTCCGGCAAGCGCGACGGGAAAGACATCTTCCGAGTCGAAGTCGGGTATTTTTTCAAGATCAAGGATTCTGCTGTCCCTTGTCGGATAATACCTGAGCGAGCAGAGGAGAAGCGGCTTTTGCCGGCAGAATTCTCTGAACTGTCTTGCACACCCGTACGCGTTTTCGTCGCTGCCGAGAATGACCGGCAGGACGGAGTCATATAAACCGTTATATTTCATCTGACCTTTATCTCAAAACGAAGAACTGCTCATACCAGAGAAGGAATGAGTAGACAGTGTAAACCGCCCTGGCGTTGCTTTTCTTTCCGCTCAGATGCTCGTCGAGCATCTTCATTAGCTTTTCCGTGTCGAAAAACTCTCCGGCGTAGTCTTTTTCAAAGACCTCGCGAACGCGCGAGGCGTATTTTTCATCCCTGAGCCAGACTCTGAAGGGTACGAGAAATCCGGCTTTTTTACGTTCCGCCCAATCCCTCGGGATTTTTCGGTCGGCGGCCTCTCTGAATACCCGTTTTGTTATCTTACCGCGTGTTTTCTGCCCGTCGGTAAGCGTTCTTGCAAGGGAGAACACTTCCTTGTCAAGATACGGGACGCGGAGCTCGAGCGAGTGAGCCATCGTCATTTTATCTGCTTTAAGGAGTATATCGTACGGCAGCCAGAGCCGCATGTCGAGATAAAGCTTCTTTGTCAGATCCGAACAATTCCCGGCTGAACGGTAGATCGGCTCGGTAACGTCCGTAAAAGATACGGAGGAGCGGTATTTTTCCGAGAGTATCCCGTTCGCCGCGTCGTCGTCCATTATAAACGCCTGTCCGATATACGATTCCTCGAGTGTTTTCCCGCCTTGTTCGAAAAAGCGCCTGAGGTGTTTGTTTTTGATTTTCCCGGCTGAACGGGATATCTTTTTTCTGAATGAAAGCGGAAGCTTTTTGTACGCCCTGAGCCAGCCGCTTTCGACGTATTCGGCGTAGCCGCCGAAGAGCTCGTCGGCTCCTTCGCCGGAAAGAACGACCTTCAGGTCGCGCGATGCGCGTTCCGCGAGAAAATAAAGAGGCACCGCCGAAAGGTTTGCGTGCGGCTCGTCGGAATGATACTGGACGGACGGGAGAGCGTCGAAAAATTCCGCCGCCGTAATCCGTTTGGTTTCGTTTTTAATTCCGAGCCGTTCGCAGAGCTCGGCGGCGAGGGAACATTCGTCAAAACCGTCGAGGGCAAATCCGACGGAATACGTTTTGTCGGGACGGGAGGCGGATACGATGTAGCTTGAATCGACGCCGCCCGAAAGAAACGCGCCGACTTCCACATCCGCGATCTCGTGATATTTTACCGAAGAAACCACGGCGTCGTCGATGAGCTCCGCCGTTTTATTGTCCGGACGGCGCACAGGATCGTAGGTCGCCTCGAAAAAGATTTCGGTGTGAAGTCCGCTTTTGACGTCGAACGTGAACTGGGTTCCCGGAGAAAGCTTGAATACGTTTTTGAATATTGTTTCCGGAAGCGGCGAGTACTGAAAAGTGAGATATAGCTTGAGAGCGTCCGGGTTTATTTCTTTTCTGAACGACGGGTAGGGAAGAAACGACTTTATCTCCGACCCGAAAATGAATCCGTTTCCGGTATCGCAGTAATAAAACGGTTTTATACCGAAATAGTCCCGGGCTCCGTAGAGGGAACCGAGCCTGGAGTCGTAAATGACGAACGCGAACATTCCGCGGAGCATCGAGGCGGTTTTTGTACCGTATTTTTCGTATACCCGGAGTATCGTCTCCGTATCGGATTTTGTCCGGAACCCGATTCCTTCCCGGGAGAGCGCTTCGCGAAGTTCGAGATAGTTATATATTTCGCCGTTGAAAACTATAACGTATCTCCCGTCATCAGAGACGATCGGCTGATCTCCGCCTTCGAGGTCGATAATGGACAGCCGCCTGAAACCCAGCGCGCACAGCCCGTCGTCAAAAGACCCGTCGCTGTCCGGGCCGCGATGGACGATGGTTTCCTTCATGTTTTCAAGGATTTCGCGGCGGTCAAAACCTTCGCCGCCGCAAAAACCGACAAATCCGCACATATAGGTTCTCCGAATTGATTAAAAGATTATATCACTTTCCCGGCGAGCGATCGGTGTCTTCCGACAACCTGTAGGTTATCAGCTCACTGGAAAGTCCCGAGGTTATCGAGACGGTTATTCCTTCACACATCATTTGATATCCCGTAAGTTCGACGGTTTGACGCGAATTGTCGAATGTGACCAGATATTTTTTCCCGGCCGACGCGCCCTTCGGCCGGATGATTATCGGCTCGTCCGCTCTGCGCGGCATGCTGAACACGCAGATGACTCCGCGTTCGCCGTCGGGGAGCGCCTCCTCTATCGCGCACACGCCGTTTTTAAGTATTTCGTTTGAATCGAAATTGTGATGATAAATAAGGCAGTCACTCAGCATTGGGCGTATGAAGCTTTTATACAGGTCGGTGGAGTGCTTTACGAAAGCGAAAACGTCGCCGTTCATTCTGAAATCGCTCTGAGCAAAACAGTTGAGCGACATGTGAGAAAGCATCGCGTTCCTCATATGAAAGTCCAGAGAGCCCGCCGTATGGCAGTTCATTCCGGCAACGAGCCTGTCTACTCTTTCGGGAGGCAGCAGCATCGTCATGCCGTTTGTTATCAGGAGGGAACGCGGCGGGATCTGGTTGTCTGATACCCATGTGTGGTCAAAAAATCTCAGCATGCCGAGATCGCACCTTCCGCCGCCTCCGGCGCAGTTTTCGAAAACGACGTCGGGAAAACGTTTTTTCAGACGGCCGTAGAGCCCGTAAAAACCCTCCACCTGTCTGATCGCCCTACATTCCCTTATTCCGGTGTCGCAGTTGATGTGGAAATACTCGCTTGTGTCAACATTGTAATCAAGTCTGAAGAGATCGAGGTGATAGTCGGTAATGACCCTCGATATTTCGGACTCGCACCAGTTGACGACCTCTTTTTTCGTCAGATCAAGATATCCGTCGGATTGTTCTCCGTCGTAGTGAACGGTGAACCAGTCGCGGTGCTTTTCATAGAGGGCGGTGCCGGCGCCGATTCGCTCGGGTTCCATCCACAGCCCGAATTTCAGTCCCTTTGATTTTGCATACTCCGAGATTTCCGCAAGTCCGTTTTGGAATCTCTCGGTTGAGTAGTTCCAGTCTCCGGCCTTTTGCCACCAGAGCTCAAGCACAGATCCGTCGGACGGCGAAACGTACCAGCCGGCGTCGATGAAAAAAGCCTCTGCTCCCGCCTCCGCCATCTGATCGATTGCTCCCTTGATATTTTCAACACTGAGTTCGTTCTCGGGTCCTATCCCGGAACAGATGACACATCCTTCACGGTTTGCCTCAGGCAGGCAGAGTACGGATTTCCTCGTATGCGCGTGCATTGCGTTTATCGCGGCGTCGGCGTCGCCGTGGATCATCCCGATATGCAATGACGGCGACGTAAGGGTTTCGCCCGGACGGAGAACGTAAAGTGGCCTGAACGAATCGATTTCGGCCGAGAAACCAAGGTACGTCATGCCGTCCATATAATGAGCCCTGTAATCGAAATTGAAGCGATATCCTCCGGAATATGCGAGCTGAGCCGCCAGCACATTGCCGCTCAGGTTGTTTCTGAGCATGAACATCGGAGCTCTGTATCTGTGTCGCGTATAACGGCCGCAGAACGATGTTACGTCGGTATGAAGCGGATGCCAGAGAAAATCCCCCTCAAATCCATGAAATTCGCAGTCGAAATACCCGAGGTCATATATGTCGTCGATCTCGGGCTTGACGCTGTATCTCCAGAGATCGAGCGTTTCGACGGCACCGCTCATCGGAGCAAGCTTGCTGACCGATACGGGTTTGTCCGTTTCATTCGTGATTTCGATATACCTTTCAAAAAAAGCCGTGCCGTCGAGTATTGTGTTTACTTTTACTGTAATCCCGTACCTTCTGTTTTCCAGACAAAGCACTGCGTGTTTTTTTTCATCGGAGTCCGAGACGTCAAATCTGACGAACTCCAATTCGCGCGTGCATGAGCAGCCGTTTATGTCCAGCAAAAATGCCTCGGGATCGGCCATCACGGTATGAGACATACGGGTGGGGCACAGGCCGAGCACGTTAAGTGGATATCCTGCGGTATTCCAGCCTGACACGGTCAGCATACCGTGTGAAAAGCATTCCTCGTAAACCGTCAGGCCTGTTCTGAAACAGAATACCGGCTCGTCGCCGGGGATGTAGTGTACGTCCGTAAAATCGATCTCGGATTTTCTCATTCCAACCTCACGCGGTCTTTCGTTACCTTCCATATTATACTTTTACTGACGGAAAAAGTCAATACTAAGCGCCTTGACAAAAAATGTAAAGTCGGATATAATAACGACAGGAGGACGCGAATAATGATACATCTGAAAGATATCAATATAGTCATTCCCGGCGTTAAACCGAGACGGTTTTTACATCTGAGCGACCCGCACATCGCATATTATTATCCGGGCGACGACCCCGAATACGTGAAGTACGCAAAGTATTATTCAAGCGCGTGGGGAACGGAAGACAAATCATCAAACGAGAACTTCGAGGACTTTCTTTCGCTGGCAGTATCGGAAAAGCCGGACGCCGTGACGATCGCCGGAGATCTTCAGGACGCCTGCTCGGTCAGCAACGTAAAATATCTGGTCGAAAAACTCAGTGATTTTCCCGTGGAATACTTATACGTTTACGGCAATCACGAGCCGGAGGCTCACGATCCGGCATGGCTTGACGACGATCTGAAAAAACGGGCGGAGACCGCGCGTCTCGTAGGAAAACACCCCGAGTTCTTCGTTAAGGATTACGGCGATCTTCTCATTATCGGGATCGACGACTCCGATCGGACTGTTTCGCCGGAGCAGCTTGAAATGCTCAAAAAGGAGCTCTCTCGGTGCGTTCCTGCGCTTGTCCTCATTCACGTGCCGCTTCCGATCCCGTCTTTTGAAGAAGATGTGAAAAGGAAAAACGAGGACTTAAACTACTATCTCTTCGGACATGAAAAGCCCTCCGCGCTTACGAAAGAGTTTTACGAACTTCTGACGTCCGGGAATTCTCCGGTATACGGAATTCTTTCCGGACACGTTCATTTCGTCAGCGAGACGGAGTATCTCCCCGGAAGAAAACAGATAACTTCCGCTCCGGGACGGGGCTGGAGAGTAACGATTAACGGCTGACGCCGACAGGAGGTTCTTATGCTTTTATACGTAATCAGACACGGAGACCCGACGTACTGGCCCGACGCGCTGACGCCGAAGGGCGTGAGACAGTCGGAGGCTCTGGCGCGCCGTTTTGCCGTGACGGGACTGGACGTCGTGTATTCGTCGCCGCTCGGCAGGGCAAAAATGACTGCTCAGCCGACGTGTGAGCTGCTCGGCCTCGAAATGAACATAGAGGACTGGATGAGCGAAGACGCTGCGTGGGAGCAGATGGCATTTGAGGTGTCGCCGGGCGCTTTCATGTGGCCGTTCCAGTACAAGACCGACACCTACAAAACAGAGGAGAATCTCGCGCTCGGCGACAAATGGTATACGGTCTGGCCTTTCAATCAGTCGCACTGCAAAGAGGGCTACGAAAGAATATCACGCGAATCAGACGCTTTTCTCGCAAAGCTCGGATATGAGAGGGAAGGGCTCCGATATCACGTGACAAAGCCGAACGATATGAAAGTCGCGGCGTTCTGCCACCAGGGATTCGGAACGACCTGGCTATCGCATATGCTCGGGATCCCGCCGCTCCTTTTCTGGTCGACCTTTGATCTCAATCACTCATCGGTCACGGTGATCCGCTTTGAAAACTGCTCGGACGGATACTGCGCCCCTATGTGTATTGCGCTTTCCGACACGTCGCATCTCTATGCCGACCGCCTTCCTCTGAAGTTCAATAACGAGTTCGATTATTGAAAAAAATAAAAAAGGCGCCTTTACGCTACAGAGGTTACTACTTCGATATTGAAACGGAGTTCTACTATCTGCAAAGCAGGTACTACAATCCCGTCTGGGGAAGGCTTTTGAATGCGGACGGTATAGCCTATCTCGGAGCATACGGAGCTCTCATAGGCTATACGAGCATTTTGCAAAGGATATGGTACCATATTTCTTGTGGGGAAATGGAGTAGAGGATTCGGCAAACTTTTATTTTGTCAGACGAGTATTTGGCGCCCGTGTAGCTGAATTATTGGGAGGAGATTGAGATGAGTAATCAATCGTTCCGATTGCGACGAGGAAATAATCTACTATTTCTTTGCTCAATTTTATTGGTTGTTTCTCTTTCTGTCCGTCGGAATCACATTACTGATTATATCTCACTATAATCATATATTGTCACGTAAGGCGTGTCGAGAGCTGCATAACGGAACATATTCGGGTACCACAATAGGAAACGGTTTGTCATATCCGCTTTGGTTTCACTACATGATGTTACCGTTGATGCACGGCGAGTACTTGTCTGCCGAAATACCACTTGTGGTAGCGTGCTGGGAAGGGAATTATGATGCTGTGTGTGATATGCTCAACAATGGCGCCGATCCCAATTATACTTACAAAGGATACTGGACTGCAATTGAAGCGACATATGCTTCCCCGTTAAAACATGATGAAGAATTGGAACTAAACCGATTAAAAATTGCAATGAAACTTGTTGAATACGGAGCAGACATTAATAGATATTCTACCGGTCCGGAAGCGGTTTTTGAAGCCGCTAGATTTCTTGGCTGCAAAGACACTGAAATTGAAGATGATATTATCTTTCTTATAGAAAACGGCGCAAATATGGTTAACAGTGACGGGTATACTCTTCTGCATTTTGCAGCGCGGTATAACGCATTTTCATTTGCAGATGTCCTCATTAATACATACAATGTTTCACCTGATTCGCAATCAAATGATGGCACAACGGCGCTTATGATATGTGCTCAATTATACTCTTTTGAAACTGCTGGTGTATTGATAGATAATGATGTAAACATGACATTTAAAGACAATACAGGCAAAACCGCCTACGATTATGCTATTGAAAAAGGATACAACGATCTTGCAGAAATGATCAAGCCCCAGAGATGATTTTTATTGACAAAACGATTGATTGTCCTCATTTGGCTTCCAATCGGCTGGTTCTCTTATCATCCTTATGAGAACCAGCCTTCTGGCGCCTTTTTTGGTTGTGGTGGGGGCAACAGGAATCAGAACCACGCGGCGGGCGTTTGTTTCTGCCGTGCGACAGTCCGGCGTTACCCGCCGCATTCGCCCTTCGGGCGAGCAGGTTCGGTTGTTTCGTTTCTGTCACAAACAAAAGGACGCCGAACGGCGTCCTTTTGTTTATGGTGGGGGCAACAGGAATCGAACCTGTGACCTCATGCACGTCAAGCATGCACTCTAACCAGCTGAGCTATGCCTCCGCGGACGGGCAATATTATACCACGTCCGCGTCTGAAATGCAAGAGGCAATAAAATGTTTTTTTCAAAATCTCCGATTTTAACAGTATGTTAACCAAACCGGCGGCGGGGAGATGTATAATTTACGTGATCAAGGAAACAGGGAACTTAAAATGAAAAGAACGATTATTTGCCTTTTGCT
>JAEEGL017093309.1_pt1 | contig 10165 bp, 8 predicted proteins | sample 9134231 | NCBI WGS metagenome assembly JAEEGL01 (sample SAMN16246548, study PRJNA631951) | gut metagenome | biome: gut microbiome; feature: rumen; material: fiber-attached | host: Bos | place: Iran: Karaj | collected 2018-10
ATGACCAAGAAGCCGGTGTACCTTATCGGCGGAACGGGAACGGCCCTCGCCATGGTTTTCAAGAACCTCTCCCAGTTCGACTACAAGGCTATCGAGGGCCTGGAAATGAGTCTTTCCGACCTGGAAGCGGTCACCACCCGCATATCGAACCTTTCCAAGGAGCTCCGGGCAATGCTCCCGGGTCTCGAAAACGGACGGAGCGACGTCATCATCTGCGGGCTGTTCTGGCTCCGCTCCCTGCTGGAGAAGCTTCGGGTAGAAACTTTCCGCATCAGCACCGCCGGCCTTAGGTTCGGACTTTTGTATGAGAATCAATAAGTTTATATCCCTCTGCGGAATCGCGAGCCGCCGTGCCGCCGATGCCCTAATCGAAGAAGGCCGCGTGCAGGTGAACGGCGAGACTATCAGCGACCTTGGCCACCAGGTGGACGAAAATGCCGACACCGTCCTGGTAGACGGTAAGCCCGCGAAGCTCCCCCGCAGGACCACCACCATTTTGTTCCACAAACCTCCCGGATGCGTGTGCACCAAAGAAGACCCCCAGGGCCGCCGCACTGTATACGACTACCTGCCTCCCGGATACCACCAGCTGAAATACGTGGGCCGACTGGACCTTCAAAGCCGCGGGCTCTTGCTCTTTACCGACGACGGGGAACTGCTCCACCGTCTCACCCACCCAAGCTACGAGATCCCCCGCACCTACAACGTGTGGACTACCAAGCCCCTGAGCGAAAGTGCGGCCCAGAAGCTGGTAGACGGCGTGGACATCCGGGACCCCGAAGACCCAGATGCAAAAGAAGACATCGCCTTCGCCACCGACGTGTACCTGGAAAAGGGATATGCGGAACTCACCCTCATCGAGGGCAAGAACCGTGAAATCCGCCGCATGATGCGGGCCCTGGGCTACGAGATTCGGGACCTGAAGCGCATCAGCTATTGCAAGATCAAGCTGGGCGACCTGCCCGCCGGCGAATACCGGGAACTCACCCCCGACGAGATGAACAAGCTCCGTCAAGCCGTTGGACTATGAGCCGCACATTATACATAGGTGACATTCACGGCTGTGCCGATGAACTGGAGCGGATTATCGATGCTTTCGGATTCGTGCGGGGCAAGGATACGCTGTACCAGACCGGTGACATCATTAACAAGGGTCCCGACATGATGCGGGCCCTGAAGACCGTGCTGGATCTCGGAATTTTAACCGTCCGCGGCAACCACGAAGAACACCTGATCCGCATGATGGATACCCCACAGACGGAGTGGACCGAAAAGCAACGCCACCGTTTTGCCAGGCTCTCCCTGGAAGAATGGACATTCATCCGTGACACGGTGAAGGACTGGCCCCTTTGGCGGGACACCCCCCACGCCCTGCTGGTCCACGCGGGCCTGGAACCGGGGAAAAAACGCCTAGAAGACATGAGTCCCGTAGTGCTGCTTTCCATACGCAACTGGAATGACCGTCCCTGGTTTGAGCAGGTAAGCTGGCCAAAGACCGTTGTGTTCGGGCATTGGGCCAAGATGGGATTCGTGCACCGCCCAGGATTCATCGGGCTTGATTCCGGCTGTGTCTACGGGAAAAAACTTACCGCCTGGTGCCCCGAAGAGGACAAGTTCTACGAAATCCCCGCCGCAAGGGAATACGCCCCCGTAAAGGACAAGGCCAAGGAATCCGAGGGCGCCCCCTGCAAGGTGCTGGGCGACAACATCCCCGATACCGTACCGCCCAAGACCTTCGATGAGATCAAGGCAAAAATCGCACAGGGCGAAATTGCCCCCGCCCACAACAGCGAAGAGGACAAGGCCATCCGCAAGGCAAGCCCCTCCATCAGCGCCGAATGGGCCGGATATTAGCGGCGAAGCCGCTATGTGAAATGTGAAATGAGTCATTAGCCATCTCACATCACACATTACACATTCCACATTACACACTAACTGTATTTTCTATATTTTAAACTATGACAGTCGACGAACTCTACAACCGCCTTAGCACCATCAAACCCGGCGTAGTGCTCTGCACCTACTCACGCGAAAAGTGCGAGCAGATGCTCCCCCTGATCAACGAAATCAACGAGCTCAAGAAGGAGCGAGACGCCGTAATCCTCGCCCACAGCTACGTGGCCCCCGAAATCGTGCTAGGTGTCGCCGACTACACGGGCGACAGTTTCAAGCTAAGCCAAGACGCCACCCAGGTTTCTGCAAAGACCATCGTGTTTTCTGCCGTGCAGTTCATGGGCGAAACCGCCAAAATATTGAATCCCGAAAAAGACGTGCTGATTCCGGGGCCGCTTACAGGCTGTAGCCTCGCCGACTCCATCACCGGCGTTCAAGTCCAGGAACTCCGCAAAAAATACCCCGACCACACCTTCGTGTGCTATATCAACACCACCGCCGACGTGAAGGCCGCCTGCGACGTTTGCGTCACCAGCGGAAATGTGATGAAAATTGTCTCCAGCCTGGAAAACGACAAGATCGTGTTCGTACCCGACGGCCTCATGGGCAAGAACCTCACCGAGGAACTGAACAAGCGTGGCATCAAGAAAGAGATCGTACTCTACTCCGGCAGCTGCTATGTCCACGAGACCTACGATTCCGAACTGATTGCCTTCTTCCGCGAACAAAACCCGGGCTTGAAAGTGGTAAGCCATCCCGAATGCCACCCCGGCGTAGCCCTGCTCAGCGACTACGTGGGCAGTACCGGCCAGATGGTTGACTACATCAAGAACCAGCCCAACGGCACCAAGTTCCTGTTGCTCACGGAATGCGGACTAAACGCCCGCATGCACTACGAGTTCCCGGATAAGGAATTCGTGGGCAGCTGCAGCATGTGCAAGTACATGAAGAGCAACTCCCTGGAAAACATTCTAGAGACCCTCCGCCACCCCGAAAAGGCAAAGCATGTGGAACTGGATGAAAACCTGCGCATAGCCGCCAAGAAGTGTATTGACGCCATGTTCTACTACGCCGGTAAGTGATTTTCAGCACAAAAAACGCCCTATTTCACCCGGTCCAGAACCTCCGGACTACCGCTTGACTCGTTTATAATGTATATTCCGTACTAAACATTAGAGGATTTTTTATGAAAAAACTCACAACTCTTCTGGTCGCTACAGCGGCCGCTATGTACTTCACCGGATGCGGTGATGCGGGAGTGAACGCCAACAACGGGATTATGGGAAACAACACATCCTCGTCTTCTACCGGTGACAAGACCGGCGATAGCGATACCGAAAAGGATGAAGACTACGACGGCACGGTCGAGTTCGCCGATGATTTGCCCAAGTGCAACGCCAAAAAGAATGAAAAGGTCTACTACGTAGAAGATGAAGACATCACCTACACCTGTAACTACGACGAGGACCTGGAAGAGGGCGAGTGGGTCAAAAGTAAGAAGAAACCCAAGAAACCCGTGGCAGATGAGACCATCAAGTCCGGAGACGACCTGCCCAAGTGCAACGACAAGAAGGACGGCGACATCTACTACATAGAAGAAGATGATGTGTATGTCACGTGTGACAGCGACAAGGGCAAGTGGATTGAAGTTGACACAGACCCCGAAACAGAACCCGACACAGACAAGTCCTCAAGCTCTAAAGGCGGTGGCGAAACCCTTCCTGAAACCAATACGGTTGCCTCTCTGAGCCGCTTACCCACGTGTAATTCCAGCTTGGAATTCGCCATTTATTATGTAACGTCTGAAGATGAAAATTACACCTGCTATGATGGGTTGTGGTACAACTCATACGGGGACACCTACCCCGAAACCGAACCCTCCTCCAGCTCTAACGGCGGTGGCGAAATCATTCCTGAAATCAATACCGTTTCCTATCTGAGTAGCCTGCCCACATGCACATCTCGCATTGAAGAAACTTACTATTATGTAACCAGCGAAGATGATTACTATTACTGCTCTGGCTCAATTTGGGTTGGCCTAATAAGCGGTGACACCTACCCCAAAACTGAGCCTTCCTCCAGTTCCGCCGCCATAATTACCGCCGTTTGCGGCGACATGTGGTGCGGACCCAGGGGCGAGGAGCAGGTCTTAACTGGACTGGATGCTGGTGCCGGCGAGTCTGGTTGGTGGTGGGAATATGACGACAATGCCGTTTCTGATGAAGGAAGAGGAAATTCGCAATTCGGTTGGTACCCTGGTAAAGGCAACGATTTCTCTGAAAGTTCATTCCTGCCAATTATTGAATACAATGGCGGCATTGCAGGCACTGCATACCTGGATCCAGGAACCAGAACTTCTGCATACCTGGGCGTTGGATTCAACGTTGCCGGTGGAACCACTGAAGGTGGAGGCAAAGTGGGCGTCGATGCAACCAGCTGGGGGGGCATTTGCATTGTCTATACTTCGACAGGGCCACTTACAGTACTCCTGGGACTTACTGACAGCGAAGAAGCATATTATGAATACGACCTTCCTGTAAAACATCTTACAGCCTCGACATCGCAAAAGGTGGTAAATATTCCATGGTCTGCATTTGAACAGGATGGGTGGGCCGGAGGTTATTCCATAAGCGGCACAGAGGCAGCCTCACAGCTAGGCGCTATCAAATTCCAGTTCAACAGTGGAGAATCGGATTATATCACATTCAACATTCAGTCCATCGGAACTTATGGTTCCTGCAAATAAAACCCGCAGTAAAGCTTCTTGAAGCTGAAAATCATCATCCTACTTATCGCCGCAGCCATAGCTGCGGCCGGGGCCTACGAAGAGAACTACTGGCCCCGTTCCTATTTTGTTCGTGTCGGTATGGGAGTCACGGCAACCACCGGCGACCTGAACGAAAGGTCTATTTCGGTCAAGGACACCAGCGGCAACAAGTTCAAGGCCTACCCGCCCGATATAAGTCTTATGGGCGACCCAGAATTTCTCCTGGGCGTGAACATCCGGGAATTCACCGTAGCGGTGGCGTTCCAGTACTGGAAACAGCAAGAGGAACTGGTACAGCTCTCTGAAGAAGAGTCCACTCGTTTTTGGCGATTGGGTTTTGAATTTTACTACAACTTTTTCTGGCCCGACTACTTCCAGATAGGCCTGGGAGCCGGATTCTCTTACACCAGCGTCAAGGCCGAGAACAGCGCCATCCACAATGGCGAGCCCAAAGATACGGAATACATGGGCTCAGGACTTGGGCTCTTTGCCAACGTCCAGTACTACATCATCAACGAAATCGCCATCGTACCAGCCATAAAGTTCTATAGAAACTGGTTCCGGAACATCTATACCGACGATAGCGAGAACCGGGAGCTGGACCCATTCCTTTGGCAAACTTTCATTTCGGCTTCAATCTCGCTACAATTCCAGTTCTAGATTAAACAGGAAGTTATTCTGACCCGTTTTTTGTTCGTTTGTCGACATTTTTATTTATATTAATACAGATAAAACGGAGGTTTTTATGAAAAAACTCACAGCCCTTCTAGTGGCGACAGCGGCCACAATGTACTTTACCGGATGCGGCGATGCGGGAGTGAACGCCAACAACGGGATCATGGGTAAAAACACATCCTCGTCTTCTACCGATGACAAGACCGGCGACAAAACCGGTGATGGCGATACCGAAAAGGATGAAGACTACGACGGCACGGTCGAGTTCGCCGAAGATTTGCCCAAGTGCAACGCCAAAAAGAATGAGAAGGTCTACTACGTAGAAGAGGAGGACATCACCTACACCTGTAACTACAATGAGGACCTGGAAGAGGGCGAGTGGACCAAAAGCAAGAAGAAAGACAAGAAACCCGTGGCAGATGAGACCATCGATTCCGGAGATGACCTGCCCAAGTGCAACGACAAGAGGGACGGCGACGTCTACTACATAGAAGAAGATGATGTGTATGTCTCGTGTGACAGCGACAAGGGCAAGTGGATGGTAGTTGACACAGACACAGACCCCGACACAGACAAGTCCTCAAGTTCTAACGGCGGGTCCGAGGTCCTATACAATACGGTTGCATCTCTGAGCCGCTTGCCCACGTGCTCCATGAGTATAGAAGGCACATACTATTACGTAACCGGCGAAGGTGAGTACTATTACTGCTATGAAGGGGTGTGGATCGGTGAATACGGGAACACCTACCCCAAAACTGAATCCTCGAGCTCTAACGGCAGTTCCGAAATTATCAATACCGTTTCCTATCTAAGCAGCCTGCCCACGTGCACATACAGCATAGAAGGCACATCCTATTACGTAACCAGCGAAAGTGATTACTACTACTGCTATAATGGATTGTGGAGGGGCTCTTATAGCGGGAACACCTATCCCAAAACTGAATCCTCTTCCAGCAACTCATCCTTTTATTTATATCCATCCGGGGAAATTCCCTGTGGCGACATGTGGTGCGGAGAGACCGGCTCAGAACAGGTTGAAACAGGCCTTGGAAACGACACCAGGACCAATGGTTATTGGTTCGATTTTGATGACAGTAAAGATGGAGGACGATCTTCTATAATATGGCCTGTCCCGAAGGGTAACGAATATGACATGAACAGCAAACAGCCCATCATCGCTGAATGCTCCGGTGTTTGCGGAACGGCCAGCCTCAATTATGGACTTCTTGATTACAGCGGTTTTATTGGTATCGGTTTCAACATTGTGGGTGAAACTAGCGCTACTAACAAAATTATCGCTGCAGGTAATGCCAGTGCCTGGGGTGGTGTCTGCATCGTGTATTCCTCTGACGTGGACTTACGATTCGAGATGGGCCTTGGAGATGCGACAGATAACGCACTGCATGGGGGGCCTCCGTCCGTCACCCTGCCTTATGGTGAAATGATGGTGGGGAATTTCTCCTGGAGCAATTTCAAGATGCCCAACTGGGCTGTTGATGAATCTGGAATCTCCATAACGGGTCCTGAAGCTGCCGAAATGCTTGTTTCATTGAAAATTATCGTGCAAGCTGCCAACGGCCAGTACGGATTCAATATTATGTCCATCGGAAGATACGGGTCTTGCGAATACTAGTTCTTGCTCAGGGGGCCCAAATTTTCTAAAATTGGGCCCATGAAACTGCATTTCAAGCTTTTTCTGATTTCGGGGCTATGCCTTGCGGCCACGGTAGGTGCCATGGACGATAAGGGCTATGCCTCTATCTACGAATCCATTGCAGCCTTCGAAGACAGGCCCGGCGGAGACCCCAAGATGTTCAACCGTCCGGGCTATGTGAAGCCCATCATCGGTAACCTCGGAAACGTACTGAACAGCAACTGGCATATTTCCGCCTCCATCCCGGAAAGTATGACTTTCGAGGCGGGTCTCCCCTTCTCCCTGATTCCCATCGGCGATGACGACCGGACCTTCTCGGAAAACGGGATAAGCGTTCCCACGATCTTTGGCACCCACGGCGACCCGCAGAATTACGATCCAACTATATATGGTAACGAGACCCTGAACAACCTGGGCGTATTCACCTACCCCTACCTACAGCTAGCCGGAGGTTACTACCACGCCCGACTGGTTCTCCGCGGTATGTGGTTGCCCGCCGTAAGCGAACTCCAGAAGTTCAACCTCATCGGTATCGGCCTGCAGTACAGTTTCGGTCACCTTTTCCAATATATGCTCCCCAAGCCCGCACAGGGCCTGGACGTAAGCCTGGTCCTTGGTTACAGTTCCAGCGGCATCAGTTACCAACCCGAAGATTACGAGGGCACTCTTGACCTGGACATTTCCGCATTTACCTTCGACCTGGTCATCGGATACAAGCCTGTTGAAATCGTGGAAGTTATGCTGACTCTAGGCTACCAGAGCGCCAGTATGGCCTCATCGGGTCACCTGGTTTCCCATGCCGAAGGCTGGAACGGAGCCGTCATCGATCCGAACATATCCGTAGACGGAAACTGCGGATTCAAGTTCGGGCTTGCTGTGGCATTCCAGGTAGGTTCTTCCTTCCATCCGGTACTCGGTTATGATTACGCGGGCAAGTCCAGCTTCACCACCAACGTGCTCTATTTCAAGCAGCAATTCGGCAAGGACAAGACTCCCGATGAGATTGCCAAGGAAAAGGGATATGTCCGGGGCGGAGACGCCGGTGCCGAAGTCGATGATGAAGAAGAGACTCCGAAGGCCAAAAAGAAGGCAAAGAAAAAGTCCCCGAAGAAAAAGAGGGTCGCAGAAGAGGAACCTGAAGAAGAAGATGAATTTTCAGAGTTCGACGATGAGTAGCGTCCAACGTCATTCTGGAACCCCGGCCACCGAGCCGGGGGGACGGAATCCACAAAAGAATCTTTATAACTTTGAACAATATCTAAGGTAGGCAAAAGATGATTACATTCCTTATCGGCATTGCCATCTTGATTGGCGGCTACTTCACTTACGGAAAGTTCGTGGAACGTGTGTTCGGACCCGACGACCGCAAGACCCCGGCCCTTGCAAACCCCGACGGCGTGGACCGCATGGTGCTCCCCCACTGGAAGAACATGCTTATCCAACTTTTGAACATCGCGGGAATCGGCCCTGTCATTGGCGTGATTCTCGGCATCAAGTTCGGCGCCATCGTGTTTATTCTGCTCCCCATCGGAAACGTACTGGGCGGAGCGGTGCACGACTACTTCTCCGGCATGATCAGTATGCGCAACAATGGCTACAACGTTCCGGCGTTGGCTAGAAAGTTCCTGGGCAAAGGCCCTTCCAAGCTGGTGATGGCCCTGATTTCTGTAGCCCTAATTCTTGTGGGTGCGGTATTCACCAACACGCCTGCCGCTCTCATCAACACCCCCATCATCGTAGGTGACGCCAAATCTCCCACCGTGTTCTGGATTGCAGTGGCCTGCATTTTCGCCTATTACTTTGCCAGCACCTTCTTCCCCATCGACAAGATTATCGGACGTATCTACCCCATCTTTGGCGGGCTCCTGATTATCGCATCTCTTGGAATCCTTATCGGCATTGCCCCCAACCTGAACGTCCTGACCGAATTCAACTTCTCTAACTTCGGGAGCAACTTCAACCAGCATCCGGCGGGCCAGCCCATAATCCCCATGCTCTTTGTAACCATCGCCTGCGGCATCATCAGCGGATTCCACAGCACCCAGAGCCCCATCGTGGCCCGCACCGAAGTTACCGAAAAACGCGGTCGCCAGACCTTCTACGGCATGATGATCATCGAGGGCCTTATCGGCATGATCTGGGCCGCCGGCGGCATGTTCATTTACCACCAGATGCCCGAACTCATGACCGGTGCCAGCGGCGTGAAAGTGCTGAGCGTACTGGTCTCTACCGTCATCCCCTTCGCACCCATCTCTGTGCTGGTGGTTGTCGGCGTAATCATACTTGCCATTACCAGCGGCGACACCAGCCTCCGTAGCCTCCGCCTTACCATCGCCGAACTTACGGGCATTGACCAGAGGTCCGCCAAGAACCGCCTGCTTTTGACAGTTCCCATGTTTACCCTTTGCGCCTTGCTCATCTTCTGGAGCAACCTGAACCCCGAAGGTTTCAACATCTTGTGGAACTACTTCAGCTGGAGCAACCAGCTGATGGCGGTGTGCAGCCTGTGCGTGGCCGTGGTTTACCTGCGGAGCAAGAAGAAGAACTTCTGGATTGCCCTTGTTCCCTGCATGTTCATGACCTTCATCACCTGCCACTACATTTTGTGGGTGAGTCCCGAAAACCTGAAGGGCGCTCCCCTGGGATTCGGCCTTGACTACAAAACGGCCCTGGTCATCGCCATCGAAAACGCCATTCTCCTGGGTGCCTTGTTGTGCACCAGGGGCAAGACCCTTACCCAGATGGAGGGATTCGACCCCGACGTGTGGGACCCGGTCAAGGAAGAGAAGTACCAGGCATCCAACCCCATCAAAGGCCCCGAAGAACTCAAGTTCTAAGAGGAAGGCACGTCATTCCGGGCTACATTCTAACGTCATTCCGGGTAGAGCCTGCCCCGGACTTGATCCAGGGACCCGGAATCTAGCCTTGTCTAAAAATGTAAATATTCGTTACAATACGTATTTTCCCCGAATTTTTATATATATTTAGACTTTCGTTTGATAAACCGGCCGTTCACAAAAGGGCAGCCGTTTTCTTTTTTTTGATTGGGCCCCGTGCCCGAGGGATAAAAGATGATCGATCGCAACAAGCATTTCCTTCGCCTCGCCGACTGGAGCGAGGAAAAGATTCTCGAAACCGTGGAGATTGCCTCCCGTCTCAAGAAAGAAGTCCATGCG
>JAEEGL010293961.1_pt1 | contig 10164 bp, 10 predicted proteins | sample 9134231 | NCBI WGS metagenome assembly JAEEGL01 (sample SAMN16246548, study PRJNA631951) | gut metagenome | biome: gut microbiome; feature: rumen; material: fiber-attached | host: Bos | place: Iran: Karaj | collected 2018-10
CTTTGGTGCGTCGGGTCTCGTCGATCCTGCTTCTGTGACGGGCTTTTTCTTTGTTGATGTCGATGTAGGTTTTTACCTTGGACATGATGATATCCTCCCGATGTTATTGTAGAGGGAGAGATGTGTCCTTTTTGGTTCATCTGCCTTGGTAAGGTTGATTTGTAAAGGTGGGATGACTATGAAGAAGCTGAACAGTCGTAACAAGAAGATAAAGTGGTTTCATGAAATTACAGGACTCTCATTCTCGAAGTGCCGTCAAAAGCTCAGAGAGAAAGGGAATTTAGATAAGGTGTGTGAGGAATACTTTCTTTTGAAAATGAGCAGTGTGGATGACGAATTATCAGATGGTGAGAAACTAATGGGCAATATTCAATATGTAAAAATGTCTGGTGTTAGAATGACAACTAAACTTCATGCATTAGAGCATATTGCTGATAAGGTTATTTGTGAGTTGAACGATATGTGTGTTGAAGGTAAATGGTTTAAGTGTACTAATGCATATTTTGCCGATGACTACCAATGGATTACATTGGATATCATAGATAGTGATTTCCGGCGTGTTGCCGCCGAAGTGGTGATAGATAATGCAGAACTTCTGCTTGATCACGATGAACAGAATTATGTGATTAAGAGGTTGGTTGAAGATACTCTTGGTGGATATATTGAATCTGATTATTTCGAGTGGGACTAGCAGAAAGCGAGGTTAACGTATGAAAACATATATAGATGAACTTGCTGAGAAGGTAAGTGAGGCAACAGGGTTAAAGGGTAAAGAGTATATCAAGATGTATACTCTTTTGGTGCTGATCAAAGGTGAGGATATTACTTTGGAAGATGTTCATAATGCCTGGAGCGTGATGATGAATTTCAAGCAGTATAATCCGCCGTATCTTGGTCATGAGCATCCCAGTATCGTTCCGTTTGATCAGCTGTCGTATGAAACACAGCAAAAAGATAAGAAATATGCTGATGCTCTGATAAAGGTCGCCAAAGAACTGAATAACCGAAATAAAGCATAGTTATACATGGGACATATCTGTCCCATCTCTCTTTCTATAATGAACTTAAGAACGTAGAAAGAGAGGTGACAAAAATGCGTACTATTACTACTGACAGACTGTATCTTAGACCTATGGCTGACGGTGAATGGGATAAGTTTATAGACCACGTCTTCGACGCAGATGAAGTGTACATTCAGTTTCAAGGTCGCTTAACACGCGAGATGTTAGCGAAGCCTTATACCGACTGTGTTATCTATTACACAATCGTGTTGCCTTTTGTTCAGGAGATGATCGGGTATGTTGAGTTTGTGCCTAGAACCGGATCCATCGGATACTACATTTTTGAAGAGTATCGTCATCAGGGATTCGCTTATGAAGGTGTAAAGGCTTTTATGGAAGCTTGCATGAGAGGCGAGGTTTCCGGTAGACCTGAGCGTGAGTTCTATGCCGATGTGGTTGATTACAACGTGCCCAGTAAGAAACTTCTTCGTAAGCTCGGGTTCCGCGAGGATGATTACGGGTTCTATTATGATCCCGAACGCGAAGAAGAAATTGAAGAAAAAGTTGCATGAATTTTGCCATTATACGCGCGTAATAAAGGCCGCTTTCTTTGCCGTGATTGCTGATGAAAAAAGTACTTGCAATATGATCTCATCATGCTACAATGCAATCACGATGAAGGAAGTGCCTGTCCGACATCTGACGTGTGAATAGCTTTTCGCTTGTGTCAGATTTCAGTGCGCTTCCTATTTTTATTGAAAGGAACAGTAAGACGATGACAAGAGTGTATTCGAATCTTAGAAAGTCACTTGAGCGTGTGCAGACGCTGTGTTTGTCATGCAATGTCTTACTGAGCCTCAATATATGTAATTTACGTTACGGGTGGTCGTTATGTCCTTGATAGGAATGCTTTGCTGTTCTTAAGGAAGATGACTGCCCGGTGGAGAAAAGTCCCCGGGCTTTTTTATTACAAATACCCCTGTAGCTCAATCGGTAGAGCAATCGGCTGTTAACCGGGAGGTTGAAGGTTCGAGTCCTTCCAGGGTGCCAGCCCCAAGCGCAATGTGCTTTTGGCGTCGACGCGCGAGGCGTGAACGGGACGGAGAAAACCAGGCACTTTCTTCGTCCTCACAATGGGATCTAGCTCAACGGTGAGAGCATGCGCCTTATAAGCGTAAGACAAGGGTCCGACTCCCTTGATCCCGACCACAGTCGCATAGTGTAACGGCAGCACAACAGACTTTGACTCTGTTGGTATAGGTTCGAGTCCTGTTGCGACTGCCATATGCATCCGAGGTAGCGGTTGCCGTGCGGTCTGCAAAACCGCATTCTGTGGGTTCGACTCCCACCGGATGCTCCAATTTTGGTGCATCTGACTTAGTAAGATGACAATGAAAAAACGCAAAGGAGGAATCGACGATGATCTACATAACAGGCGATACACATGGAATGATCGATTGGGAGAAGCTCAATACTACTGAATTCCCGGAGCAGAAGAGTCTTACGAGAGACGATTATGTGATCGTTGTCGGTGACTTCGGCGGTGTATGGGACGGAGATAAGCAGGATAGGCACATCCTGAAGACATATGGTCAGCGTAACTTCACGACACTCTTTATAGATGGTAATCATGAGAACCACGATCTGCTTGACAGTTACCCTGTTGAGGAGTGGAACGGCGGCAAGATCCACCGCATCTCGGATAACGTAATACACCTCATGAGAGGACAGGTGTTTACGGTCGAGGGGATGAAGCTTTTCGCCATGGGCGGAGCCGAGTCGACAGACAGAGAGTTGCGGCGTGAAGGTGTGTCGTGGTGGGCGCGTGAGATGCCGTCGGAGGAAGAGTATGCGGAGGCTGTAAGTAATCTTCAGAAGTGCGGAGGCAGGGTTGATCTGATGCTCACGCATTGTGCCCCGGAGGCGACCGTATGTGCGCTTAATATGCAGGGGATGTATTGCCGCAGAGAGAATGAGCTGACGTTGTTCTTTGATGAGCTCGCGAAGACGATAAAGTTCAGTCATTGGTTCTTCGGCCACTACCACAGGGATGCCGACTGCAGCAAGTACTCGCTGGTGTACGACCGGATACTTAAAGTAGAGAAGAGGTTTTAATATGTTTGAGATAGTTGGTAAAAAGAATACGGCGGTCTGCTACGCGAAGGTAGTGGAAGATGAAGCCATAGAACAGATAAGAAGGATGTGCGATTACGACTGTACTGTCGGGTCCAGGATCAGGATCATGCCTGACGTTCATTCCGGCAAGGGATGCACTATCGGCACCACCATGACGGTTGTTGACCGTGTCGTGCCTAATGTCGTTGGTGTTGATATCGGGTGCGGTATGTATACGGTCGAGCTCGGCACGGGTGACATCGATCTCGCGGCTGTGGATGAGGCTGCGCATTATATTCCTTCCGGACGCAATGTGTGGGAGGGAAGGCAGGAGAAGTTCGATCTTACGGAGCTTAACTGCTATCGCGAGCTTAAGGATACCAAGCGTCTTGTGAGGTCTCTCGGAACGCTCGGCGGAGGTAATCACTTCATTGAGATTGATGAGGCTGCTGACGGTACGAAATATCTTGTCATTCACTCCGGCAGCCGTAACCTCGGCAAGCAGGTGGCGGAGTACTACCAGAAGCTCGCTACTAACCTTGACCGCGGCTACGGGGAGTACATGAAGGAGCGTGAAGAACTCATAAGTTCTTACAAGGAGCAGGGGCGTAAGAGTGAGATCAAGGCAGCTCTTAAGGAGCTTAAGTGGGCGGCGAAGGAGTCAGAGAATCCTCAGGATCTGTGCTTCCTTACGGGAGAACATCTTGAGCACTACCTTCGTGATGTTGAGATCTGCCAGACTTTCGCGAGACGTAACCGTGAGATCATGGCGAAGGTACTTATGGAGCGTGTCGGGCTTACCGGCGGTGAGGCTTTCCACACCATACATAACTACATCGACACCAAGGAGATGATCCTCCGTAAGGGCGCGATCTCCGCACGTGAAGGCGAGAAGGTGCTTATCCCTATCAACATGCGTGACGGCTCCGTGCTTGCGGTGGGACGCGGTAATCCTGAGTGGAACTACTCCGCTCCGCACGGCGCAGGGCGTATCATGTCCCGTTCTACGGCGAAGCATACGCTCTCTCTTGAAGAGTACGAGGAGGCGATGAAGGGCGTGTACACGACTTCTGTTAATGCTGCGACGCTCGATGAGGCTCCGATGGCGTATAAGTCTCTTGAGGATATCATCGATGTAATACGCGATTCTGTTGATGTTGTTGATGTAATGAAACCTGTGTATAACTTTAAGGCGAGCATGTGAGGTGGATTATGGATAATGTAAAGCTTGTTAAGACTGTTGAGTGGGATGAGTATATCGAGTGTCATTTTAAGATCCCGCAGAAGCTTGTGGAGTATATTTATGAGAACTCGAATATTCCTGCTCCCGCATTGTGGGGTACTATCGATTATGAAGAATGTGAATATACATATTCATTCAGTAAAAGAGAACCTTGGAAGGAATTCATGAAGAAGGTTGTCGAGACGATTGAAGGGATATGTAATCAGAATGATGAGGATTATCTTATCAATCACCTGATCACAAGAAACGGTAAGATCCCGGCACCTGCTGATGTGCATGAGATGATGCACAAAGAATATGGTCTCTGTGATATAAACGATGAGGATGCGATGGAGTCTTTTGACGGCGAAATCGAATGGTATACGGCACATTTCTTTATTCAGCTTGGTAATCAGATATACGATCCTTTCGTAGATGACCGGTTTATTGAGAATAAAACAGAAACTGATGCAGAAGAAGTTGAACTTCTGAACTCTTCTGGAGAAGTTAAGGAGGCTGAAACTGTTGCTTATGAAGAGAAGGAACCGCCTCAATTTCTGTATCATGGGACCGCTCCCAAGAATTATAGATCCATAGTTGTAGATGGACTTATTCCCAAGACGACTTCTTATGTGCATTTGACGGCGGATTATGATGAGGCCGTGGAATATGGAAGACAGTTCGGAAGACCTGCTGTGTTTGTTATACGAAGCGGCGATATGTATAAGGAAGGGTATAAGTTCTATCAGACCAAAGATGGTGTCTGGTTGGCTGATGGTGTTCCCTGTGAATATTTGACTGTAAAGTTTGCAAAGGTTGATTTCAGCAAGATCGATAAGATCTTTATCGTGGATGATGCCAGGACGTTCGATCCGAATAATTTGCCGAAGGATGAAGAGTGATATGACTTACGATACTTCGGTCCTCCTGACTCTTCAATACTCCTCCAGAACGGATTATGATGATAACTTATGTGAGTATTGTTTGTGTTATGAAGATGAGACGTATATATCGTTCTGTGAAGAGGATGAGGAGCCGATCGAGAAAAGTGAATACTTGGGCCTGTTGGTGAAGGTTGAATCTGCTGCCAAAAGCTTTGATGCCGATGCCATAGCAAAACACATCTTTACCGAGGTCATAGATCACGACACAGATATTATCTTGTTTCAGTGTAGGACGGGGATTACCTATGCATACTCGTGTGCGAAAGCTGTCGAAGCATATTTTCGAGGTGGAAGAGAGATTCGTGGGTGCATAGTCTCGGGTTCGATGATTATTCCCGGTTTGTCAGGACCTCGTGGTGTCGATGAAAGCAGTATTGATACTACGGTGTATGAAGCGGTATTAGAAGCCCTTAAGAATGAGGGGGAAAGGTTGTCGAAGTCTTCTGGGGGAGAGGATGAATAGAAAGCAAAGACAACATAAAAGAGCGGTAGCTAACGGCGAGGTGTTTATGCCCCGCCGTAAGCCTGCTATGCCTTCTCCGAAGATTATTCGGTTGAAGAATAAGTACCGCAGGAAGAAGAGGGTGGATGAGGAAGAGTATTAATCTCCTTTACACAAGATGGGGCGAATTCGCCCCATCTATTGCTATAATATGAAAGTAGATTAATGAAAGGAGACACGAAAATGGCTAAGCATAATGAGACCTTTTATAACGTACTTAATGTAATAAAAACCAAAGCAACTAAGGATAATCCGATCAGTTCGACTGAGATTACAGAGCTCCTTAAGGCTAATCCAGACACCAAATGTGACCGTAAGACGGTAGGTAGGGCTCTTGATGAAATCAGGGCTATGTATGGCATGGATGAAGACGGTAAGTGGCCTGATCCCGATAACAGACTTTACTATAAGACAACGATGAGAAGTTCGTCTCCAATCTACAGTGACTACTACTTCGAAGAAATGCTTTACAGTTCGTTCGAAGACTATGAATTGTTCTATCTCATGGAGGCTGTACAGTTCTCGCCTTATATCGACAAGAATTTCGCGGAAGATATCATTAAAAGGCTGAAGGAACAGTGTCCTAATGCCGGCAATGCATTCAAGTACCATGAGAATGTTAATGCCAGACCTTTGAAGACGAATTCAGATTTCCTTGGGTATCTCGGTGATATCAATATTGCCATCAACGAAGACAGGATAGTCTCTTTCGTTGATAACCGTTATGGTGTCGACAAGAAGCTTCATCCTGTAAGTGATGTGCCAGTTGAGGTATGTCCTTTTCGTGTTGTTGTAATGGACGGATACTACTGGCTTCTGTGTGCTGCCAGGGACTCCGAAGCAATTAGAAGTTACCGCGTAGACAGGCTTACTAGTGTTGTCGTCCTGGACGAGATTTACGATCACAATGATGCCCGCAAGAAGGCTTTTCACAATCCAGAAGAGTACATCTCGGAGCACAGGTTCATGTACTCAGGTGAGACTGTAGAAGTCACCATGGTGATCGACCGTTCCATTCTGGACGATGTGCTTGAGTCGTTCGGCAGCAGGATCAGAATCGACAGAGCTCCGGCTGATGCGAACCGCTACACTGTTCACGTAAGAAGCGGCGAAAAGGACATCATAGATTGGGTTATGCGTTACGGCGGATATGCAGTTGTGACAGAGCCTGATTATCTTCGTGCGGAGATAAGAAACAGGGCAAATCAACTTTCTAATTGCTATCGCGATGAAGATGAGGATATCAAATATCTCGAGACAATCGAAAAGTCTGAAAGGCTTCATACGCTGTCGCTTCACAATATCGATCTTAACGGACGCGAATCTTATAAGAACCTTCATGGTATCAGGAGGCTTATTATGTCTCGCAACTGGATCAGGGATTTCTCATTCCTGGAAGGTTACACGGAACTGCAGGAATTGACGATCTCGCATAATGAAATTGGTGATCCGACTGTTTTAATGGGGCTTGGGCGGCTGCATTGGCTCACTTTGGAGAATACGGGAATTAAAGATCTTGGATTCCTCAGGGGAAATGAAGGGATAACAAGACTCACACTCCACGAATTCTCGCTCGAGAACATTGAAGATCTGTATACTCTTACTAATCTTAAGAGTCTTACGGTTAATAAGACTGTTGCAAGGCTCCTGGATAAGGCGCGTCTTAGTCAGTGTTTTGGCGACTCTTTAAGGCTTATTGTATCGAATCAGGGCGGAATGCTGCCGCTGTTTATGGATGGGTTGCCTCAGAGAGATGGTGTTAACCATATTGTAAGGCGTTATGCCGATCAGATGGCGTTGTTTACGACACGTGAAGTAACTGATATCAATGTCAGAAATGAACTGTGTTCAGACATCTACAGTGGAAAAGGCCATTCTCGCGATAAGCTGTTTAGCCTTGTTGATGATTTCTGTGACAAGGAAGAACGAAAGCACCTGTACGAGGACCTTGAGCATTATGCCGGAGCTGAGTATGTGTGGTATGTGACTTCTGAGGGTGATACGGTGTTTGATGTGTCGATATTCAAGCGTGATTACGGATTGAAGCTTGTCGGGATGGCGAGGAGAAATCCTCCTACTGAAGGAATTCGTGATGCTGCCGGCAGAGACCTCTATGAGAAGGGCATATATGCCTGGTATGCGCATATCAGATACTTAATGGATAACAATATCTGCTGGTGTGAGATAAGCGGCGAGCTCGAAAGTGCTTTTAGACGCGTGTGTACGATGAGGAACCTGATCGATCCTCAGGTGTTCTCTGATAACAATGTCTTCAGGGGTGTTGAAATCGAAGTTGATGACTATCACTATTACCGCAAGATTTCCGGCGATAAGAAGACTGAAAGGAAAATCGCATACGGATATATTGAAGTAGGGTAAAGTATCTCCAATACTTATGTGGTTGTAAGACCGATGGGCCAATTATGGTTCATCGGTCTTTGTATTATGCAGATAAAGATACTGATAGGAGGTGTATATGACAGACTTAGTATTTGCTTGGAATGTTGAGGAAGATCTTTCATATGAGTTTTGGGCAGAATTGGATTCCTTGATGATAAATGGAGATGAGATACTAAGCTTTGAGGATTTCATTTTTGAGTTTTTTTGGAATCATGGGTACCGGAAGAATTTGAAAATGCTCGAGGATGAGCTGATAGGGGATCTGCTTAAAACTTGTGATCGATTTTTCGTTTATTGGGACGGAGAAGGACAGAGCAATTTTATGTTCATGATGCTGCGGCTTGTTCTTCGTAAGTCATGCCGTATGTATTATTCTCCGCTCAGAATGTGGTTCGATATTAATTCTGTTGATGATATCAGGCGATTCGTGAACGAACGGCAGCGATGGTCAGAAGAACAGGAAAAGATCCTTACAGATACTGTGTTTGGATCATCATTCTCTCTGCAAGACAGAATTGATTTTTTGCGCGAGCTTAGTAGAAAAAGCAACTATGTCAGTGAGGTTTTCGGTCTGACAGAGAAACTGATTTCCGATGATGCAGATATTGATGAAGCATATTGGGAAGTTATGAAGTATCAGAGCTATCAGTATTTTGAAGAATACATTGCAGGAATGCAGAATGAAATTGTAAGGGAAAGGAAAAAGAGGTTATGATCACTTATATTTGCGGCTCGGATATTAAGTATTCGGAGTTTCCGAAGGCGTTCTGGGAACATCTCGGGGAGCTTATGGAGAATGGCGACGAGATCCTGCTCGGGGACTCCGACTTCGCACATCGCGTTTACGGCAGGTGTAAGAATAAGCAGTATGAGAATGTCAAGGTTATTAAGTCAGTTCCTCAGTCGAGGTATAAGCCATATCCTCGAATAAAGCTCAGTCTGACGTCTGCAATCAAGATGCTTAAGCAATGTGATCGGATTATGGTTGTATGGGACGGGAAGAGTACTGAAGAGTATCTTCTTATGCTTATGGCGGTATCGCTTCATAAGTCGTGTACTATGTTCGAACTGCATCCTCAAAGGTCTTTTGGGATAACCGTAAAGAGTCCGGAGATCCTTGCGCGATATGCCAAAGAGAGTGAAGGGTGGACACGAAAGGATATAGCAGACGTATTGCTTTATTGTCGACTTAGCGGCGCTATGATTAATCACATTCTTGAACATGGAATTCCCCGCGAAGATGGTATTGCAGAGATTATTTGTAAAGCCCCTGTGCCATTAGAACGCAAGCGTGTTGTCATGGAAGCGCTCGGTAGGAAAAACAACATAAAATACAAAGCTTTCAATAAAGTGAATGAGCTGATCCGTTCAGGTAATGACTTCGATTTAATCGTGCAGGCTGTGTGGGATATCATCGGCAATTTCGGTACGTGCCTTGAGGACTGCTGCCGCAGAATAAAGTGTGCTGAGTACAGCTTACAGAATTGCAGGTATTACCTTTTCGAAGAGTGGTATGACACCGATGTATTTATGGAGAAAAGTGAGCCTGTCGGGATGTTTGATACTGTGGAGCAGGCGCTCGAGTACGTGAAACGTGAGGATGAGCTGGAGGCGGAAGAGGGTTGTGTCGGTGAGGACTGGTACAGGCTCGAGGCGTGGCCTTCTGAAATAGACGGAACGTGGGAGACACCGCGGTACGACTTCTATATCTACAGGGGCGAGATCTGCTGGTTTGTTGAGCTTCGTCCTGACAGGCAGGGGCACGGTAATGTGTATTTTATGTCGGGTGACCGCGAGTTCTTTAACGGGCCTTTGGATCTGTCGGTGTCAACGCCATTCAAGGTGGGGGATATCGTGAATATCGATTGCAGACCGTTCGGCCCGCCGTTCCATGCTGTTGTCATCGAGGGGCGCGATCAGTTTGATTGCTGTATGCCGCAGGTGATGTTTAAGGTGCCGTTCACGGATAAGTGGAGTATA
>JAEEGL011737775.1_pt1 | contig 10164 bp, 6 predicted proteins | sample 9134231 | NCBI WGS metagenome assembly JAEEGL01 (sample SAMN16246548, study PRJNA631951) | gut metagenome | biome: gut microbiome; feature: rumen; material: fiber-attached | host: Bos | place: Iran: Karaj | collected 2018-10
GGTATGCCGCATCAGTTTCATTGATCCTGGTCTGTGCCGAGGTTACCGATCCATAGCAGACGGAACTGTTTCCAAGGGGCATCCCTGCTGCGATCACAGCATTTCCCGTTATGCTCCTTGCAGAAGAATTTCCGATAGTTGCAATCGTATAAGAATCCTTTGCTCCCTCCGGTATGGCATTCAGCTTTACGGCGTAGATTGCAAGACCGGTCTCATGGTCCATGCGCCGCATATAGACATCCCTTGTACTGTCCCCGCTTGAAAACATCATGGTCAGGCCATCAGCTGACGCAGTCTTTATCCTGCTGCTGTCTGCAAGTATCAGCAGCTCATATCCGTTCTCACCGATTATAACTCCCGTGGTCCGTCTTCCACGAAGCTCCTCTTCGTTGAGCCAGTCGTCAATCCCCTGGTCTGCTGTCAGTACCACCAGGCTCTTTGACACCTCGCCGGACATGGAATACATCTTACGGTAGAGCTGCATGTAATCCTCCAGCTCCACCTCCCTGTCAGCCGGTGTCGACGAAGCTGAATTCTCTGTCGCGGGAGTAGTACCGGCAGTTGCACTGCTATCACCGTTACTGTTTTCCACATCATCATCGCTTAAGCTCATTTCTTCTATAGGCTTTTCAACCTCTATCTGGGCAGGTCCGGATGATGCATCCGGATCAGAAGGTTCGGTTCCCGGGGAAACCTCCGGATCATCCAGTGGCCTTACCGCCTCTACCGGATATTCTTCTTCCTCCACATTCTCATTCAGTTCTACCGGCTCCAGTTTTATTTCCTGATCAGATGTGATCCACTTGCTTAACAGAGGCTCCATCAGAAGGAAAGTAAGGCAGGCAATAACACCAAAAAGAACTGCCATTCCCGATGTAAACAGGGAACGCTTTACCAGCTTTTTCTTATTGACCGGACGTTCCCGTATCTTCTCCCGGATAAAGTCATAATCACTTTTTTCTTCCGGGGTGCTTTTTTCAGGGGATTCAGGACTCGTGTCCTCTTTTACTTCTTCTGAATTTTTCTTTTCTTTCTGTTCTTTAGTGCTCATTTTCCGGTATCTCACCACCAAAAATCGTAATAGTCATCATCGTCATAATAATCATCATAATAGTCATAATAATCGTCATAATAGTAGTCGTCATCATAGTAGTAATCATCGTCGTAGTAATAGTCATCGTCATAATAACAGTCATTTCCGCCATAATCATCATAATCACCGGCATTATAGTCTGAATAATCGCCGTCATTCGGTGCGACTTCAGTAAATGCCGCCGGATATTCCTCCGCTATGGTAGGATAATCATCCAGCTCCGGGATATCCGTAAGCCAGCCGATAAAATATGCCGTTATATCTGTTATCTCATTTGTGACTTTATCCTGATACATCGTATAACCGTCGGTTCCGTAGGTGGTAAGCATTATTTCATTTGGATAATTGCGCTCGATATACTTTACAAAATCCACAGTTATTCCGTCATATTCATTTGCGGTGTAAAGATCCCTTGCCCCAAAGAGATGAAGGATCTCGTGAGCGTAAACTGCAGGACATTCTTCTTCACCCTCATAGGTATAGTACATATAGCATATCTCATTGAAATAGGTAGAACCCCCGCCCTCATAGTAAGGATAGGTACATGATGTTCCTTCAGCATTCATACAGCATAAAAAGGCTATACCGTCAGCATCATATTCATCCATCAATGCCTGGGTATCGATATTGTCCTCTATATATATTTCCGTATCGTACAGAATATCATCCCATTTGGAATCATCATCTATATCCCTGGGAATCGAAGCACTTATATCAATATCATAGTTTAGGTCACTGCTGCCGTTGGCATCATAGACAAGGTCCACATCCGCACCGTACTGTCTGCCTGATTTTTCGAGGAATGCCGTTGCTATATCCATCTTATACTGAATGTTGTCCTTCATGCTTCCTGACCAGTCATCCTCACCGTCGTAGTAAAGAACCACCAGAACGGTCCTTCCGTTTAAGAAACCGGCACTTCCCTTGGGATCAAGGCCGTAGGAATCCGTTACGTTTCCGTCATCCTGCACGCCTTCAAATTCCTGCGTGTCCTCAAAATATGAAGCATATTCCGAATAGCCGTTTTCATCCAGCCATTCTTCGCCATACTCTGATATCTCGGATATATCCGATGACACCGCGACATCTGAAACGGCATCCCCCGCTACAACGCAGACAAATATGATCATCAGAATAAAGAATGTTATCACCACAAACATTACGATAAAAAGCAAGAAGGGGATTAATGTAATTAAACAAAGTACCAGCACCAGAATCAGGATCGTGTTATCCTTCTTCTTAGGCGGTGCATTGTACCCCTGGCCGTTATAATACTGCCCGTTATTCATTCCGGAACCATTGTTTCCGCCGTACTGCGCACCGTTATTCATGCCCTGCGGATTCCCGAAGGCAGACTGCCCCATTGCCTGTGCACCATTCTGCTGCTGCCCGCCGTTGTTCACGGCAGACTCCAGCTTATTCCCGCAATTCGGACAGTACCTTGTCCCCTCCGAAACCGGTGTCCCGCATTTTCCACAAACCATAACTCATTCCCCCTGTATTAAGAGCATCCATATACTCTGCAAAAAGCTCAACTAAAGTTTAGGTTATTATATCAAAAAAAGAAGTCATTAGCACTTTTATGTGTTAATATATCCTTTATGAACGAGAAAGCATTACGAATTTTGGAATTCAATAAAATAACGGACACACTGTCCGGTTTTGCCGGCAGCGAACCGGCAAAAAAAATGTGTCTGTCACTTCGTCCCTCTTCCAACAGGGACTGGGTGATTCACGCCCAGGACGAGACCGAATCAGCACTGAAACGGATACTTAAGAATGACAGAATATCCTTCGGCTACAATATAGATGTGCGGCCGCTGCTGAAGGCTGCCTCCATAGGCCGGATGCTGTCCGCAGCAGAACTTTTATGCATTTCCAGGCTGCTTACCAATGTGGCATCCGTGATCGCATACAACAGCGAATCCGACAGTACAAAGGGGAATTCCGCAGAGGAACAGGACGTGTCCGACTGCCTTGAGGAATACTTTAAAGTACTCGACCCCCTGGGTTTTCTTTCCGATGAAATTACCAGGTGCATCCTGAACGATGACGAGCTTAATGATGACGCCAGCAGCAGGCTCAGGGATATAAGGAATGAGAAGAAAGTCACTTCCGGAAGAATACAGTCCCACCTGTCCAAAATGGTAAACGATACCTACCGCTCATACCTGCAGGACAATATCATAACCCTGCGTGACGGCAGATACTGCATCCCGGTCAGGGCTGAGTACAAGTCACAGGTACCGGGAATGGTACATGACAGATCCGCCAGCGGTTCCACTCTCTTCATCGAACCCGCAGCCATTGTGGAACTGAATAATAAACTCCGCGAGCTTGAAATAGCAGAAGATGATGAGATAAGGCGCATTCTTGCCGAACTGTCCGCAAAATGTTCCGTCTACAGTGAAACCATAAACGAGGACCAGAAGACCATTACCCTTCTGGATTTCATCTTTGCCAAGGCAAAATATGCACTGAGCCTTGAGGCCACCAGACCGTTATATGATGACAGCGGTTCCCATATGATCGAGCTCAGGAAAGCAAGGCATCCGCTTCTGGACCGGAAAACGGTTGTCCCCATAGATATCGCTCTGGGTAAGGACTACAATTTGCTGATAATAACAGGTCCCAATACCGGCGGCAAGACCGTGTCGCTGAAAACGGTAGGTCTGCTCACCCTTATGGGCCAGGCCGGCCTCCACATTCCTGCTCTCGACCGTTCATCCCTTGCCTTCTTTAATGAAGTATATGCAGATATCGGTGATGAGCAGAGCATCGAACAGAGCCTCTCCACTTTTTCGTCACATATGACATCAATAGTGGACATCCTGAAGAAAGCGGACGACAAATCCCTCTGTCTTTTTGACGAGCTGGGTGCCGGCACAGATCCCGAGGAGGGTGCGGCCCTTGCTGTTTCCATCCTGGACGACCTGCACAAAAAGGGCATCTGCTGCATGGCCACTACCCACTACAGCGAGCTGAAGATCTATGCCCTCACAAGCGACGGCGTGGAAAATGCATGCTGTGAATTCGATGTGGAATCCTTAAAGCCCACCTACAGGCTTCTGACGGGCATTCCCGGAAAGAGCAATGCCTTTGCCATTTCCGCAAAGCTTGGACTGCCGGAGGAAATAATAAAAGGTGCAGAGAAATACATAAGCAGCGAGGAAGAAAGCTTTGAAAACATTGTATCCGACCTTGAGGACAGAAGGGTACAAATGGAAAATGACAGAAAGCTGTTAGACGAAGCGCTTTCCGATATGCGCCGCCGGGAAAAGATACTTGCGGACAAAGAAGAAAAGATATACGAGAAGCGTGAAAAGATAATCGCTGATGCAAGAACCGAGGCAAAGGATATACTGCAGGATGCCAAGGATATCGCAGACGAATCTATCCGTGCCTTTACAAAGCAGGGCACACAGATGAAGCCTGCAACGATGGAAAGAAAACGCTCTGCCCTGCGCGAATGGATTTCCAAGGAAGAAGAAGCTATCTACGAAGAGGCAATGAAGAATTCCCGCAGAAAGAAAGCATCCGAAGAGACAGCCACACCGGTAAAGAGGCTTGATCCGTCCCAGATAAAAACAGGCATGCGTGTGCATGTGGAGTCTCTGGGCATCGACGCGACAGTCACCAGCCTGCCGGATAAAAAAGGCAATGTAACAATACAGAACGGTGTGATATCATCAAAGGTGAAATCCTCGGACCTGACCCCTGCCAGGGAGACACAGCCGTCTGAGAAGACAAGATCCGGCGGAAGCAGACGTGTTGCTGACGGATATGCAAAGTCCTCGGGCATCCATATGGAAATAAACGTCATCGGCGACACTGTGGATGATGCCGTAGTAAAAGTTGATAAGTACCTTGATGACGCATGCATAGCCGGGCTCCAGTCTGTAAGGATAATACACGGCAAGGGCACCGGAGCACTTAAAAACGCCATACATGACCTGCTTAGAAGATCTCCCGTAGTGGACAGCTTTTCCATAGCTCCCCACGGCGAGGGCGACGCAGGTGTCACAGTAGCAAAATTAAAATAACGGAGGGGAAACATGGCAGCAAGCAAACAACGCATACTGATCGTAGACGATGACGAAAATATCGCAGAGCTCATCAGTCTGTATCTTACAAAGGAATGTTACGACACACGTATCGTAGGTGACGGTGAATCAGCACTGTCGGCAGTTACTGAATTTGCACCCAATCTCATTCTCCTTGACCTTATGCTTCCCGGCATTGACGGTTATCAGGTCTGCAGGGAGATCCGCAAGGATTCCACCATACCCATCATAATGCTTTCCGCAAAAGGAGAAGTGTTCGACAAGGTACTGGGCCTCGAACTCGGTGCTGACGACTATATGGAAAAGCCTTTCGATTCAAAGGAACTGGTAGCCAGGGTTAAGGCTGTGCTTCGCCGTTACCAGGTGGAGCCCGCTGCCCCCGTGGCAGAGTCCTCCGAAAATGAAGTCAGGTATCCGGACCTCGTAGTCAATAAGACAAATTACAGCGTTCTGTACATGGGACGCAAGATCGATATGCCCCCCAAGGAACTGGAACTGCTTTTCTTCCTGGCTTCCACCCCGAACCATGTATATACAAGGGATCAGCTTCTGGACCAGATATGGGGATATGAATATATCGGTGATACCAGGACCGTTGATGTCCATATCAAGAGGATAAGGGAGAAGATCCGGGACAACGCAAACTGGCGTATTGCCACCATCTGGGGCGTAGGATACAAATTCGACACAACACCGCAATAAAATAGCCATTATAAAAGATGAGAAAAACCCTTTATTTAAAAATGCTCATAGCCTATCTTATCTTTGCGGTCTTCGGCTTTATAATTGTCTCCACTTTCATGCAGCAGATGACAATAAGGCAGCTGGAACAGGATAAGGCAAGGGAACTGTACAAGAACGCTTCCCTTCTGGCCCAGAATGAGGCTCTGGCAGTCTATAAGAATGAGATGTCCCTTATCTCATTAAAGGATATCATCGACAGAAACGCTGCTATTTCCGACGCAGTAGTACGTATAGTAAACCCTTCCGGCCTTATAATCGTTTCATCAGATTATGAGCTGGACGTGGATAATCCCGAGGTGATAGAGAACTTTGACGTCACCTCCCTCTCCGGCTCTTTCTACAGTGTCGGAACTTTTTATGATTCTCTTGACGGAACGTATCTCACTGTAGCTTCACCTATAACTTCCGGCCCTGTAGTGCACGGTTATGTTGTGGCATCCTACGATCTGGATATGCTTGAGGAATCTGCAAATCACATGCTGAACCTTGATTACATACTGCTGCTTATCACGTTCCTGCTGTCCCTGATAATCCTCATCTTCTTTACCGAGATGGTCTACATCCCCCTGCGGAAAATAATAACGGGTACCGAACAGTACGCATCAGGCAACCTGCATTATGAGATTTCCATAGAGAGTGACGATGAAATCGGCTACCTTGCCGCCTCCCTTGCATATATGGCCCAGGAGCTTGCAAAGGGCGAAGACAACCAGAAGAAGATCGTTGCAAATGTTTCACACGATTTCAGGTCCCCCCTTACCTCCATAAAGGGCTACCTGGAAGCCATGAACGACGGAACCATACCTCCCGAGCTCTATCCCAAATATACGGGCATCGTAATAAATGAGACCGACAGGCTGATCAAGCTCACCAATAACCTGCTGACCCTCAACAACTTAAACACCAGCGGAATGATCCTGGAAAGAACGGATTTCGATATCAACAATGTGATCAGGCAGACAGCATCCACATTTGAGGGAAGCTGCCGCGGCAAGATGATTACCATAGAACTGGCCCTTACCGGCGACATGCTCTATGTAAATGCAGACCTGGGAAAAATACAGCAGGTTCTCTACAACCTGATAGACAATGCCATAAAGTTCAGCCACAAGAACTCCATCATACGAATAGAGACAACAGAAAAGCACAACAAGGTATTCGTCTCTGTTAAGGACAGCGGCATAGGCATCCCCAAAGAAAGCGTTCCCCTGGTATTCGACCGTTTCTATAAAAGCGACCTGTCCAGGGGAAAAGATAAAAAGGGCACGGGCCTGGGGCTTTCCATCACCCGGGAGATCATCCGTGCTCATAAAGAAAATATTAATGTCATATCCACTGAAGGCGTAGGCTCTGAATTCATCTTCTCCCTTCCTCTTTCCGATGATGATTTCACCGGAGAGGACGAGTAGACCGCTTGCCTACAGCAATGCGGCAATCCCTTTGAAATCCATCTTAAGCCAGAGTTCCCTCAGCTTGTCAAATTTTTCCTTCTCAGATAAAGGAACATCATATGCTTCCAGGTCGCTCATAATGGATTCCATGTTGTCATAATCCATCCGCATCGCATACCCGCCAAGCATCTCATAGGCTTCTGCAAGCATATCCTGAGAGATAACCGGCTTCTTCTCCTTTTCCCCGGGAGCCTGTCCGAAGGCTGCTCCCAGCCCGGCGCTGCACTCCTCATACATATCCAGCAGAGGCTCAGTCTTTTCTGTTATGCGGCTGATATTGCCGGCTTTGCCTGCATCCTCCATCTCCTCTGCCAGCAGGGAAAGGCTCATGACACCTATTATGCCTGCAGTACTTTTAAGGGCATGCACTTTGATGGTATAGTTATCCCAGTCTTCGTTTTCGTAAAAATCGCGGATTTCCTTTATCCTGAGTTCCGATGTGGAAAAGAATATCTCCAGGGCTTCCTTATATTCGTCAAGTCCGCCGCAGTTGTCGATGCCTTTATCAAAGCTGATCCATTTTATGGCCTTTATTCTTTTGGCCCATTCGGGTTCCGTTCCCAAAGCAGAGTTTTCTGCCTGCTGTCCGGCCGCAGGTTCTTCTCCCCCGCTTCCGGCCGTCATATACTCCATGACCTTGTCGCCCAGCATTTTGCCGTTTACCGGCTTCTGTATATAGTCACAGAATCCCATATCTCTGTATGCCTGTCCGCCGTCGTCAACGGAATTGGCAGTAAGGACTATGCAGGGAGTCCTGCCGTTAAGTCCGGCATCGTCATTCCTGATTTCCTTAAAAGCAGTCACGCCGTCCATATCCGGCATCAGATGGTCCATAAGGATCAAGGCATACTTTGCATTTCTGGCTTTTTCTATTGCCTCGGGACCGGAAGTCGAAGTATCAACTTCAATCCCCCTTTTTGAAAGAAGCTTTCTGATCAGGATATTGTTCATATCCGTATCGTCAACCACCAGAACTTTTCCTAACGAATTGGTATCTGTCATTTTTGTCCCCCCTGACATTTTGACATCCTACAAGATCAAACCCTATCTCAAGAATAATCTTAACAGTTTTTCGTTTATTTTTGTATAGGGCTGGTACCTCATGGGCATATCTATCCAGTTCTTTTTATCAAGTATACTCTTCTCATGGGTAAATGTATAGAAGCCTCGCTTTCCGTGGTACGCTCCCATTCCGCTCTCCCCCACGCCTCCGAAAGGCATCTCGCTGGTTGCGATGTGGACTACCGCATCATTTATGCAGCCTCCGCCGTAACGGCAGTTTTCCGTAACGTTCTTGATATTGCCCTTATCCGTTGAGAATATGTACAGTGCTAACGGCTTGGCATGATCCTCCACCATATCTATGGCTTCCTGCAGATTCTTATAAGTAACCACCGGCATTATGGGACCGAATATCTCCTGACCCATCACCGGATCATCCCAGGTCACATCATCCATAACCGTAGGCTCGATGCGAAGGGACTCAGCATCACGCTTTCCTCCGTGTACCACCTTGTCATCTTCGATCAGGGAGCATATTCTGTCATAATGCTTTTTATTTATCATCTTGCCGTAATCCCTGTTTTCCAGGGGATGACGTCCGAACTGCCTTATTATCTCCTTCTTCACATATACAAGGAACTCATCCTTTACCGATTCATTGCAGAGAATGTAATCGGGGGAGACACAGGTCTGCCCGCAGTTCATGAATTTTGCAAACACTATGCGCCTTGCTGCCAGCTTAAGCTTTGCCGTACTGTCCACTATGCAGGGGCACTTTCCGCCAAGCTCAAGCGTTACCGGCGTAAGGTGTTCAGCCGCATGCCGCAGCACTTCCTTACCAACAGCCTGGGATCCCGTAAAGAATATGTAATCAAACTTCTGTTTAAGCAGGAACTGGTTTTCTTCCCTTCCGCCGGTAAAAACAGCAACATACTCGCTCCTGAAAGTCTCCCTTATCATCTTAGCCATAACCGCTGAGGTAGCCTGTGAATATGCGGAGGGCTTAAGCACTATGGTATTGCCTGCCGCAAGAGCATTTATGAGGGGGGCCATTGAAAGCAGGAACGGATAGTTCCAGGGGCTCATGATGAGCACATTGCCATAGGGACAGGGCACAATCCTGCTCACAGCATAAAAATTTGTAATGGGCGTATGCACCCGTCTCACAGCTGCATACCTGCCAATATGACGCAGCATGTAACTGATCTCGCTGAGGGCCAGTCCCACCTCGCAGATATAAGCTTCCATTCCCGACTTCCCCAGGTCCATACGGAGCGCCGCCTGGATCTCAGGCTCATACTTCCTTATGGCACGGGCCAGCTTCTTTAATGCCCGTATACGGTAACCCACGGGAAGAGTCGCTCCTGTCCTGAAGAAAGCCCGCTGCTTATTTATTATCCGTTCTTTTTCTGCATCCGTCATCACAATGCTCCTAAACTAAAGTCACTCAGACTTTATATCCTTCCAGTAATCATTCATAAGGGTTACCGTATCATCATCAAGACGCTGGTAAACCTCGCATCCGCTCATGTCATCCAGATCCGGGAAAAGAGTCTTGTTGTTCCGTACTTCCTCATCCAGGTTGGCAATGGTTGCCTTGTTTGATGTAGCATAATATACATAATCGAAATTCTTTTCCGCCACATCCTCACGGCATACCAGGTAGTCCAGGAACGCATATACCGCATCCGGATTCTCGCACTCTTTGGTCATGGCCCAGCAGTCGATCCAGAGGTTCGTTCCCTCCTTTGGAATGACATACTTAAGCTTGTCATTCTCAAGCTCTGCCAATACGCCGTCACCGGAATAA
>JAEEGL012749092.1_pt1 | contig 10164 bp, 4 predicted proteins | sample 9134231 | NCBI WGS metagenome assembly JAEEGL01 (sample SAMN16246548, study PRJNA631951) | gut metagenome | biome: gut microbiome; feature: rumen; material: fiber-attached | host: Bos | place: Iran: Karaj | collected 2018-10
ATCTCCTTCGCGAAGTAGGCGAGGACGCTCTTGAGGTCGGCGAGCGAGACGGGCTTGGTGTCCACGTACAGGCCCTCGATCTGGTGGAAGTTCGCGGAGTGGGTGGCGTCCGTCGTGTCGCGCCGGTAGGTGCGTCCGGGGCAGATCACGCGCACGGGCGGCTTCTTGGCGGCGAGCATGGTGCGGATCTGGACGGGTGAGGTCTGCGTCCTGAGGAGGGCGTCGGCCGCGAGCCAGAACGTGTCGCTGCGATCCTGCGAAGGATGGTGCGGCGGCGTGTTGAGGGCTGTGAAGTTGTTGAAGGGACTTTCGATGTCCGGGCCGTCGGCCACAGTGAAGCCGAGCTTGCCGAAGATGCGGGCGGCGTCCGCGATCACGCGGCTCAGGGGGTGCGCGACGCCAGGCTCGGCCCAGCGTCCTGGCAGAGAGGAGTCAACGGCCTCTACGGGACCGGCCGCGGCGGCACCAGCGCCCTTGGCGGCGAGCGCGGCCTCGACCTCGGCGCGCCAGGCCTGCACGGCCTTGCCGAACGCGGGGCGGTCCTCCTTCGGGACGTCCTTCATGCCCTTGATCAGCGCGGGGATGGAGCCGTTGCGGCCCACATACTTCACGCGCAGCTTTTCTACGGTCGCGGCGTCGGCGGCCGTTGCGATCTCCGCGAGCGACGCAGCCTTGCCCTGCTCTAGTTCTTCGAGTGTCATGTCTGTCTTTCCTGAAACGCGGATATTGTACTGTAAAACGCGTCCCAAGGCAAGCGGTACGCGCAATTTGCGCAGTGATTCTTGCGCTGGCGGGATACGGCGCAGATGTGGTATAATGGCGGCATGAAAAGATTGTCAACCCTTTCCCGTAGATCCTTTCTCCGGGGCGCGGGCGGCGCGATGGCGCTGCCGTGGCTCGTCCCTGCATCCGCGCTCGGCCGCGACGGCGCGGTCGCTCCGTCCAACCGCATAACGGTCGCGGGCATCGGCCTTGGCGGCCGCGGCCAGGGCGTGATGCGCAACTGGGTGCTTCCGGACAAGGAGGTGCAGTTCGTCGCCATCTGCGACGTGTGGAAGCAGCGCCGCGACGCGGTGAAGAAGAGCGTCGACGCCCACTACGGCAACAACGACTGCAAGACGTACATCGATATGCGCGAGCTGCTCGCGCGGCCCGACATCGACGTGATCCACACCGCCACGGGCGACCGTTGGCACGCGGGCGTCTCCATCGCGGCGATGAAGGCGGGCAAGGACGTCTACACCGAGAAGCCCGCTTCCATGACGGTGCGCGAAGGCCAGGCCGTGGTGGCGACGGCAGCCAAGTACGGGCGCGTCTACCAGGCTGGCATGCAGCGCCTCAGCGAGCCTAACTTCGTCGTGTGCAACGAGCTCATGCGTCTCGGCCGCCTCGGCGAGGTTAAGACCGTCTACGCCCACCTCGCGCCTGGCGGCAACATGAATCTCCACCGCGACTGGCTGCCGGCCGAGCCGTTGCCTCCGCGCGACGTGATCGACTGGGACGCGTGGCTGGGGCCATGCCCGTGGCGCCCCTACAACCACGCCTACCTTCCGAGCGGGTGGCACCGCGACCACGACCTCTACACTGGGCGGATAGGCGAATGGGGATCCCACACCTTCGCGCAGTGCCACGACGCCGTCGGCGCCGAAAGCACGTCGCCGGTGTTCTACCAGTATGTGGACTCTCCCGTGCCCGACGGACAGAGGATGCGCTTCGCGAACGGCATCGAGATGGTGTCGGTGCAGAAAGGGTGGCGTGGAACCTGCGGCGTGAGGTACGTGGGTTCGGAAGGATGGGTGTCGTGCGCGGACGGCTACACGCGCCCCGAGGCGTCGCGTCCGTCGCTTCTCGCCGACTACGACAAGATCCTCGCCGACTACTGCGTGCGCACCGGATACACCGGGCAGAACCACATGCGCCAGTTCTTCAACTCGGTGAAGACGCGCGCGAAGACCGTCGCCAATCCAGTGATGATGCACCGCTCCATGACGACGGTCCACTGCGCGAACATCGCCCAGTGGCTCGGCCGCGACATGAAATGGGATCCCGTGAAAGAGCGTTTCATCGGCGATGACGAGGCCAACCGCATGCTCTACCGCACCCAGCGCTCGGGATGGGAGATTGTTTAGTGATTAAAGGTGAAAAAATGAAGAAAGCGTTTTTGATCTGTTGTGTGGTTGCTCTGGGCGCATCGGCCGCCGAGCTGAAGCATCCCGCGTTCCGCATGAGCGAGCAGGAGCTGCTCGCGGTGCTGAAGGAGAACGGGCTCAACGACAAGGTCACGGCCTGCCAGGAGCTCAGCCACGTCGGCACGGCTGCCGTCGTGCCCGCACTTGCGGCGCATCTTACGGACGCCACCGAGCCGGCATTGTTCCACGCCGCCCGCTACGCGCTTGAAAACGTGCCCGGCCCGGAAGCGGAAGCCGCGCTCAAGAACGCGCTGAACGCGGTGAAGGACGCCAAGCGCCGCAAGGGACTTGAAAACTCTCTCCGTGCGCGTGCAAGCACTGTTCAGGAGGGATACGCCGGCGCAAGCGAGAAGCTTACCGCGTTCCCGCCGAAGACCGCAGTCCAGAAGGGAGACCTCTCCGTCGTGCCCTCGCTTGCAGACGCCGCACTCGGCACGGGCTTCGAGGCCACGCTTGCGCGCCGCCACCTCGTGGGATTCCCGAACGAAGGCGTCGTGGAAAGACTGCTCGCCCTCGTCGACGGGTCCGACGCGAGAAAGGCGAGCCTCGCCATCGAGGTTCTTGGCGAGCGCCGTTCGCGCGCGGCCCTGCCGAGGCTGCTCGCGTTCGCACGCACGACGAAGGACGCCGGATTGCGCCTGGGGGCGTTCAAGGCATTCGCCACGCTATGCGATCCTGCCGACATGTCGCAGCTGCTGGCCCTGCTGAAGGATTTCCCGAAGGAGGAACGCCTGGCCGGTTCCATCATTCGCGTCGCCACGCGCGCGTTCGAGACGGACATGACGCCGGTGACGGTCGCTAAGGCCGAATACGGGTACTTCGGAGAGAAACCCCAGGTCGCCGACGTCCTCGAGATGGTGCGTTCGCTCGTCAATGGCGGCTCTCGCTCGATCATGGCCGGCAACCGTCTGGCCGGGCACGGTGGCTTCGCGCGCGATCCCGCGCCGGGAAAGCACAAGGAGCTCCGCCTCACGTACCGAGTGGGGGACGGCCCGGAGCTTTCGACCATTACGCAGGAGAATGGCGAGATCCAGCTCGCTGGCATGCGGCTGCCGGAGGCGGTGGCGAAGCCGATCGTAGCGGCCGCTCAGGCGGCGACGGGCGACGAGAGGGCTGCGCTCGTGCGCATCCTCAACGCTCTTGACCGCCGCGGATTCGTGCCAGGCGCGGATGCCGTGCTGTTCCGTCCGATATTCAACGGACGCGACCTCGCAGGCTGGAGCCAGCAGGACGGCTTCTTCTCCGTTCGCGACGGCGTGATCACTGGCGACTCCACGGCGGAGCATCCCTGCAAGCCCAACCACCACCTCGTCTACACGGCCGAGGAGCTGGGGGACTTCGAGCTTCGCGCGGAGTTCCGCCTCTCGAAGGGGGCGAACAGCGGCATCCAGCTGCGGTGCAAGCCGCAGTTCGTGGGCGACAACGGATATCAGGCGGACATGAACGGCGGAGGAAACTACGTGGGCTTCCTCTACCATCCCAAGCAGCACCTCATCGGCGAGCGCGGGGCGGACGTGGCGATAGACGCCGAGGGCAAGAAGCAGGTCACGCGCTTCGCGGACGGCAAGGAGCTCCAGAAGCTCTACCGCGCCGAGCAGTGGAACGATATCCGCGTGAAGGCGGAGGGGCGTACGCTCACCGTGTGGATCAACGGCGTGCGTACCACCTCCGTCACGGACGCGCGCACGGAGTTCCTGCCAGAGAAGGGGAACATCGCCGTGCAGCTCCACCAAGGGCCGCCGATGAAGGTGGAGTTCCGCAACATCCGAATCAAGGAGTAGGACATGAAACTTGCGCTCAACCGTGAATTTGCCATGCGCCATCTTGGGGTGGCCGTGCTCTTCCTCGGCCTCTGCTGCTGGTTCCTGTACGACGGTGCCGTCACCTACCCGAACATGGACGACGCCAAGTTCAGCGAGGAGATACTCCATGGGCGTGACAGGCAGGGCGGTTTCGAGCGTCTCAAGAAAGAGGCGATCAACCGTCAGTACCAGTTCGCGGGCATTTGCGGGATAGCCGCGCTCCTGATCGCGGCAGGCGTGGGGCGTTGTCGCATGCAGACGCTGGAGTGGGACGACACGCAGATGTGCGGCTCGCTCACAGGCGGCAAGCCGCTGGCCTTTGCGGATGTAAGCGGGGTCGACGACCGCCGTTGGGAGAAGAAGGGCATCCTCGTAGTCTATGCCAGCGACGGCCGCCGCTTCACGCTTGATACCTGGCACCACGCCGGCGCGAAGGAGCTGGCCGAGAAAATACTTGGGAAGCGCATCAAGTGAATTAGACGGAAGCTTCTTCAGTAAAAAAAATCGCACATCGCGTAAGATGCGGTGTGAAAGGGCGAGTAAGTGAGCGAGAGGACAAACGTCCCCTCGCTTGATGTTTCAGACCACGAGTTGGAGAAGAAAGATGAATGTGAGCAGGAAAACCTTAGCCATCGCCCTAACGGCGAGTATCGCCGTAACCGTCGGCTGCGCGGCCGGGCTAGGCTGGATGTACCAGACCGTCCGGGCATACGAGAGGAAAAACAAGGTGTCCGTTCTCGTCCCGCAAGACGAGAACATTGTTCGGAACAATTCTCGTATGCAGAATGAGAATACTGTTCGGACAAATTCTCGGAAAAAGGACGAGAGTGCAATTCGGACAAAACCCTTGGACGGATCTCAGAAAATGAAATATACCGTCCGAGAAGGGGATGACATCGTCTCGATAGCCATCAAGTTCGGGGTCTCGCCCTCGAAGTTGGTCAATCTGAACAGTCTCGAAGGCGACGATTGCATCAGGCCGGGGGATGTCCTGATGCTGCCTGCGGACGCCCAGTTGCTAGACGAAGCCGACGCAGGCACCAATGTGGTGGCGAAAATCCCGCCGCAGCTGAAGGTGTTGGAAGTCAAGTACGACGGGGACACGAGCCTGGACCTCCGCCTTTCCGAGCAGCCGGACATGGACGTTGTGCGTCGATACGTGCGCGTCGCGCCCATGGGCGAGGGGATCGTCGGCTTTCGGTACGACAAGCAGTACAATTACCGTTCGTCCAGCTACGAGCCGCACCTGATCATTTCGGGCGAGTTTGCGTTCCGTACGAACATGACGCTCGTCGTCAGGAAGGGCTTGCCGCTCCACGGCAAGAGTGCCGGCTTGTCGGCTGAAGGTTCACTGGCGGAGGATTTCGTGTATACGTTCCGTCGCAAGGACCGCGTGCCGTACGTGAGGTTCGCGAACGAAGGGCGCTATCTGCCGCCCGGCGGAAGGCACGCGCTTGCCGTCGAGTCGGTCAACGTCACGAAGATACATTCCGAGATATGCCGCGTCGCGCCGCAGAACGTAGTGCAGATGCTTGCGCGCGAGGAAGGCGTGTACGAAAGGCACAACTGTCACGAGTGGCGTGCTGGGAGAGGGGAAGGTGCCGACAACGAAGACACGGGCGAGCTTGCCGAGGAGGCGACCGAGCGCGATTGGTCCTGCGCCAACCGCCTCAACGAGAAGGAGACGACGTCTGTCCCCGTCGTGCCGGCGGACGGCGGCGCGACGAACGGCATCTATCTGGTGGCGGTGCGCAACGGCGACAAGCCGCGCAACGACATCAGCCGCTGGGAGGAGGGCCGCGACTACGCCAATCCAAACCGCTACCGACTGGTGTGCTTGACGGACATCGGGCTCAGCGTGCGGCAGAGCGGCGACGAGACGGGCGTGTGGGCGACGTCGTTCACCACGGGACGCCCGGTGGCGGGCTGCAGGATCGACGTATTCTCCACCGCCAACATCAAGGTCGCCGAGGGCGTGACGGATACGAACGGCTGGTGCGCGGTGCGCCGCGTGGCGAAGGGCAATCCGTTCGTCGTGGTGGCGACGTCCTCCTCCGGCGACGACATGTCCTTCCTCGCGCTACGCGACTCGATGGAGGTGGACGAGACTTTCCCCGAGGGCTATCGTCCCGACTATCTCGCTCATAACGAGTGCACCGCGTTCGTATGGACCGAGCGCGGCATCTACCGGCACGACGAGCCGATCTTCCTACATGCCATCCTGCGCGACGGGACGATGAAGGCGCCCAAGCCTTTCCCCGTGGACGTCTTGCTCCGATCCCCCAACGGCAACGTCTACTCGCGGCGCACGCTGATCCCCGACGAGAACGGCGCGATCTCGTGCGACACGTTCCGCGTTCCGGCCGACCAGCAGAGCGGGAAATGGACGTTCAACGTGCGCCTGCCCGGCAAGAACGGTGTGCGGCTTGGCGAACGGACCGTCAAGATAGAGGAGTTTGCGCCTCCGCAGATCCGCGTAGCCGTGGAACCGGCTACCAACGTCGCCCCGCAGCAGTTCGCCTTCACGGTCAAGGCTGAGCACCTTTATGGAGGACCGGCCTCGTCGCTCTCCTGCGAGGGAGCGGTCAACTTCGAGGACGTCCCGTTCGAGCCGAACGGTTGGAAGGGATTTCATTTCGGAAACGATGACCTCGGCCTGAATCCCGCCTTCCGAACAATCGAGGGGCAGGTTCTGGACGCGCAGGGCACGACGAGTTTCGCGGCCGGTATTTTGGCGGAGAGCGGCAGCCCGAAAGCCGCAGTGCGCGCCACCGCCCAGGGAGTGGTGTTCGAGGACGGCGGCAGGCCGGTAGCGTCTCGCGCAAGCGTAACGTGCCACTTCTATCCATATTACATAGGTGCCACCTTGCCTGAGTGGCTGCGTATGCCCGAGCGGGGACAGGCGCAGATTTCCATCGCGTGCGTCACCCCTGACGGGAAGCGCCTGGCAGAGGGACAGACCCTTCGTGCAAAGATTGAGCGCATAGACTCGGTCTACGCCTATCGAAAGAACGACAACGGCTGGCATTCATGGGATTGCGAGCGCGTCCGCGCGCCGGTCTCGTCTGGCATTCCCGTCGTAACGTACCCCGACAAGGATGCCGAGTTCAAGCTTCCGCTGTATGATTGCGGAGAGTATGTCCTCACGATCGAGGACGAGGCGCGCGGCGTCTCTTTCGCTCGGTCATTCTATCTCAGCCAGTGGGGCGACGATACGGTGCGCGCTCCGCTCGGCAATCCCACTGCCGTTTCGATCCGTCCAGACAAGACGTTCTACCGTGTAGGCGAGACGCCTCGCTTGCTCGTGAAGGCGCCTTTCGCCGGCGCGGCGCTCGTTTCAGTGATGCGTGACGGGCCCGTGTACACGCAGGTGCTGGACCTCACCAACGCCACGAGCGAGGTGTGCCTGCGGCCAGTCGAGCGGGACTGGGCTCCGAACGTGGACGTGACGATCTCCGTGGTGCAGAGCGTGGCGGAAAACGCCGGGCACCTGGCGGTGCGCGCGCACGGTCAGGTGGCCATCCCCGTGCGGCCGGTGGAGTACGAGTGCCCAGTCAAGGTATCTGCGAAGGTGGAGACGGGAAATACGAGCGGCGCGACCGTCACGGTGGACCTTGACGCGCGTGGCGCGGCTGCTACCGGCACGGTGGCCGTAGTGACGGTGGTGGACGAGGGGATAAATATCCTCACCGACGAGAAGACGCCCGATCCCGTTGGGTGCTTCGCCAAGCTGCGCAGTGCCATCCATCCGCTCTACGACCTCTACGGCAGGATGTTGCCGGTGATAGGAGGAGACGTTCGCAAGAGCGGCGTCAAGACTGGAGGCGGCGCCGACGAGGATATGTTCCGGCGTGTCAGCCCCGTGCCGACGCGCAGGTTCAAGCCTCTCGCGCTGTGGCAGGACGAGGTGCCGCTCACCGGAGGATGCGCGCACGTGGTATTCAAGTTGCCGGAGTTCGTGGGCGAGGTGCGCGTAACGGCCGTAGCCTGGTCGGATAGCGCCACGGGTGCGGGATCCGTCCAGCGGAAGGTGACGCCGAATCTAGTGATGCAGCCCGACGCGCCGCGCTTCGTCGCGCCCGGCGACGAATTCGAGGTGTCTCTCCCGCTCGCGAACCGGAGCGGCGCGGACGGCGAGGTGCAGTGGGAGATTCGCGCCGAGGGGTGCGTGGAGAACATTGTCCGGAACGGATCGGCAAGGATCGCGGACGGAGGGAAGGAGCTCGTCACGGCGACGGTGCGCGCCGGGAAGGAGCCGGGCCAGGGGAAGATCGTCTACACTGCGCGCGGGCTGGGCGAGACGCACACGCGCACGATCGAGGTGCCGGTGCGGCCTGCGGTCGCATGGCGCGAAAGGGCTGGAACGGCGCGGCTCGAGCCTGGCCAGAAGCGGACGTTCGCGGCAGATGGATCGTTCGCCCGACAGTCCGTTACGGTGGACAAGTCGTCGCTCGGCGAGCTGACGGCAGCGCTCGAATGGCTGGCGGACTACCCGCACGGCTGCTTGGAGCAGACCTCCTCGCGCATATTCCCGCTTGTGACTGCGGGCGGCATCCTGAACGCGGTCGGTTCGCGCGCCGCTACGAACCGCGCGGAGTACGTGGCGGCAGGGGTGCGCCGCGTGGAGTCGATGATCCGCGCCAAGGACTTCGTCATGTGGCCGGACTGCAACTACGCGCCGTGGGACAGGGAGGTCTCGCTCTATGCGTCGCACTTCCTCATCGCGGCGGAGAAGTCCGGCCAGCGCCTGAACCAGTACGCAAGGTCGCAGGTGATGGGATTCCTCAGGAAGTGGGCGGTTTCCACCAACGACATGGTGTCTGCCTACGCCTGCCACACGCTCGCGCTCGCCGGTGAACCGGACAGGGATCGTATGTTCCGCCTGTACGACAAGTCTGCGGAACTCTCGCCGCTTTCCCGTGCGCGGCTCGCGCGGGCGTTCGTCGCGATACACGACTTCCCCCGCGCGGAGTCCCTGCTGAAGGGTTCGCTCGCGCCGACGTCCGTCAGGGAGGCCGCGTTCGCCGTGCTGGCGCTCCTCGACCTCAATCCCGACGACGAGCGCGTCCTGCCGCTCGTGCGGTACCTGACGACGAAGCGTGATCCGGCCCGGTTCAGCTGGGGAACGACAGGAGAGAACGCGCACGCGCTCCTGGCGATCGGGGCGTACTCTCGCCACCACCCGCCCATGGCAGGCACGCCGCGCGTACGCGTCAAGGCGGCGGACGGAATGACGCTAGGCGAGATAGGCAACAGGGAGACCGTTCGTGCCGATTCGGCCAAGGTCGACGTGGAGAACATTGGTCTGACCGATGCGTTCGTCTCGTGGAATACGCTCGAGCTGCCGCCTGCGGAGTCCGTCACGAACGAGGCTAGCGGCATCGCCATCTCGCGCGCCTATTTCACGGCGGACGGGAAGCCGGCGGATCTTGCCAAGCTGAGGCGCGGCGAGTTGCTGCAGGTGGAGCTTACGCTCGCGAGCGACGTGCGGCGCACGTTCTCCGACCTCGTGATCGAGGATCTCTTCGCCGGGGCGTTCGAGCCGGTACACAGGGAAATTGCTGCCGAGAAGGGGTCGGCGGACTGGGTGATGCGCAAGGACGCGCGCGACGACAGGATGCTCGTATTCTCCAAGCAGTTCTCGCTGGATGCGGGGCAGTCCGTCAAGATGCGCTATCCGGTGCGCGTCGTGTCGGCTGGCGACTTCGTACTGCCCGGGCCGTCCGTGGAGGCGATGTACTATCCGACAGTCCGTGCCCGCCTTGCGCCGACCCGCCTCTCGATCCGCTTTTGAAATCCCCGCTACACCGTGCTTGAATCCTGCGGCGAAAAAAGGTAAGATATAGCTGGTTCCCGAAACAGAAAGGAAATGCCAGATGTTTCATAAGTCTACAGGTGCGGCCTTGGCGGTGGCCGTGGTGCTGGTGACGTCGCTGTGGGTATGGTACGGCTGGCGCATCGAGCCCGCTAACGGACAGATCGCCATCCTGCTGAAGAAGACGGGCAAGGACCTGCCGCCGGAGGCGATCCTCGCGCCCGGGCCCGAATACAAGGGCATCCAGGAGGAAGTGCTGCCGGAAGGCCGCTACTTCCGCAACCCATGGACGTGGGAGTGGGAGTACGCGAAGATGGTGGACATCCCCGCCGGCAAGTTCGGCGTCCTCGTGCGCAAG
>JAEEGL013572140.1_pt1 | contig 10164 bp, 9 predicted proteins | sample 9134231 | NCBI WGS metagenome assembly JAEEGL01 (sample SAMN16246548, study PRJNA631951) | gut metagenome | biome: gut microbiome; feature: rumen; material: fiber-attached | host: Bos | place: Iran: Karaj | collected 2018-10
AGCTATTTCATTTATAAATATGCATTCAACAAAACATTCAGAATCTATTATAACAAATGATGAATGTGCAAAGGAAGCATTCTTTAATGAAATAGATTCAGCATGCTTATATCATAATGCTTCAACTAGATTTACCGATGGTGGTGAATTCGGATTTGGTGCTGAAATAGGTATTTCTACAACGAAGCAGCATGCGAGAGGACCTATGGGATTAAAGGAAATAACTACATATAAATATTTAATTTCTGGAAATGGACAGGTAAGAAAATAATGAATAAGCTAGGAATTATTGGACTTGGTAAAATGGGAAATAGTATCCTTGAGGGTATTATTTCTAGTGGTATTTATAAAAAAGAAGATATTATATTAGCTCTTCATAATGAAGCTAAGCTTCAAAAATATGATGAAGAAGGTTATAATGTAACATTAAATAATGAAGATGTATTTATGGATTCAGAAATCATTTTAGTTTCTGTTAAGCCTCAAGCATTTGATGAAGCATGTAATACAGCTAAAAAATATGATTTTAAAGGTAAATGTATTATATCAATCATGGCAGGAGTTAAAATTGAAACATTAGAAACATATTTTAAAAATGCATCAATTTTTAGAACTATGCCTAATACACCAGCATTAATTAAAAATGGTGTTACAACTGTAACAACAAATGTTGAAAATAAATATCAAGATATAGTATTAGATATTTTTAATTCAATTGGTAAAGCATATATGATTACTGAAGACTTAATGGATGCATCATTACCATTAAATGGATCAATGCCTGCATATTTATATTTATTTGCAAAAATATTTATTGAAATGGGTGCTAAAAATGGTATTGAATATGAAACATCTAAAAATTTAACTGCAGAATCTATAATCGCTTCAGCAAATATGATTTTACAATCAAATGATTCTATTGATACATTAATTAATAATGTATGCTCAAAGGGTGGAACAACTATTGCTGGATTATATGGGCTATATGATAATAATTTTGAAGAAGCAATAAAAAAATGCTACGAAGCATGTGTTAACCGTAGCATTGAATTATCGAAGAAATAATATTAAGGGACTTGATTCCCTTTTTATTTTGCCAAAAAAAGAAGATGAAGAATTATTCTTCATCCTCATTTTCTTTCTTTTTCTTGTCCTTTTTTAATTCATTTTCTTTTATTTCTTTAGCTTTTTCTATATCAGCATATCTCTTAGTCATATATAAAATCTTTTTAGAAATATTTATATAAGCATTAGCAGTTAAAGCAAAATCAGTAGCTAAAGCGATTAAAGCAGAAGAATCATTATCTTCAATATCATTTAGTTTTTTAAATGCTTCGCTAACTGATATTTCAATCTTTTCGTTATTCATTCTATTGAATTCGTTAAAAATATCTCCCTTAGACTGTGCATCCATATATCTATCGTCTTCAATTTGTTTTACATCTGCAATACTTAATACTTGTTTTAATGTACATATTTCTTCGATTAAAGCAAGGTGCTCACGATTGTATTTCTTCGAAATAGGAGAAGGTAATACTTCACCTTTTACATAATTATTTATCATAGAAGGAGTAATTTGCTTATCTAATGTATTATTTTGAAATATGTATAATTGTTTATCTAGAAAGGTAACAACTTGATCCATATATAAGTCAATATCAGGTAGCTCCTCATAATTCTTAAAACTAAAATTATTTAGCTCATTTAGCCAATTTTCTAAAGATTTTTTAATACTATTCACTTATCTCACCCTCTTGTCATTTAAATATTATCATAAAATATTAAACATTACAACAAAATAATTAAAAAATAGTTGACTTATTATTACGATTGATATAAACTAGTATCGTAAACTAGATGAGATAGTTTGCATACTATAGTGATGAAATAAATAAAAAAGCTTCCGAAGAAGCTTAATCATGCTTTAAAAATGACCATAGGACGATTGCTATTTCAACAGGAATACCCACTAAAAAGATTGGCCAAATATTAGCGTTTGTCGAATACAAAAGCTGTAAGAATACACCTGCAATATAACCCCAAAGCATGGCAGAGAAGATAAATACATTAAATAATCTTTTACCCCACTTAAGGTTAAAATATATTAGCATTGTTGCAGATAGAGGCACACACCAAACAAATATAGGCCACATAACCTGCTTGCTATAAATGTTTATTGCAACAAAGGCAGCAATTCCTAATGTCCATATAGCAATTATAAAAAGAAGTGTAATAATTGCTTTGTTTCTTAATTCATACTTAGAAATAACAAATTCTTTTTTATCCTCATATGATCCTTCATGTGTAAGATAATCAAGTGTGACACCATAGAGATTACATATTTGATAAAGAACTTCAATATCTGGTAATGAATCTCCTTTCTCCCACTTAGATATCGCTTTATCTGAATATTGTAGTATTTCTGCAAGGTCTTGCTGAGTATATTTATTTCGTTTTCTTAATTCTACTAGGTTTCTAGCTATAATGCTCTTTAAATCACTCATACAATGATTATAGCATAAAAAAATGGCTTAATAAAGACATTTTTCACTCATTCTACTGTGAGTAGAGTCCTAAAAAATGGCTCTAATAATAGTGGAAACATGTGTAGCCTTCAAAAATCTTGAAGTAGAATGAAATATGTTTATAATATATGATGAAAAATTGAGGTGGAAGCATGGAGCCTAAAATAATATATTATTCTGATATTTTAAATGATGAGTTTTCAGATGCTAAAATTGAAGCTAAAAAAATTGATGAAAATTATAAATATATTAGAAAAGGTCCATTTAAGTTTTTAACTCATATTTTTTGGTATCGTATGGTTGCTTGTGTATTAGCACCTTGGTATTTGAAAATTAAATTTAGACACAAGGTAGTTAATAAAAAAATATTAAAGCCATATAAGAAGGATGCATATTTTATGTATGGTAATCATACACAAGATATTGCAGATGCATTAATACCTACTATGGTAAATGGTTATAAGGATACATATGTTATAGTTCATGCAAATAACGTATCTATGCCATACCTTGGAAGAGTTACTCCATCAATGGGAGCTATTCCATTACCTGATGATATTAAAGCATCCAAAAATTTCATTAAATGTATCGATTATCGTGTTAAGCAAAAAAAGGTAATTATGATATATCCTGAAGCTCATATATGGCCATATTGTACATTTATAAGACCATTTAAGGATTTATCATTTAGATATCCTGTTGAATACGATAAACCTGCATTTTGTTTCGTAAATGTTTATAAGAAAAGAAAGAATGGTAAAGTAAAGCTTGAAACACATGTTAGTGGTCCTTTCTTTCCTGATAAAACATTATCAAATAAAGAAGCAAGAATTAAGCTTAGAAATGAAATATATGAAAGTATGGTTTCTTTATCTAAACTAAATGAAATTGAAGTTGTTAAGTATTTAGAAAAGGAGAAAGCAAATAATGATTAATATTTTATTTTGTGGAAACGACAAAGTTTTTGACGGAATGTTAACTACAATGCTTTCAATATTAAAAAGAACTGAAACTAAAGAGCCTTTTACTTTCTATATATATACAATGGATGTATCTCACTTAAATCCTAAATATTTGATTTTAAATGATTATATGGCAGATATCTTAGATAAGGTAGCTAAGAAATATAATCCAGAAAATAAAGTAGAAGTAATTGATGTAATTGATTATTATAATAAAGAATTTGCAAATTCACCAAATGAAAATTGTTATGCATCACCTTATACATTACTTAGATTATTAGCTGACCTAATTCCTGGTATGCCAGATAAAATATTATATTTAGATGTAGACATAATAGTTAATAGAGATATTAGATTATTATGGGATATAGATATAGAAGGATATGAATATGCAGCAGCAAGAGATCAATATGGAAAAATATTAATTAATCCAAATTATATAAATGCTGGTGTATTATTACTAAATATGAAATATATGAGGGAAACTAATTTACTTGGTAAAGCAAGAGAATTAATTAGAACTAAGAAATTAACTTTTGCTGATCAAAGTGCAATTATTAGAAGTACTACAAAAAGAAAAATGCTTAAGCAAATATTTAATTGTCAAACTATGCTTACTAAAAAGACAGTTATTAGACATTTTTCTAAAAGATTATATTGGACACCTTATCCTCATGTTAAAAATATTAAGCAATGGCATGTAGATGACGTGCATTATAAATTAAAATACCATCAATTTGATGATGTGTTAAATGAATATATCTCAATTAAGAATACTTATTTTAAGGAGGATTCAAACAAATGAGTAATGAAATAAATATTTTCTTTGCATGTGATGATAGATTTGCTAAATTTACTTATGTAACTTTAACATCTATTATGGAAAATGCTAGTAAAGATTATTTTTATAATTTTTATGTATTAAATACAAATATAACAGATAAAATGAAAAAATTCGCACCTGAGGTTATTAAAAATTATGGTAACTGCAAGGTTGAATTTGTAGATGTTTCTTCATATTTAGACGAAATGGCAGATAGATTACCTGTTAGAGATTATTATTCTAACGCAACATATTATAGATTATTTATAGCTGAGATGTTTAAAGATTTAGATAAAGTTATCTATATTGATTCTGATACAATTGTTAAAGGTGATATCTCTAAGCTATATGAAACTGATTTAGAAAATAATTTAGTAGGTGCATGTCACGAACAAGCAATGGTACAAACTGATGTTTTCGGTGAATATGTAAATATTAATTTAGGTTTAGATAGATATAATTATTTTAATGCTGGTATGCTTGTGATTAATGCTAAATTATTTAGAGAAGAATGTGTTTTAGATCAATTTAGTGATATCATTTCATTATATGAATGTAAGGTAACACAAGATGAGGATTACCTAAATATTATTTGTAAGGATAGAATCAAATGGATAGATGATTCTTGGAATACAGAAATATATGGAAAAATGGATGTTAAAGATGAAGACGTAAATATGATTCATTACATTATGTGGCATAAGCCATGGCATTTTACTGGAATTAAATTTGAAAATTATTTTTGGAAATATGCTAAAATGACACCATTTTATGGTGAAATAAAGGAAATATTAGATAATTATACTGATGAGCAAAGAACTAAGGATTTCTTCGCATCTGAAAAATTAGCTAAATTAGCTCAATCTGAGATTAATGCTGCAGTTAAATATGTAGATGTTATGAATAATAGAAAATCATTAGATAGATTACAGGTATTAAAGAGAATTAGAGATTATGAAAATGAAAAAAGATTCTCAGAGGATGTAGAATTAGATCCACCATCAAGACAAATTGAACCAGGTGAGGTTGATTATACTAAAAAGAAGCTTAAAAGTAAGCTTAAGACTAGATTTGCATATTTTATCGCTAGAAGATTTTTAAATAAAATCAATCGTAAGAAGATTATGATTGTAAAAGATATTGTCGGAAAAGATAATTTAAGAAATCTAAAAACTGGTGCGATTTTAACATGTAATCATTTTAATGCACTAGATTCTTTTGCAATGCAAATGGCATATGAAGCATCATGTGATACTAAAAAGAAGAAATTCTATAGAGTAATTAGAGAAGGAAATTATACATCTTTCCCAGGATTTTATGGCTTTTTAATGAGAAATTGCTATACATTACCATTAGCTTCAAAAAGCCAAGCTTTAAAGGAATTCATGAAATCAACTAATGAAATACTTCAAAAGGGTGATTTAGTTTTAGTTTATCCAGAGCAATCAATGTGGTGGAATTATAGAAAGCCAAAGCCATTGAAGAAGGGGGCATTCCAATTTGCAGCTAATAATAATGTCCCAGTTGTTCCATGCTTTATTACTATGAAGGATAGTGAAATAATGGGAACTGATGGATTTAAGGTTCAAGAATATACAGTTCATATTATGGAGCCAATTTATCCAGATCCATTAAAATCTAAAAATGAAAATGTTAAGATGATGATGGAAAAAAATTATAATATTTGGAAAGAAATATACGAAAAAACATATGAAAAGCCACTTGTTTATGGCTCAATGAGATAAAAATATATTAAAAGTCCTGCATTTTGTGGGGCTTTTATTTGTTTAATCGGGTATTTCATCATTTAATATTAAAAATATTAGGGCTCGCTTGAAGAAAGCGATTTTACTTGAATTTGAATTGACTATTTGATATAATCTAAATATATGAAGTAATAAGACTAGTATAAAAATTGATATTTAGTATTACCAATTTGGTTATTATTGGCTTCACAATGCCAATTTAACATATAGACAGACAAATTTATATTTAATTGCGCGAATGAATAATTCAGTATACAAACGCACGCTTTAATTAATAATAAGCGTACATTTCGACTTGGTGCTTCAAAAAGAAATGTCAACGTGATAGTGCCCATTTTGTATTACCAGTATATTAATTTAAATTTTGAAAATTCTAGACCAGTACAAATTACCATCCATGTCTGTTTAAAGGTAAGGTCTATAAAAAAATATAATAAAAGGAGAAAACCAAATGAAAAAGATAGTTTGTGATTTATGTGGTGAATCCGACTTCGTGAAAGTAAGTGGTTTCTTTGAGTGCCAAGTATGTGGTGCAAAGTATTCCATTGAAGAAGCTCGAAGCATGTTCGTTGACGTTCCGGACGATCCTAAAACTGTACAACACGAAGCACCAACAAACGAAGATGGTGGAAAAGAGAACCCAGTTCTTACTCCAAAGGCAGCTCCTACAATCGTAAGAAAAGTAGTAGTTCAACCTAAGGCGCCATCAAACGACACAAACACTGTAAAGCGTATCGTTTCTAATGTTAAAAAGTCAAACGATGCTGCTGGAGTTAAACCTCAGGCAAAGACAATTGTCCAAAAGCCAGGTCAAGCTGTTACAGTGAAAAAAGTTGTTGCTAGACCTGTGGTTCAGCAACAAGCAGCACCTAAGAAGGTTGCACCTCAAGTTAAAAACTTAGAAGTTAGACCAGGAATGGGTGTTGAAACTTCTCAAATGATTGAGAATTTATTTATCCTTTCTCAGAACGCATTTGATTCTGAGAACTATGTAGACGCTGAAAATTATGCTAACCGTATAATTGAATTAGACGCTACAAACTCAGATGCATGGTTAATGAAAGGAAACTGTGCTGGTAAGGCAACAGATGGTAAACAATTCAGATTCCTTGAAAGTATTAACTGCTGGAATACATGTCTAGCTAATGCTTCTAAAGATGATTTTGAAGATTACCAATTTACTGTTAGAACTAACTGTATTGATATCGCAGTAGCATATGTTTTAAAAACTGCTATTGGATTCAAGAACAAGCCAGGTGAGGAAAGTTTAAAGCAAATCAAGGATACTATTGATTACATGGAACCTTTGATGAGAAAAGCAAATCAAACTTTCGGTGTTGAAATCGTAGTATATCAAGATAAATTAGCTTCAAATATCAACGCTATTGTTACTTCAGTTAGTAAAGACTCTATCAAAGCCTTCGGTAAAAAGAAAGAGACTCAAACAGATGAAGCTTATATCCTATTTAGAGATACACAAGACGCTTGTATCCTTGTATGGGAATATTTAATGGATCTTGCTAAAAAGCATGGTACTGTTACTTCAATCTTACAAAACATTGTTAAGATGGAAGAAGCTATCATTAGAAATAATGGTCATAAGATTTCAGGTACTAAGGTAAAGGACTCATTAAAGTGTTCATTATCTGAACGTAATACTCGTCTTGAAACAATCAAGAAGGATAAGAAGAGACTTGAAGATAAGTTCGTTGATATTCGTAAGCGTGACCGTGTTGAGCAAAAGTTCAAAAACGAAAAATACTGGGAAGAACATCAAGAAGAGAAACAACAATTACTTGATGAACGTTCAAGACTTGAACATGAGGTATTCGAATTAGAGAACTCTAAGCTTAAGATGGAAGAACTTAAGGAATTAAAGAAATTAGAAGAAGAGACTATTCGTTTAACAGTATTAAAGGATAACCCAACTTATTCTAATAAGGAAAGAACAGGATTCATGAACGAATTAAATAAGGTTAGAAAGCAAGTAGTTACAAAGAAACGTGAGCTTGCATCTCGTCTTAACCCAATCGATGATAAGATTGAAAAATATAAGAAGAGAATGTTTAATATCGATATTGAACTAAATCAATACCGTTAATAAAACTAGGAAATACAACCTTAAATGGAATGATTTCCTTTTTATTTTTACTTATTCATAAATAAATCTTCTGCAGACATAAATGAAACTCTTGTTAATATTCTTGTTAATTCATCTAATGTTAAATTAGTTTCGCCTCTTAACCAATCTTTATACAATTTAATAATACCAGCTGCATAAAAGCTAGCATAGTATTTAATGTTTTTACTTTTAACATGATAAGCATTAATAGCTATTTCAGATATTACATTAGTTAATATATTTTCTAATTGATGTAATATTAATGAATTAGAATCATTTTTAGATATAGCTCTTAAAAAATTAATATGCTTATTAATTGCATAATTCAAATTTTTATAAATATTTCTATATTGATCATGGTCATTTATTACTTTATTAATTTCTTCTTGTAATATATTTAAAATATATTTATCTATATCACTATAAATATCTTCAATACATGTATAATGTAAATAAAATGTCTTTCTTTCTATATTAGCTAATTTAGCAATTTCAGATACTGTTATTTTATGTGCTTCCTTTTTTTCTATTAATAGCATAAACGCATCTAAAATATTTTTTTTAGTTTTTTGAACTCTTTTATCCATAAAAGCCTCCGTTGTTACACATTATTTTACGATATGCGTATTTATACACAGTAGTCTAAAAACTGGTAATTGTAATCTTTTATATTCTACCATATAATACTCATGTGTGTAAATATTGGGAGGATTTTAAATGGAAAGTTATAAGATTTTAGTTGATTTATCTGCTGACATAAATGAAGATATAATCAATAAATATAATATAGGTTTTATACCTATGAATTATTCAATTGATGAAAAAGAATTCTTATGTGACAAATTCTTAACAGAAGATGAAATGAAGAATTTTTATAAAAATATGGAAGATGGTAAAATAACTAAAACTAGTCAAATCACACCATTTATGTATAAGGATTTATTAAAGCCATATATAGATAATAATGATAAAATATTATATTTTTCATTATCTAGTGGTTTATCTAATACATTTAACAATGCACTACTTGTTAAAGATGAATTAGAACAAGATAATAAGGATTTTAAATTTATGGTTGTAGATTCTTTGGGAGCAACAGGTGGAATTGGTCTTCTTGCTGAAATAGCTGCGATTAATAGAGAACAAGGTATGTCATTAGAGGATAATTATAAATTTATGACAGAACTTGCTAAAAGGGGAGAATATTGGTTTTATGTTGATGATTTAAAATATTTAAAAAGAGGTGGAAGAGTATCTGCATCTAAAGCATTTATAGCATCAACATTAAATATTAAACCAATAATGTCAATTAATGACGAAGGTAAATTATTTGCTTTCGGAAAGAAAATAGGTAAAAGACTTGCCGCAAAAGCTTTAGTGGAAAAATATTTTGCAACAAGAGATGAAAAATATAATACTATTTATATAGCACATGGAAATGATATAGATAGTGCTAATTATGTTAAAAAATTAATATTAGAAAGAGATAATAATGTAACAATTCGTATGAGCCAAATATGCCCAGTAATCGGTTCTCACTCAGGACCTGGTACAGTTGCATTATGTCATATTGGAAAATAAATAACCGAAATGGTTATTTTTTTCTTTATATGGTATAATTATTTTGATTTGAATGAAAAGAGATGAATTATATGATCGCAATTATTGGTGCTGGAGCCCTAGGCTTATTATTAGCTACAAAATTAGAAAAAAATAATATACAATATAAAATTTTTAATAAAGGTAAAATCGGAAGAAAGATTCTAGCATCAGGTAATGGTAGATGTAATATTTCTAATATTAATAATGATCCAATTTCATATCATAATAATAAGCTTGCGATTAATATAATTAATAATTATCAAAAGGAATTATTTAATTATTTTAAAGAATTAAATATATATACAAAATCTGACGATGAAGGAAGAATGTATCCTTTATCAGAATCTAGTCAAAGTGTTTTAAA
>JAEEGL014354346.1_pt1 | contig 10164 bp, 8 predicted proteins | sample 9134231 | NCBI WGS metagenome assembly JAEEGL01 (sample SAMN16246548, study PRJNA631951) | gut metagenome | biome: gut microbiome; feature: rumen; material: fiber-attached | host: Bos | place: Iran: Karaj | collected 2018-10
GCGGACAAGACGCACGCCGAGATTCGCGCTGCTAAGATCTGCCTGTCCCGCGGCGCGGTAGGCGCTGCGCATGTTTTTCCCGAAGTCGTTCCAGCCGCCTCCGCGGTACACATGCCTGCTCCCTTCCGCGGCGCCGGCGGGATCCGCTGTATCTTGCAGATCATACGCGCCGTAAAGATCCCAGCACCATTCGTTGACGTTGCCGTGCATGTCGTACAGGCCCCAGCTGTTCTCATAAAAGCTGCCGACCTCCGCGGTCTTCTGCCTATAGATCCCGGGCCTGGCCTCCAGCACGGAATCGTTGAAATAATTCTCCTCGATCTCGTAAGGATAGTGGCCGTAGAAGTTGGCTTCATCCGCGCCGAGGGACTTCTCCGTATTGAACGGGGTCGCCGTTCCCGCGCGGCAGGCGTATTCCCACTCCGCCTCCGTCGGGAGCCGGTAGCCGTCCGCGGAACGGTCCCAGATGACGCCCGTATCGGAGACCGTATAGGCGGGCGTAAGGCCGGCATCTTCGCTCTTCGCGTTGGCAAACAGTACCGCCTCGAGCCATGAGATGCTCTCGACCGGAAGATCCTCTCCGCGGAAAGCGCTCGGATCGCTGCCCGTCAGCCGCTCATATTCTTTCTGCGTCGTTTCGTAAGGATCCATGAAGAAAGAGGACACGGTGACTTCATGGAGCGTCTCATCGTCTATCCTCCAGTTCTCGCTCTCTGGACTGCCCATAAGGAAGGTCCCGCCAGCGATCAGGACGAATCCGTCCGCGGGAGCTTCCGCTGCTTTATGGCCCGGATCCGCGGGAGCTTCCCGGTCCGCGGCAGGAACGGAAGGGACCTCAGCCACCGCCTCAGATCCCGTTTCCTTTGGAACTGACGCGGTCTGAGCATCTCTGTCCATACGCGCCATCCCCGCGCCTATCAGTACGGAGAGCAGGACGCAGAGGGCGGGAAGCAGCAGAGCGCTCTTCCCCTCTTCTTTTCTCCTTCCGCTCCGGGTCAGGCAGACAGTTTCCGCGCCGAGGAAGGCGAAGAAGAACAGTTCCGCCATATTCTCCAGAAACACGAGGACGCCCTGCTTGTCATAGTCGAAAAAGGCAAACGGCACGCGGAAGAAGAGATAGTCGGGGATGCCGTTCCGAAGAAAAAGTCCCAGACCGACGCCCGCGGTGACCGTGAACAGGCAGCTCAGCAGCGCCTTCGCTGTCCTTCCGGGCCTGATCTTCGCTGTCATCGCCGGCAGATGCAGGCCCAGATGGACGCCCATCAGCAGAAATGACCAAAAAGACATCGACAGATGGAAGCGCCTCGCGAAGGATACCGGCAGCATCCCGTACAAAAACGGTACCGCGTGGCCGCTCATGCTCATGCCGCACAACGCCGTCAGCGCGATCGACAAGAGCAGCAGCGTGTTGACCGCCGTGGTCAGCGTCCTGTAAGCGTTATACTTTCCTTTGAACAGCGCCGCGTACCACCTGCGGTTGAGTATATGGTGTACTATCAGCAGGGCCGTCATGCCGATCCCGAACCATTCATGCAGAGCCTCCCCGCTCACATGATAAGCCATCAGGCAGAGCAGGAGCGCGGTCATGCCTGCGTCAACGGTCATCCTGATCCTTTTGTTTATTTCAGTCTGCATGGTCTCCGTCCCCGGGCATCTTTACTTCAGGCTGTCGATCCAGGACTTGAGCTCGTCTTCCGCGACGTTACCGCCGAAGCGCCTGCCGTCCAGCCAGGTACCGCTTTCGGCGAGGGCCTCCATGTTGGGGCCGCTCCTGCCGATGCCGCTGCTCGAGGATGTGCAGAACGGGATCACGGTGACGCCGTCGAAGCTGCAGCTCTCCACGAAGGTATCCATTATGCGCGGCTCTTCGCCCCACCAGATGGGGAATCCGAGATAAACAGTCGTATAGCCGCTCAGATCGATCTGATCGCCCGCGATCCCGGGCCTCGCGCTCTTGTCGTTCTGCTCTTTGGTGGAACGGCTGCCGCGGTCGTTCCAGTTCAGATCCGCGGCCGAATAAGGCTCGGCCGGAACGATCTCATAAAGATCTCCGCCGGTGAGCGCCGCGATCTTTTCCGCCACGCCCTTCGTGGTGCCGGTGGCGGAGAAATACGCGACTAAAACGCCGCCGCGCCCTTCCGTGCTCTCAGCAGGGGAAACGCTCCCCGCTTCAGCGGGCGCTTTGGGAGCTTCCGCGGGCTCAGACGGTCCCTTCTCCGTATCCTTGGTCACGGACGCGCTTTTACCGGAGGACGCTTCCGCCGCGGTTCCAGCAGGGGTATCGGCCTTCGCGGCATCTGTTTTCGAGCCGCTTCCGCAGGCCGCGAGGCAAAGGAGCAGCAGCGCTGCGATCAGACAGGAGATAGTTTTTTTTATGGTATACCTCATTTTTCCGCTCCGATCTTCTGGTCTCCCGTGGACCAGACGTGTTTTTCCCTGGAATTTGACGGCTTGTTCTGCGCCATGACGCCGGCGAGCGGGTGCGGAACGTAAGGCTCTTCCAGATACGCGGTCTCCGCCGCCGTCAGTTCCAGATCGACGGCCTTCGCCGCTCCTTCGATATGGCGGAGCTTCGTCGCCCCGACCACGGGAGAGCTCACCTTCCCAAGCAGCCAGGCAAGAGAGACCTCGGTCATCGACACGCCGCGCTTTTGGGCGATCTCCGCCACGCGGGAGATGATCACGTTGTCCTGCGCGGCCGTCGCGTCGTATTTGAACTTCGCGTAAGCGTCTTCCTCCGCCCTTTTTGTGCCGCCCTCGCCGGGCAGCCTGGAGAGCCTGCCGGAGGCCAGCGCGCTGTAAGGGGTCATCGCGATATCCTCTTCCCGGCAGTACGGCGCCATCTCCCTCTCCTCCTCCCGGAAGATCAGGTTGTAATGGCCCTGGACGGAGACGAACTTCGCCAGGCCTTCCTTCTCCGCGATGCCGTTGGCCTTGGCGATCTGCCAGGCGAAGCAGTTGGAGATGCCGATGTATCTGGCTTTTCCCGCTTTCACGATCCGGTCCAACCCGTCCATGATGTCATAGATCGGCGTGTTCCAGTCCCACATGTGATAGATGTAAAGATCCACATAGTCCATACCGAGGTTTTTGAGGCTCGTATCGATCATGCTTTCGATATGCCGCTGCCCGCTGACGCCGGCTTCGATCTCCGCCGGAGTGCGCGGCAGGAATTTGGTGGCGACGACCACTTCTTCGCGTCTCGCGAAGTCCCGGAGAGCCCGGCCGACATACTGCTCGCTGGTGCCGCTCTGGTAGGCGATGGCCGTATCGTAGAAGTTTACGCCCAGCTCCAGCCCCTTCTTTATGATCTCTCTCGTTTGCTCCTCATCGACGGTCCAGCTGTGCTGCCCCCTGCCGGGATCGCCGAAGCCCATGCAGCCCATGCAGACGCGTGATACATCCAGTTCCGAATCGCCCAGTCTCGTATATCTCATCGATCCTCCTCCTGTGACCGTTCGCGGCGCCCTGTTTCCGGCCGGACGCCGCCGTTTAGTTCTGCCCCGCTCTGCCGTTCCAGCAGCCTGATCAGGCAGTTATATGTGATCTCGTAGATGGAATGGCGGGTAAAATCGACCCGCGCTTCCCTCATCGCCGCCTCCTGCTTTTCCGTCACCCTGGCGTACGGGTAGATGCCGAACATGAAGGGAAAGAACACGTAGATGAAGCTCTGCCGCTCTTCTTCGCTGATCCTGGGGCAGAAGCGGGAGAGGATGCCGCGTATGTTTGCCATCGACCTTCCGTACGCCGCCTTGAAGCTCGTCAGCAGCTCCGGGCGGCTGTTCGCCTCCATATCGTAGTTGTTCATGGACAAAAGCTTCAGAAGCTGCTCCCGCTTTTCAAGGGTACGGGCTATCCTGTCCGCGACCTGGGCTTTTGTGAGCGCCGCGTCCTCTTTCAGTATCTCTTCCAGGTCCGCGTTCCAGCGTTTATACTCCGATTCGAAAAGAGCGAGGAATATCTCTTCTTTTGTCTGGAAGTAGTTGTAGATCGCGGGCCGGGAGAAAGAGGTCTCGCTGCCGATATCCTTCAGCGTGATCTCCTTAAAGCTCATCGTCTGATAAAGTTTTTCGCAGGCGCTGATGATCTCCTCACGTCTCCGCGAGACCAGCTCCGGTGTTCCCTTGAACATGATTTCTCCTTTGATGATGCCAAAAACAGAGGTTGACACGGTGTCAGCAATGGTAATATACATCCATTCTGACATCGTGTCAACCCTTTTGACAGTTATTTGATCTTCAGTCCGGCGGACCGGGCGCCTTTTCAGAAGGCGGGACCGCGCCGGCGCTTTGCAGCCGCGTAATGCGTTTTAAGATTCTGTTTTCCAAAGTGAGAAGTCCACAGAGCCTGCCTTCTGTTATTCGGGTACAGGCCGCTGTTTCTTCCCTTCAGGACATCCGCTGCCTACTGCCTGACCCAGCTGATGGCCCCTTCATCCGCCGTAAGCGTCAGTACTGTCTGGCCGGCGCCGTCCACAGTCATAGTATAAGGGGCGGCTTCCGCTTCATGCTCCGTATTGCTGTACGCCACATAGATGCCGATGCCGTCACCCTTCGCGCCGTTATCGACCGCGTAGGCTTCAAAGTCGGCAGTCTGCTCACCGTTCATGAACGTGACGCCGTGACCGTTCTCATCGATGCTCATGCGCAGATCGGCGCCCGCGTACGCTTCGCCCATGGCGGAGAGATCCGCTTTCCAGTCGCCGACGAATCCCAGATCCCCGATCTGCCTGAGCGCGGCCTCGCTGTGCGACGAATAGTCCATATTCTCGAGGCAGAACAGCGCGATCACCCTGCGGATCGTGTCTTCATCCGCGCTCTCATCGATCCCCGCGGCCAGCCAGTAAGCGTAAGGGCCGACCAGGTAGCCCTGCAGCTCTTCCAGGTCTCTGCCATAACGGAACTCGATGTGATAGGTCTCCTCCATGGTGTCCTCCCTCAGGAGGAAATAATTGAACTCGCCCGCTTCATCCGCGCTCTTGTATACATCCACAGGGAAAGCCATCGATATCTCCGTGCCCTGATACTGCATGGTCTCGCCGCCGCCCACATCGTATTTTCCCAGATACTCGTAGGTATGGGTCTCAGTGGAGCCGTCCGTCTTCAGGATAGTGGCGGTATCGTCCCTGAAGGTTATGCTCTGCGCGCCGTTGATGAGATCGCAGTCGAAAGCGTAGCCTCCGCCGGCAAAAGCCGCCACGGCCGCTTCGCCGTAAAGGTCGGAGGTGATGGCGCTCTGCAGTCCGGCAGTCATGTCTCCTGCCGCGTCCTCGCCGGCGACCGCGGCGACGTAGTCCTGCCAGATAGGCGTCCATCTGTCGCTGATGATCACATCAAAAAGGCTCACATAGGTGGTGCCCTGCTCTCCCGCGACAGCAGGAAGGATGCCTTCAGGACTGTCTGCCGCGTTCGCTACTGTCATGCCGCCTTCGCAGTCTATGGATACCGCGCAGGCAGGATCGCCGACGACCGCGCCCACGAAGCTCCTTCCGCCCGTGATGCTCCCGGAAACGGAGCAGCCGCTGACCGCGAAGGAGGACATCACGTCGCTCCCCTCCATCATCTCTTTGCCCGCTCCTATCAGGCCGCCGACCGAGTCGGTCGTGTCGGAGACGATAATGCTCACATCTTCGACTGCGCATCCGCTGATCTGCGCCGGCGCCGCCGGATCGTAGGTCCCGGCGAAACCGGCCAGACCGCCGACGAGCCTGTTGTTTTCCCCGCTCACGGTGATCACTGTGCCGCTGGCCTCGCAGTCCGCGATCTCCGCCGCGCCCCAGGGCGCGCCGCAGAGCGCTCCGAAGCCCCAGGTCCCGTTGCCGTCGGCAGTTATGCTTCCTCCTTTGACTTCGCAATTTTTGACTGGACTCATCGTCGTGCCTCCGGCGATCAGCCCCGCGCAGGCGCCGTCGTCGCCCGAAACGGTGATATCGGCAGTCGCGCTGCAGTCCGAGATCAGGTCGAAGCCGGTACCGACGATACCGCCTATGCCCTGCGCGCCGCTCAGGCGGTTATCGCCGACCAGATGGATATCCGAGACAGGACAGCCCATGAACTGCAGGCCGACCGCGCCGCCGACCAGATAGAAACCCGAGACTTCAACGTCTTTCAGCGTAAAGCCGCCGATATACGCGGCGCCGCTCTCCGTTCCGCACGCGCAGCCGAAAAGCCCGGCGCCCATCGGGGCCTCGCAGGAGACCGTCAGGTTGGAGACAGTGTGGCCCGCGCCGTCGAAGGTGCCGGTGAACGCGTAGTCGGGATGCGGGATCTCGGCGTCTTCCGGCGCGTCGGACCTGGGTCGGAACGCGCCTATCGGCGTCCAGTTCTCATAGCCGGAAAGATCGATGTCGCTGACCAGAATATAATGCGCGCTCAGATCGTCGCGGACGCGGTCCAGCTGCCCGGCTGTGGCGATCTGCCACGGGTCATCCGCCGTACCCGCGCCGCCGGCAAAGATCTGCTCCGCCGCGGGCCCATCCGGTACGGCGGCCGGCGCCGCTTCCGTTTCCTTCCCTCCGCAGCCGCTCAGGGCGCTCAGGAGCAGCAGCGTCGCGAGAATCAGAGATAAGGTCTTCTTTTTCATCATGTCCTCCTTATTTTTCAAGTTTAAAAAGCTTTGCGGTGATATTCGATATCAGCAGGGAGAGCAGGATCCCGCTGATGACGACGACAGGGAGCGCCCAGGCCGGGCTGGCCTTCATAAGGGCGTCGGCGTATCCGGCCGGCATCTCTTCTACGGCGCATTCGTATGTATAAGCCCGGTTGAACCATATCTGGCCGTAATAGCCGAAGCTCGAAAAGCTCATCAGGACCGCGGCGATCACGTCGCCCGTCCAGCCATATCTGAAAGCGGCCCGGACCGCTTCCGCCAGAACGGTGATGACTATCAGCGGGGCCACATGCCAGGCAGCTGCGTCCTGAATGACGAGGAGCAGAAGGAGCAGAGCGAGAAACAGGCAGACCGCGGCGCCCGGAGCCTTGATCCGCCTGAAAGCGGTGATGATAAGTCCCGAAAGCAGTATCCCCGCTGTGACCTGATAACACACGAAGAAGACCGGATGGATAGAGCCGGTGACGCATACGAGGGCTGTCATGACAGCGTAGAGCAGCGCGTAAAGCGCGATCTTTAAAATGTTCTTTTTATCAGTCTTCAATTCCTTTTCCTTTCTCTTTCTTTACGGCGCTCCGGCCGGCGTCGCCGCACCGCAGCCGCGTCACGCATTTTAGGGCATCGTTTTCGATCGCGAACAATCCTCAGGGTCGGCCTTTCCCGGCGGCCCTATCCTTCGTAAGGACTGTATTCTTATCAGCGGACTGCATGTCTTCGCTGATTAGCTTTGACTAACTTCCTGCCGGTAAAAAACGCGTTCTGATGACGCGCTCAGGAAAGCGTATGATCGATCATTTTTTTCCGATAAGCAGCGTGGAACCGGCAAGTCCGAGCCACGCAGCTTCTTTCCTGCCCATAAAGGTCCCGTCTGTGGTATCGATCAGCCGGACCTCTTCATAACCCTCGTCCTTCAGTTTCCTGACGAAGGCGTCCATGTCGCCGTAGCGCGCTTTGCTCATCAGGTCGTGGATGGCGAAGCTCCCGCCCTTCTTCAGCACCCGCAGGGTCTCCAGAAGGAGCTTTTGCTTATCGTGCCCCGCGATATTGTGATAGACGTAGTTGCTGGTCACGGCGTCGAAGCTCTCGTCCTCAAAGGGCAAGGCGCCGACGTCGCCCTGCAGGAAGGTGATGTTCTTAAGCCCCAGAGCCCGGGCTTTTTCCCGCGCCGAGGCCATCATGGCCTCCGAGTGATCCAGACAGGTGATGTCCGCGTCCGGAAGATCGCGGTATACCGGCATGGTCAGTACGCCCGTACCGACGGGGACCTCCAGCAGCTTTCCGCAAAGATCCTCCGGGATCCCCGACAGCGCTTTTTCCAGGTAGCGCAGGTTCTTTTCCCCGTCCATGTTCCAGACTATCCGGCAGAACGTTTCATCTCCGCCCGAATAAGCCTTTCTTTTCATAGGGAGCCGATTCGACGCCCAGGCAGCTGTAGCCGGTAGCGTCGATGGCAGCTTTCAGGCTGTCGGCATCCACGGCTCCCTCAGTCAGGAAGGACGCCTCTTTTTTGCCCCTTGAAGCGGTGACCTTCCTGGCCTCCGGGACCGCTTTGCGGATCGCGTCGCATATATGCGCCTCGCACATCCCGCACATCATGCCGTCTATCTTCATCGTCGTTTTGATCATGGCTCTCTCCTTTTTCTTTTTGTATCAGCGGCCGCGGCAAGGGCCTCCGCGGGCCGGGCTCATCGGTCCGGTCTGACCACATGGAAGTCGCAGCAGTCCCCGCCGGCGCCGAGAGTCTTCGTGCGCAGAAGCTTTCCGCCCTTATACTCTATGGTCGGATAGTCCATCACGCACATATGGGGCGTGAGGAACATCAGGCCCTCCTGCCGCCCGATCTTGCAGACGCCGCACTCGCGGTGAGTCACATAGTATTCGGGCACCGAGAGGTCATATGAGAAATCGAAGACCCAGTCCATGGGGTATTCGCGCTTTTTTGACCGCTCCGAGCCGCGGACATATCTGTCGATCTCTTTCGGGTCGAAGCAGTCCTTCCCCTTGTAGAAGCGCTTCATCATGCCGCTTTTGCAGAGGGCGTCGATCATCCCGTCGAAGACGTCCGCCGTGATATGCTCCGGATCCGCCTTGTAATAGGAGAAGCCGTAGCAGGCGAGATACATCACCGGCGCGAACATGTTTTCCTTCATCGTGCCGACGGAGGGCGTTCTTTTCACCATCGCCCCGTATTCTTGTTTATGCTTTTTCTTGAACTCCCGCATGTCCAGCTCCGGGACGGCCTTCGCCGTATATCCGTAGACGATCCTGCCGAACATGAGGGGAAACAGTTTCTCGATGAGCCCCAGTTTCATTTCGTCCTTCTGTCCGCCGAAGCCTCAGTTCTTCTTATACCCTGTGATCATCGTCAGCAGAAAGCAGACGACTGTCATCCAGGCAAAAAATCGATGTCGTTTCATATGTACTCATCCTCCTTATCGTCCAGCAACCGCGTCAGGCAGTCCGTGCTGAGCAATATCGTCGAAGCGTTGTGCAGCAGCGCGCTCGCCGCCGGAGCGAGGAGCCCGAAAGCGCCGAACAGTATGAGCGCCCCGTTGAAGCCCATCACGAAGCGGTAGTTCCGCTCGATGCGCCGCATCAGCGCCCTGCTCAGCCGTCTCAGCCAGACGAGCTCACGCAGATCCTCCGCCGCGATGGTCACATCCGCGACCTCTCTGGCGATGACAGCGCCGCTGCCGACAGCGATGCCCACGTCGGCCAGCGAGAGCGCCGGCGTATCATTGATCCCGTCTCCTATCATGATCACGGTCCTGCCGGCTTCATGCTCGGCTTTGATATAAGCCGCCTTATCCTCCGGAAGCACCTCCGCCCGGTATTCGTCGATCATAAGCTCACCGGCGACTGCTTCCGCGGTCCTGCGGCTGTCTCCCGTCAGCATGACCGCCTTGCCGATCCCTTCATCGTGCAGCGCCTGTATTGTCAGACGCGACTCGGGCCGCAGCGGGTCGCTTATGCCGATCGCCGCGGAGAGTACTCCGCTGATGCCCAGATACAACCAGGAGACCGATCGCGGGAGCCCGTCAAAGAGAGACCTGTCCCGGGGAAGGATCTCGACGCCCTCGTCTTCAAAAATGAAATGCGCGCTGCCTATTACGGCGCGTTTATCGCCGATCTTCGTCGCGATCCCGTGCGCGACGACATATTCGACCTCGCTGTGCATCTCGCTGTGATCCAGCCCCCGGTCGGCGGCCGCCTTTACGACCGCGTTGGCGACCGAGTGCGGGAAGTGTTCTTCAAGACAGGCCGCGACTCTCAGCATCTCCCGCGGGTCTTCCCCGCCGAAGGGCACGATCTTCACGACGGTCGGGCATGATCTCGTCAGCGTTCCCGTCTTGTCGAAGATCACGGTATCGGCTTCGCTGATCTTTTCCATGAACTTGCCGCCTTTTACCGTTATTTTGTGCCGGCCGGCCTCCCGCATGGCGGACAATACGCTGAGCGGCATGGAGAGCTTGAGAGCGCAGGAGAAATCCACCATCAGGACTGATACCGCTCTGGCGACGTTGCCGGTGAGCAGCCAGGTGAGCAGGCTCCCGA
>JAEEGL014361669.1_pt1 | contig 10164 bp, 9 predicted proteins | sample 9134231 | NCBI WGS metagenome assembly JAEEGL01 (sample SAMN16246548, study PRJNA631951) | gut metagenome | biome: gut microbiome; feature: rumen; material: fiber-attached | host: Bos | place: Iran: Karaj | collected 2018-10
ATATCTACAAAGATCCAATAATATTCCAATGCAAGTATTAAACTATCTAACACCTATTGAAATGAGAAAAAAATTATTAACTCAATAAAAAAATAACTCAATCTTGCGACCAAGTTATTTATAAAAAGTTATGTTTCACATCATTGACTAATATTCAATTTGTTATTTTGTGATAATTTATCTAATTTATGTTTATCCGGCCACTTCTATTTGAGCAAGTTCTACTTCTACTGTAGTTTCTTGTCCGAATAAATCAACATTTAATTCTAATTTTTGGTTATCCATATCAATAGAAGTAATATTTCCATACATTCCTGTAAATGGACCAGCAATAATTTTTACTTTTGCTCCTACTTCTAATTCTTTATCCACATCAAGCCTAGAGATTCCCATATTTCTTAATACATTGTCAACTTCATATGGTTGTAGTGGTGTTGGTTTTGCACCTTTACCGCTTGATCCAATAAACCCTGTTACTCCTGGGGTATTTCTTACTACAAACCAAGCTTCATCGCTCATTACCATTTCAACAAGTATGTATCCAGGGAATAGTTTTTTAGTACGTTCTTTTTGAACTCCATCTTTAATTTCTACTTCTTTTTGTTCTGGAACTATTACTCTAAAGATATAATCTTTCATATCCATTGATTCTGCACGCATTTCTAATTTTTCTTTTACTTTATTTTCATGTCCAGAATATGTGTTAACTACATACCATTGTTTATCCATAAAACTCTCCTTATATTATATTAATGATTTTAAGAATGCCATTATTAATTCTATTGCATAGAAAAATAATGCAAAAAATATTATAAATACAATTGTTGCGATTGAATATTTAACCATATCTTTTCTATTTGGCCATTTGACTAATTTTAACTCTTTAAATACAGAACCTAACCATGATGTCTTTTTTGTCTTTTCTTTTATTTTCTTAGGTGTTTCTTTTTTAGTTTCTTTCTTTTCTTCTGCAACGACTTTTTCTTCTTTTTCTTTTACTTTTGGTGTTTCTTTCTTTGGTGCGCTTCTTTTCTTTGTTGCTTTCTTTTTCTTTGTTTCTTCTTTCATAAATGATCCCCTAACCTTTATAAAATTTTCCAAAATAAAAACACTTTCGTGTTTCTTTCCTATAAAATAACACAAAAGCATTTATATGTCAATCAAATAATATTATTTTGCAAATTCACCTTCAACTGGTGTATATACTGTACCCGTAAACCATATTTCTCCAGATTTTTTATCTCTTATTAAGAAGAAATAAGGTTTGTCAAAAGTTAAATCTATTTTTTCAACCGGTACTTTGTATAAATACTCAAAGCCAGCTGAAACATCTCCAGCACCACCAATTTGTGTTGCGGCAGCAGCTTTGATTCCTTCATTTGAAAATTCAATATTTGCTTTGTGACTAACACTATCTATATATTGTTTTTCATCTGAAATAATTTCTGATAAATCTGCTTTATCTATATCGAATACATTAGTAATTCCTAATTGTTTTAAATCTTCCTTTAAATCTAAAGTATAGTCGAATTTAAATAATGGTATATCTCCTACAATTTGAGTTACTACACCTTCTTTAAAGTTTTCATTTTTTATTTCTTTTAGATTAGAAATAATATTATTTATATTATTTACATCTATATTTTTAATATAATCTTCTAAAGTTGTTTGTTTTGGCATGATTCCAATATATTGTAGAGTTGTTCCATCATACTCTTTTAAATCTTTAGCGAAAGTTTTTACATTATCATCATCATATAAATAGAAATCTGTCGATGCTGTGAATTGTTTATAATTGGAATTTAATTCTTCTATATATTTATCTATATAGTTTTTTATATTTGGTTCTGTTTCTTTGTAACCATTAGTTGTTAACCATTTTTTATATTCAGCAGTAACAGTTTTTCTAATATTATCTTCTCCTAATTCTTTTACAATATCATAGTTATTAATTGCTGCTCCAATTTCTACTGTTTTGGCATTGGTTTTATTGTTATCAAATTTAATTGATTTATAACCATACATATCGCCAATTACATGAATAGCATGTTTAAAATCTTCATGTTTATATTTTACGTCATATCTGTCTTCATAGTTATCTTTTGTTGTTAACTGAATCTTTTTGGTCCATTCCATATCAATTGCTAAAGCGTTAACTAAAGCAAAATTTTCTTTACTAACAGACTCATTATCAAATAAACCATCTATTAATTTAAATGTCTTGTTACTTACCCATTTGTTCATGTTATTAGCATTGGCAAATGAATCATAAATTATTTCTGCATTATATTTGCTAGCTAACTTTTCTGTATAACTAGGTAATATACGATTTTTATAAGTATCTCTTATAAACATGGCGTTTGCAAAAGAAATATTTTTACTATTATTATATTTTTTTGCTGCATATTCTCCAATTACACTGTCTATTTGTGTCTTTGTTTCACCCTTTGAACCTTCAGCAAGCATTTCTAAAGCATATTTAATTGACAATGGGCTATATAATTTATTTTCTTGTTTGTTTTCTAATTGTAAGAAATATAAATCAAATTTCTCTAGCGAATTCCCCGAAATATAGTATGCTGACTTTTTTTGTTCAGCCTCACTTTCAGTAGTATCTGTCTTAGGTTGTTCTTCTTTTTTAGAATTTATTATCATATATGCTCCACAACCTATTATGGCAGTGATCATAATTAATAGAACGTATATGATTGCTTTGTTTTTTCTTTTGTTGTTAGAATTAGATATTTTTTTTTCTGTATTTTGTATTTCTTGTTGCTCCACAATTTCTTCTGATGTTGAGATTTTTAACTGTTGAATTGATTCTTCTGGTTGCCCAACATTTTTTTCTTCTTCTTTCAATTTTTGCCTCCTTTTTCTTTTTTTTAGTGTATCTATGATGTTAGTTATATTATAACATATTAACTGTTTTTTTAACACCTTATTTCTGGTTCTTTTTCTTTATACAATGGTTTGTTTTTAGATATTATAAATACTAAGATGAAACCTATTATAAACATAAGTATAGATACTATTTGAGCTATTTTAAAAGTACCTAGCATTAAACTATCACTTCTAAAATGTTCAATTATAAATCTTCCAATTGAATACCACATTAAATATATTCCGGCTAGTTGTCCTGTTTTTAATTTTTTATTTATAGCTCTAACTAATATTAGAATTATAAATCCTAATAAATTCCAAATTGATTCATATAAAAAAGTAGGTTGATAATATACTTCGTTAATGTACATTCCTTTTATTATAAAATCAGGGATATGTAGGTTTTGTAAATGTGATAATGTAGTTGATTGCCCATAAGCTTCTTGATTAAAAAAGTTCCCCCATCTGCCTATAGCTTGGGCAATTATTAAAGCTGGTGCAACCATGTCTAGTATTTTTAATATATTCACTTTATATTTTTTGCAATATATTGCACATGTAATAAATCCAACAATTATGCCACCATGTATAGCAAGGCCACCATTCCATATTTGAAAAATTTCAGAAACATTGTTACTAAAATAATCAAAATTAAAAATAACATAATAAATTCTTGCTCCAATTATACCAAATATAAAAGTATAAAATATTAAATTAGTTATAAAATCTTGATTAATTTCTTTTTTTATTGATTCCTTTTTTATTAAATAAAATGCTATTATGGCACCTAACATTACCATAATCGAGTACCAATATATTGTTATAAATCCTAAATCAATTGCTATTTTATCCATGACGTTTAAACCTCTTTATTATAGGTTTAATTATTAATCCTTCTATTAACAAATTAGTAATGGATAACACAATAGCTATAAAAAACAAAATCCAAACACTGGTAAAGTTTAATTTATCTCCCATGATTAAGTCAGTTAATTTTAAGATTATTGAGTTAATAACAAAATAGAATAATCCTAAAGTTATACCAGTAATAGGAAGAGTTAAAATGAATAAAATAGGTTTTACTGTCTTATTTAATATATATATCAATAATACTGATATAAAAGCATATAGATACGTGTGTTCTTCATTTATTTCAAAAGTTTTAAAAATACTTGATACTATTAAAAATGCAATGGTATAACCTATCATATAAATAAGCCATTCAATAAAAGTATTTATTTTTACATTTTTATTTTGATCAATATTAATCAGATTCATATTCACTCCTCCTATAGTATATTTTTAAGAAATTGCCCAGTATAAGATTCTTTCACTTTTACTATTTCTTCTGGCGTTCCTTTGGCAACAATATTTCCTCCATCATCCCCGCCTTCTGGACCTATATCTATTATATAATCTGCACATTTAATCATATCCAAATTATGCTCTATAACTATTACTGTATCTTTATTATCTACTATTCTTTCAATAATTGCAAGTAACTTCTTGATATCTGCAGAATGTAATCCAGTTGTTGGTTCATCCATAATAAATACTGTTTTCCCAGTAGCTTTTTTTTGTAATTCTTTAGCAAGTTTTACACGTCCAGCTTCTCCTCCTGATAATGTTGGAGCACTTTGACCTAATTTTATATAACCAAGTCCTACATCTTCTAGTACCTTTAGTTTTGATTTTATTTTTGGAATATTATCAAAGAATTTTAAAGCTTCTGAAACACGCATATCCAATACATCTGCTATATTTTTATCCTTGTATTTTATAGTTAGTGTTTCACTATTATATCTTGTTCCATGACAAACTTCGCACGGAATATATACATCAGGTAAAAAATGCATTTCTATTTTTTTAACTCCATCTCCACGGCAAGCTTCACATCTTCCACCTTTTACATTAAATGAAAATCTATTTTTTTCAAAACCATACATTTTAGCTTCTTTCGTATTAGTATATAATTCTCTTATATCGTCAAATACACCCGTATATGTGGCTGGATTACTTCTTGGAGTTCTACCTATTGGATTTTGAGTTATTTCTACTACTTTATCGATATTTTCTAATCCTAGTATCTTTTTGTGTTTCCCTGGTTTTTCTTTTGAGTTATATACATAAGATTGAGCCGCTTTACATAGAATTTGCATGATCAGACTAGATTTACCACTTCCAGATACACCAGTTACGCATGTAAAAGTTCCTAAAGGTATTTTTATATCTACATTCTTTAAATTGTTTTCTTTTGCACCTTTTATTTCTATAAATTTAGATGTACCTTTTTTTCTTATGGATGGTACCTCAATTTTTTCTTTACCACTTAGATATTTTCCTGTAATACTTTTTTCATTTTGCATTACTTCTTGTGGGGTTCCATATGCAACTACTTTTCCACCTTTTTCACCTGCTTCTGGACCTATATCTACTAAATAATCACATGCCATCATAGTATCTGTATCATGTTCTACCACAATTAAAGTATTGCCTAAATCTCTCATTTCAAGAAGGGTATTTATTAATTTTTGATTATCTCGTTGATGAAGACCAATACTTGGTTCATCTAATACATATAATACTCCTGTTAAATGTGAGCCTATTTGAGTAGCTAAACGGATTCTTTGAGCTTCACCACCAGATAGAGTCCCGGCCATTCTATTTAGTGTTAAATATTCCAAACCTACGTTTTTTAAGAAGTTAAGTCGATTTTTAATTTCTACTATCAATAAAGATGAAATTTCTTTTTGTGACTCAGTTAGTTTTAAATTATCGAAAAACTTAATAATATCTTTAATACTCATACAAGTAAGTTCATATATATTTTTTTTACCTACTAATACAGATAATACAAAATCAGCAAGACGAGCTCCATGACAATGATCACATTCTTTTTCTATCATATAGTGTTCTAGCCAATCTCTAATCCAAGTACTAGTTGTATCCATATATCTTCTTTCAAACATGTTTATTATTCCTTCATAATAATCATGCTTATCTATTTGATTTCCTCCACTAGTTTTAAATTTAAAATGAACTAAATCTGGGCTTCCATACAATAAGATATTTAATTTATCTTTTGGGAGTTTTGATATTTTTGTATTTAAATTAATTTTATATTTTTTAGCTGTAATAGCCATTTGTTGGTATTCTATGGATTCTTCATTATCATTTAAAAGTAAAATTGCTCCCTCATTAATACTTTTAGTTTTATCTGGTATTACTAAATCTAGATCTAATTGTAACTTCATACCAAGACCTTTGCATTCGTGACAAGCTCCAAATGGTGCATTAAAACTAAACATTCTTGGTTCTAACTCTGGAATAGAAAAATTACAGTGAGGGCAGGCAAAGTGTTCGGAAAATAGTATTTCTTTATCTCCTACTATTTCTACTATTACTTTACCATGTGCAAGCTTAAGTGCTTGTTCTATTGATTCAAACAATCTGCCTCTAATGCCATCTTTAATTATTATTCTATCTACTATTACATCTATTTCATCTTTAATATTTTTTTCAAATGTTATATCTTCACTTAAATCATATATTTCTTTATTGGCTCTTATTTTGGTATAACCTTCTTTTTTTAATTTTTCAATAAGATCTTTGTGAGTACCTTTTTCTCCTCGTACGACTGGAGCCATTATTATAATTTTGGTTCGTTCTTCATATTCTAATACTTTATTAACTATTTCTTCAGGGCTTTGACTAGATATTGGTATATGGTGGTTTGGGCAATAAGGAATTCCTATTCGAGCATATAAAAGTCTTAGATAATCATATATTTCAGTAACTGTACCTACGGTACTTCTTGGATTCTTATTGGTAGTTTTTTGATCAATACTGATAGCTGGTGAAAGTCCTTCGATGGAATCTACATCTGGTTTTTCTGTACCTCCTAAAAATTGTCTAGCATATGCAGATAAACTTTCTACGTATCTTCTTTGACCTTCAGCATATATAGTATCAAAAGCTAAACTACTTTTCCCACTTCCAGATACACCAGTCATAACTATTAATTTGTTCTTAGGGAGTGTTAAATTAATATTTTTTAAATTATTTTCTCTTGCACCTTTTATTATTATTTTGTCCATATTGTCACTTCTTTCTGTTAATTTTTCCTCTATCCATTTTTTTGATTCAATATGTATAGTTCATTTATTTTAACATAAATTAAATTATTTGACTTTAATATTTTTTCCAGTTATTAATCCTTTATAACTATTAATAATATTTCCCATTTATAAATTTATTTTTTTTCTTTAGTTTCTTTTCCATAATATCTTGAAGAATGCGTGCTACTTTAGTTTGAATGTTATTCTTGTTAGTTAATGGATCTACTAATATTGTATATAATCCAAATTCTTTAGCACCTTTGATATCAGATAACATTTGGTCTCCAATCATTACCGTATTAATGGTTTTTGAAGATAGGATTTCTAGTGATTTTTCAAAAGCTTCTTTCTTTGGCTTTTTTGCGTTAGCTAAGTATTTAACATTCAATTCCTTTGCTGGAGATTTTACTCTTTCTTCACCATTATTGGAAACTATAATAATATTAAAACCATCTTTTTGTAATTTTTTAAACATTTTTTTTAATTTATCATCTACATTTTTATCATCTACTGGAAGTAATGTATTATCTATATCAAAAATAAGATTAAGCATTTTTAATTTTTTTAATTTTTTGTAGTCTATATCATAAATATTTCTTTGGTACATATTAGGTACTACTAAACTAACGTAGTATTTATCATTTCTCATCACTTTAAAAAAAACTTTTAACATTTCTATATGTTTATTAGCCATAATTACACCTCAAAATATATTATATCACAGATATTGTGGATAAAATATTGTTCGAACAAAAAAATATTCACAGTAATTGTGAATATTTTTTATCACTTAATTAGTATTTTCTAGTTTATAAATAGTTTTATTAACAAATTGTTTTTATTTTTATCTACACACATTATTGCCAATTAACCACACATTGACGCTCCAGAACTAAGTATATCACAGGTGTTAGTACCATCGCTAGCACCAACATGTCCACTTGATTCTGCACTAGTATATATTACATCATCATCGCAATATAAAATGTATGATGTATGTGTAGGACAATTAGTTTCACCAAACACCTCTAATAAAGTATTTTGAGTATTACTATATACTCCACCATACTTATTTGATAATAAACAGTATTCTGTACCGTCTTTTACAAAGCATGCGTACCTTTTTGTGATTGTATCACCGTCTACTGTATATTTTAAATAAAATGGATGAACTTTTATAAGTTCTGTGTTGTCTTGATATAGTTCTCTATTTTCATTTGCCATCATTGTTTGTAAATCAGTATATGATGCTGTTGTTGATAGTATTCCAGTGTGATATGCATATACATCATGTTCTGTTGAAATTTGTCCTAAATTTTGTTGAAAATTCATTTGAACTGTAAAATCATTATCGTTAACTGCTGGTTGACTTGTTACATTGCTGTCATATTCTATTTTTACCGTTAAATAATTTTTACTACCATTTTTAGCTAATATATCCCCAGTTTTTAAACCACTTGTTGTATATATTATGGCTGGATTATTATCTGTTTCTATATTTATATTAGATACTACTCCATCTAATGTTCCATTATTAGTTACTTCTATTTCATATATTACATAATCTCCTGGTTGCGTAAATCCTATATCAAAATTGGCAGTCGATGCTGTATAACTTTTGCTATTTTCCGTTACTCCTCCATTTATTTCTTTCCTAGTGATATTTGTAATTTCTACATTCCATGTTGAATCTATCGATGATGTTCCTGTTATTGTTAATTCTTGAGCTAGTAATGATATCCTACGGCCATTATACATACTAATATACTTAATATTCCTATTAAGGTTTTCTTTTTATCTCTCATTTTTTTACTCCTTCCTATTATAATCATATAATTGAATTAGTTTATTGTCTAAAGTTTTGTTTAAATTATCCTTATGCTTACGTAATTTGTCAAAAAAAAACAGGTTTCCCTGCATTTTTTAGTTAAAATCTATTAATTCTTCATGTATTTCTTCTTCTATATTTCCTAGATCTACATCTATAATTCTATCTACTCTACATTTTTCCGCATTAATTATTGCTTTTACTTTATTCACTGCATCTTCTAAGTTATCGTTTGTTACCACATAGTTATATTTTGTATATTCATTTATTTCTTTATATGCAGTTTTAAATCTATTAAATATTTGTTCTTGTGAATCTGTTTTTCGGTTTACTAAACGTCTTTTTAATTCTTTCATAGTAGGAGGTACTATAAAAATAAAGATGGCATCTTCTATCATATTTTTAATTTGTAGTGCTCCTTGAACTTCTATTACTAGTATTACATCTATCCCTTGTTCTAACATGTTATTTACTTGATTTTTAGATGTTCCATAGTAATTAAAGCTATATTCTGCATATTCCAAGAATTCACCTTTTGTGATTAAATTTTGAAACTCTTCCTTGCTAACAAAAAAATAATCTTTTCCATTTTCTTCTTTACCTCTTGGTTTTCTCGATGTATATGATATAGATAATTTTATGTTATCCATACTTTCTAATACTTTAGCAGTAACAGAATCTTTTCCAGCACCACTTGGTCCAGATATGACAATTAAATTACCTCGTTTTTTTGTTTTTAACATATTACCCATAATTAATCCTCGCTTTTTAGTTCAAATAATATATCTCTTAATTCCATTGCACGTTCGAAATCTAGATTTTTTGCTGCTTCTTTCATTTCCTTTTCAATTCGTTCAATATTATTAAGTTTATCTTTCTTTGACAATTTGACTTTTTTTGTTTTAGTTTCATCTATATTGCTAATTGCTTCTCTTATGTCTTTTTTTATTGTTGTTGGAATAATATTATGCTCTTTATTGTACTCTTCTTGAATACTTCTTCTACGAGCAGTTTCTTTTATAGCATAGTCCATTGAATCTGTAATTTTATCAGCATACATAATACATTTCCCATTGGCATTTCTAGCACATCTTCCTATTGTTTGAATAAGGCTTCTACTGCTTCTTAAAAATCCTTCTTTATCTGCATCCAATATGGCAATTAAACTAACTTCTGGAATATCTAGACCTTCTCTTAATAAATTAATTCCTACAATGCAATCATATTTACCTAGTCTTAGATCTCTTATAATTTGTATACGTTCTAAAGATTTTATTTCACTGTGAAGATATGCGACTTTTATATCTAATTCTTTTAAATAATTAGTTAATTCTTCAG
>JAEEGL014541020.1_pt1 | contig 10164 bp, 9 predicted proteins | sample 9134231 | NCBI WGS metagenome assembly JAEEGL01 (sample SAMN16246548, study PRJNA631951) | gut metagenome | biome: gut microbiome; feature: rumen; material: fiber-attached | host: Bos | place: Iran: Karaj | collected 2018-10
ATCGTAGCCGTTGAGCATCATGTTGCCGGCCAGCAGGGGGATGTCGTCGAAGCCCCAGGTGAGGAAAATGCAGTCCTCGCCGCACCAGTTGTAGAATTCGTTGATGGCGTCGTCAAAGCTGAGGCCCTCGGCCTTAAGGCGGCTCTCCCGGATGCCGGTGAGCTTGGCCACCCGGCTGTTGAGCCGGCGGAAGAACTTGGGCCGGATCAGGACCTGGAATTCGTCGGCGATGGTCTGATCTTCCAGCATGCGGACCGCGCCGATCTGGATGACCTCGCCGCTGATATGGATGGGCAGCGGCCGCTGGGCAGCGAAGGAACCCGGCCAGGGCTGGTTCCACTCCATATCCAAAATGATGTATTCCAAAGAAATCTCTCCTTCTGTCACATTAAATAGAATCATACCATATCTTCCGCCGCAAAGCAAGGGCATCCGCCTCATTTTTTCCTTTTCTTCTCTATTTTCGTATCTATTCAGCGACCAATGTGATTGAGGAAATAGGGAACAGGGACTGGGAAACAGGGAATGTATCCCGCAAATTGCGATTTGCGGGATGGAGATGATTGATTTCTGCCCGTTTGCCAGGATTCCCTTCCTGTTTGGATCATTCCAATTCGTTTTCCATATGGCAATATGGAAAACACCGACCCGGTTCCCTGTTCCCCCTTCCCTGTTCCCTGTACCCCGTTCCTCCAAAAAAAGTCACAGAGCGCGGCTCACGCCGCGCCCTGCTTGAAAGGGAGAAAAACAAGATAGGAGCATTCAGATCACATAGAAGAAAATGCAGATAAACTGAAGAACGCTGCCTAAGATGACAAAGAGATGAAACACCGCGTGCATGTAGCGCTTGTGGGTGCCCAGGCCGTAGAGCACCGCACCCACGCTGTAGGCGATGCCGCCCGCCAGCAGCCACACGAGCCCCGGCAGCGGGATGGCCCTGAGGGCCACGGGAGCCGCAAAGACGATGCACCAGCCCAGACCGATGTAGCAGGTCATGGACAGGGCGCGGTATTTTTTCAGGTCGATGGCCGTCAGCGTCACCGCCAGGGCCATGAGTCCCAGGATGAGGCCGAAGAGGATCCAGGCCGTCCAGGGAGAGATGGGGCGGATGGCGCACAGCAGGATCGGCAGATAGGAGCCGAAGATCAGGAAATAGATGGTGCAGTGGTCCAGGACCTGCAGGACCTTTTTGGCCTTTTCCGGCCGCAGACCGTGGTAGACGCTGGAGATGGTGTAGACGCAGACCAGGGACGCGCCGTAGATGGAGCTGCTGACCACGGCCCAGGCGCTGCCGTGCAGGGCAGAGAACACCACGCAGAGGGTCAGCATCACGATGGCAAGGCCCCCGCCCACCACGTGGGAGACGAAGTTGAAGACCTCTTCGCCGTGGGTGTAGTTGGGCAGCTGCCGATCAGCCAGCTTTGTCCGTTTGCGATGGGCCATGGCTCAGCGCTCTCTGCCCACAAAGAACAGGGCCAGGGTGCCCGGGCCGGAGTGGGAACCGATGACCGGGCCTACGTAGGTGATGAGCTCCACCTTGGCGCCGTAGCGTTCGGCCAGCATGTTCTCAAGCAGCTTCGCGTCGCCCAGGCAGTCGCCGTGGGAGATGAAAACCGTGCCGTTCTCCCTGTCCAGCGCCAGCTCGCCGTACTTGTCCGCCAGGGCCTTGATGGAGGCCTTGCGGCCCCGGACCTTGAACATGGGGATGAGATGGCCGGGATTATCCATGTGCAGCACGGGCTTGATGCCCAACAGGCCGCCGACGAAGGCCGCAGCCGCGCTGACTCTGCCGCCGCGCTTGAGATAGACCAGATCGTCCACCGTGAACCAGTGGCACAGATGGAAGCGGGTGTCCTCCACGAACTTTGCGGCCTGCTCCAGGGTGGCGCCCTTCTTCTTCTCCTGCACGGTGAGATACACCAGCAGGCCGAAGCCCGCCGACGCGGCGTAGGTGTCGACCGTGACGATCTTCCGCTCCGGATACTGCTCCATGAGCTCCGCCGCGGCCATGGCGCCGGAATTCACCGTGGTGCTCAGACCGGAGGAGAAGCCGATGTAGAGCAGGTCCTTTCCCTGCTTGAGCAGGGGCTCGAAGGTGCGCAGGAAGTCGTCGATGTTGACGGCGGCCGTCCGCGCCACGCCGCCGTCGCGCATCTTCCGGTAGAAGTCGGGGAAGGGACGGTCAAAGTTGGCAAAGCTCTCCTTCTCGTCGTCGAACTTGACGGTGAGGCTTACAAAGGGTACTTCCCACCGGGCCAACAGCTCGGGATCGATGTCGCAGGAGGAATCGGTGAGGATCACATAGTCGGCCATGGATGCTCCTTTCCGGCCGCTCAGCGACCGCGCGGGGGATTTTATATCACGCTGCGAAAAAGGTTTTGATATTACGCTATACGTTATCTAATATTGGATATTATATTATCACAGGTATCACATCTTGTCAAGCCGCAGAATCTGAATTTTTAGGATTGCATTTCCATTTTTTCGTGATATAATATGTCATATTAGGTCTCATGAAAAAGGATGTGATCTTGTGGAATACAACAACGACCTGGTGGCCGGCAAGCTCCGCCGCTGGGAGAAATATCTGGACAGCTACCGGCTGCCCAGCTGGGAGGAGATCCCGGATCTGGGGCTGTACATGGAGCAGGTCATCGTTCTGCTGCGGCAGTATCTGGACTATCTGCCGCCGGAGCTCAAGGCAGAGGAGTTCATCACCTCCGCCGCCGTGAACAACTACGTCCGCACCAAGCTGATGCCGGAGCCCGTGAAAAAGCGCTATTACCGGGAGCACATCGCCTATCTGCTGCTGATCTGCACCCTGAAGCAGGGGCTGAGCATGGCCCTCATCCAGAAGCTGGTCCCCATGGGGCTGAGCCAGGAGGAGCTGAAGACGCTCTACACCAGCTACGCCCAGCGGCACCGGCTCTCGGCCACCTTCTTTGTGGAGCAGGTCCGTCGGGTCGCCGGCCCCATCCTGCAGCACGACGGCGCCGATCCCTTCTCCACGGCCAACGCGGAGGAGCTCATCGTCTCTGCCGCCGTCGTCGGCGGGCTTTCCAGGCTGCTGGCCGAAAAGCTCATGCTGCTGGAGGGCAAGGATCTGCAGAGCGGAGGCAGCATCGAGGTCCGCGGCAGACAACCGGCGGAATAAAAAACCAAGCCCCAATCGGAGCCCGGTCGCTTTGACGGGAAACAGGCAAGGCGCGATCTTCGGATCGCGCCTTGCCTGTTTTCTGTTTGTTATGTCATGCGGCCGATCCGGTCTCAGATCGGGTGCGTCCGGATGAAGAGCACGCCGAGGGTATTCCGGCCGCAGTGGGAGGACACGGTGCAGCCGGCGCGGGTGATGTGGATCTCGCCGAACTCGCCCAGGCCCTTCAGCGTCTGCAGGCAGGCCTGGACCACGGGCTCGTCGCAGCCGGCGTGGGTGATGAAGATGTGGCCCTTCACGATGTCGGAGCCGTCTCCCACCCGGTCGGCGATGTATTTCTGCAGCACCGTGTCGTAGCGGCCGCGGTACTTCTTGCCCACGGTCATCTTGCCGTCCTTGACGATGATGCAGGGCTTGAAGTTCATGAGGTTCGCGCCCAGCATCGCCACAGCGGAGCAGCGGCCGCCCTTGTGCAGGAATTCCAGGCTGTCGATGACGAAGGAGGCGTCCACGTACGGGGCCAGGGCGCGGCAGTGCTCGGCGATCTCGGCCGCGGTCATTTCGCCCTTGGCGGCCAGCTCCGCCGCCCGGATCACCAGCAGACCGCCGCCGGTGGAAAGGTTCCGGGTGTCCACCACGTGGACGTTCTCGAACTCCTGCGCCGCGATGCAGCTGTTCTGGTAGGTGGAGGACATTTCAGAGCTGATGGTGAAGTGGATCACGCTGCAGCCCTGCTCCGCGAAGCGGCGGAAGAAGGCCTCGCACTCCTCGAGATTGGGGGCGGCGGTCTTGGGCAGGGTCTTGTTGACCCGGTAGTTCTCGTAGATCATCTCCGGGGTGATGTCCAACCCGTCGGTGTAGTCCTTGTCGTTGAGGCTGACGCCCAGGCGCATCAGGTGCACCTGATAACGTTCCAGCAGCTCCGGGCTGAGGTCGGTGGTGCTGTCGCTGGTGATGACGATCTTTTCTGCCATGGCGGATTCTCCTGTTTGTAAAAAGCTGTATATCGAACGACGTTCTCTAAATAGTAATAATACGACAGGAATGGAAAAAAATCAAGAGAAAACTTGATCCGTTTGCGTTTTTTCGGTCATCGCGGGCGCAGCGGCCCAGCCTTTACGCTCGAATCTCCGCTTAACCGAGATCGACCCACAGAGCCGGACGGACGGCGTTGCATTTGCGTCCGACGCCGTTGCCGCTGTTGAAGACCGCGCCGTCATGGAAGACGAGGGCGGCGCTGATCACATTGATGCCGGGCGTGCGCAGCCACCACCAGCAGGCGGCTCTGCCCTCCAGCATGACGTCGTCGTAGGTATCCATGCCCCGGGCGAGGGCGTAGGGCGTGGGCACGCACTGCCTGGCTTCATCCGAGTCGAAGTACTCGTGGGCCTCGGGGACGCTGAGCAGGAACACTCTGTCCACCGTATCGTTCCCCGGCGGAGAGAGGAGGAATTCCGGGTTCTCATCCGCCGGGACGGCGGTCTCGACGATGCGCTTCTGATGAGCGCTGCCGAAGGCCTCGCTGCAGAAGGTCCCGTTCAGCCATTCCCGCAGGGTGCATTCTTCCCAGGTGATGCCCGTGAAGCTCTCGTTGAAGGGCTGGCAGTCCAGGGCATATTTGCTGATGAGCAGGGCCTTGCTCCCGTCCACGGCCAGGACACGCCATTCGATCTCCTCTTTACCGTTTGCGGTGTCGTTGTCCTGCTCGTAGAAGCCGAACCGGATCACGTCTCCCACCGCCGGGTCGGAAAAGGCCGCCCGCTGCTTCCGATAGACGCACTCCTGGGCCTGATCCGCGCTGTCGCCGTAGCCGCCCAGCGCTTCAAAGGCGGCCTTCGCCTCGTCATATTTCCCGTCTTCGCACAGCTTCGCAGCTGCCTGATAGGCGGCGTCCTTCGCCCGGTCTGCGCTGTCCTTATAGCCATCCAGCGCTTCAAAGGCGGCCTTCGCCTCGTCGTACTTCCCTTCCTCCATCAGCTTCCCGGCGGCACTGTACCGGCTGTTCGGGACAATGACCCGGGTGACGGCAAAGAAGGCCGCCGCACCGAGGATCAGGGCTGCGCAGAGCCCAATCAGGATCCGCTTTTTGCCGTTTGTCTTCTTTTCTCCGCCCTCAGTTCGGGCTTCGCGTTTGCTTTTTGCCATAGGTTCCTCCTTTGCCTCTTGCTCAGTCGAAGAAGGCAGGGTCGTATTCCGGCTCCCGCAGCGACTTGTAGAACATCCACTCGTAGCTCTTGCCATTCCAGATGTCACGGACCACGACGCTCAGCATCTTGGAAAAGACGGCGGCGCCTTCCAGATTCAGGTGGGTCTCGTCGTAGAAGCAGGTCTCGTCCGGCAGGAGGGTCAGCTTCTCCTTGTGGCGGTTGAAATTGACATATTTCACATCATGGGAAGCCGCAAACTCCTGATACCATCGATCATAATCGTCGAGATTGGCATACATGCAGTTGTAGGCCTTGCTGTTGGGGATGGAGATCAGGATCGGGGTGGCGCCGTTTTCCCGGCACAGGTCCAGCAGCCGCTCCAGGCCCTTCACATTCTCCTCCGGGATCTCGCTCACGTCCGGGAAGCTGTGAACGTGGTAGATGTTGCGGTAGTCCGTGGGGATGGGGCGCTTTTCGTTGTCGGTGTAGTAGAAGCCCTTCCTCGCCACGGTGTTTTCCTTCTGATATCTGCCCGTCAGCAGGGCGAAGGCGGACTCCATGCCCCTGGAGACCGCGTCGTAATAGGCCAGGGGATATTCGGAGAGATAGAAATTGTCTTTGAAATAGGCCCAGCGCTCGGCGGCCGTGCCCAGCTTGCCCAGCATGTGCAGGTCTCCCTCCGGGACCTCCTCCGCCCGGTTCCGGATCACGGTGTCGGGGCTGACCTCCAGGATCACCGTGTGCACCGGGTTGCGGGCCAGCTCCTTGGCCAGAAGGGTGTACCTCCCCTCCAGGGTCAGCATGGAGGTGGTGAGGTTGTAGCTGTTGACGCCCAGGCTGTGGTCGAGGACCTCGGGATCCACGCCGTACATGACGTAGGACGCGCCGTTGATCAGGACAGTCAGCTTGCCGGCCAGGGCGTCACGCTCCCGGTAGTCCTGGTAGTCGTAGTTCTCGCCCCGGAAATAGAGGGCGCCGAAGCCGATGCTCAGCACGATGACCACCGCGAGGAAGATGCTCACGGTTTTGAGGATCCGTTTAAAACTCTGCATACAGGAACCCTCCCAGACCGCCGGAGGCGGGCACGCCGAAATAGATGATCAGGAAAAACAGGGCCGCGAAGCAGACGATCCGCACGAAATAGGGCAGACGGCGCTCCATCCGGGCCCGGACAGACCCATTGCGCTGCAGAAGGCTCACGACGAACATCAGCAGCACCCCGAACAGGGCGGCGGCCAGATTGCGGTAGGTATCCACAAAGGGCAGCAGCTGCCCCAGGGAGCGGGGGATCGTGCGGTTGGCAAAGATCTGCTTCCACAGGCCGAAGCCGTCGGAGAGGCTGCCCACCTCGGGCAGGACCTTGATAAAGGTGACCAGCAGGAAGGTCCGCAGCACCTGGAAGGCCCGCCAGAGCCGGGCGGATTCATTGATGTGCAGGCCCTTCTTCCACCGGGCGTAGACCTTCTCCATCCACATGGAGAAGATGATGAACAGGCCGTTGACGCCGCCCCAGGCCACATAGCCCCAGCTGGCGCCGTGCCAAAGGCCCGTGGCCAGCCAGACCACCACCAGGGCCACCGTGGCCGGCAGATAGTTGCCGAAGGCCTTACCCAGGTGCTTCTTGGAGAACTTGCCCAGCCGCTGGTTCCAGCGGGAGACCGCCAGGGGGTAGTATACGTAGTTCTTGAACCACGCGCCCAGGCTGATGTGCCAGCGCCGCCAGTATTCGGCGATGGATTTGGAAAAATAGGGCCGCTCAAAGTTTTCGGTGAGGCGGATGCCCAGCATCTGACACAGGCCGCACATGATGTCCATGTAGCCGGAGAAGTCCGCGTAGATCTGCACGGAGTAGCACAGCGCCCCCAGGAAGGTGGTCAGCCCCGTGTAGGACGGGTAGTTGGCGAACACGTTCTGCACATAGCCCGCCATGATGTTGGCCACCACCATTTTCTTGAAAAAGCCCCAGATCAGGCGCTGGATCCCCCAGGAAAAATTGCGGTATTCCAGCCGGTGCTCCGCAAACAGCTCGCCGGACAGATCCTTCCAGGTGCTGATGGGGCCCTGGGTGATCTGGGGGAAGAAGGAGGTGAAGAGCAGGACCTTGAGGAAGTTCCCCTCCGCCTCGCAGCGGCCCCAGTAGACGTCGCAGAGATAGCCGATGGTCTGGAAGGTGTAGAAGGAGATGCCCAGCGGCACGATCCAGCGGATCGTGTCGGTGACATGGCCGCCGAAGAGGCCGGCCACGGCGTCCGCCTGGGCCAGCAGAAAGTGGACGTACTTGAAGGCGCACAGCACGGCCAGGTTCAGCAGCAGGCAGCAAACCAGCACACGGCGGCGGCCGCGCTTGCCCTTGGTCTTGAAAGCGGCCCGCTCGTCCTTGGACAGCTCCGCCTTATGCTCCTTAAGATAGTCCTTCTCCCGGGCCGCGCTGCGGCCGATGTACCGGGCCGCGGCCCAGACCGTCAGGGCCGTCAGCAGCAGAAACGGCAGATTCCGCCACCCGCCCAGGGTATAGAAGGCCAGGCTGAAGGCCAGCAGCAGCCACCACTGGAGCTTCTTGGGCACCAGATAGTAGACGATGAACAGCCCGGCAATGAACAGGATAAAGCCGACAGACAGTATGCTCATGGTTTATTCTTCGTCCCGGATCTTTTCGATCATGGCCCACATGGCCTTGGCGCTGTTGAAGTTCTCGGGCACCAGATACTCCGGCCCCAGCTCGATGTCGAAGGTCTCGGAGATGGCGGAGATCAGCGTGATGATGCTGAAGGAATCGTAGACCTTGCCGTCGATGAGGTTGTCCTCGGTCTCGTAGTCCACATCGGGGTTGATGTCGTTCAGGATTTCCAGTAATTCTTCCATGACAGGTTCTTCCTCTCTTTTTGTCATGCGGCCGCCCGCCGGGGCGTCCTGTACCATTTTACCGAAACTGGCGGCAATGTCAAGCCCCAGGGGAGATTTTCAAAAAAAGAAAATACGGCGGAACTATTTCCGCCGCAGGTCGTCATAGGGGTGTTACGAAAACAAATCACAGACCCGGGAGGTCATTGCCATGAAAACCATGCTCCGAAACAAACGCGCCGCGCTGGCGCTGCTGTGCGTTCTGTTCCTTCTTCTGGCCGGCTGCGGCAGTGTGGCAGCTCCGACATCCGCGGACAGCCGTTCCTCTGCCTCCTTCGGCACCGGCCCGGTTTCCTCCGGCAAAGAAAGCGGCGGCGACGAGATCAATTCCCCGGATACCTGCGCGCCGGAGGCCTTCCCGGCGGAGGACAAGAGCAGCGATCATCTGTCCGTGGCTGCAGGGCTGCGGGAATACGGCATGGACAGCGCCGGGATCCCCGCGCTGGCCGAGGCCTCCGCCCCCGAGGCCGGAGGACCCGTCGACATCCCCGCGGAGCCCCTCGATCCGGGCAGCCCCCTGACCCTCACCGCCGGCGAATGGAACGACAACACCAACTGGTCCTTCTTCACCAACCTGGTGACCGGCGGCACCGTCCGCTTCCCCTCCTTTGGCATCGATCCGAGAAACCGGATCGCCGTCACGGTCAGGAATGAGGGCGGGAACCCGCTGGCAAACGAGGCCGTGGTGCTGACCTCCGAGGACGGACTGATCCTCTGGGCGGCGAGAACGGATTACAGCGGCGCAGCTTTCCTCTTCTTCCCCGAGGGCCGGACCCCCGGCTCCGTGCTCTGCGGCGACGTCACCGCGCCGGTACAGGTCACCGAGGGCACCGACGCCCAGGGCGTTGCCGTCTACCGGCAGGCCGAGACGCTGGAGCTCACCGTCACCCCCTCCGCCGCCCCCTGCACCGGCACCCAGATCATGTTCATCGTAGACACCACCGGCTCCATGGGCGACGAGCTGGCCTACCTGCAAAAGGACTTCTCCGCCATCACCCAGCGGGTGGAGGGCGACGACGTCAGCTACTGCGCCTGCTTTTACCGCGACGACGGAGACGATTACGTCACCAAGCTCGGCGCCTTCACGGGCGACGTGAAAGCCGTGCAGGAGCAGCTGGCCGTGGAATACGCGGAGGGCGGCGGCGACACCCCCGAAGCCGTGGACCGGATCCTGAAGGAAACACTGGTGGACTTTGACGGCTGGCGGGACGACTGCGTGAAGCTGGCCTTTCTGATCTTCGACGCGCCGCCCCACGAAGGCACCGACGAGACCCTGCAGCAGGCCGTGAAGGCCGCTGCCCAGAAGGGCATCCGCCTGATCCCCGTGGTGGCCTCCAACGCGGAACGGGACACCGAGCTCTTCGGCAGGGCCCTGTCCATCTGCACCGGCGGCACCTACGTGTTCCTCACCAACCATTCCGGCGTGGGAGAAAGCCACCTGGAGCCCATCGTGGGAGACTACGACGTGCGGCTGCTGCAGGATCTCATCGTGGAGATCATCGCAAGGTATCAAGGCTGATAATCTGAGGCTGTCATAGAGCCGATCAGCCCAAAGGAAACGGAAGAAAAAACGTGCGAAAGAAAACCGCACGCAAGCTTGTCAAAACAGCTTTTTGACATTGACATACGCAAAAGCCCCTGCGGATCGTTCCGCAGGGGCTTTTTGGCCAGGGGAAATATGCCGTAGGGGACGGGTTTCCCGTCCCGCGTTACAGAGAACCGAATCGGTTTCAACGGGCCGATGTGGTCATACTTCGTGACTCTAAAGAGTTCGGCCCCTACGGCGGCAGGAACCGGTTCATCAAGAAATCGTATTATCCGGCCGGGGCGGGGATGCGGAGCGTCGGGCCCTCTGCCGGGCAGAGCAGCTCGGCGCGTTCCGCTCCGGAGAGAATCAGCTCCGCCAGGGGATCCTCGATCCGACTCTGCATCAGCCTGCGCAGGGCCCTGGCGCCCGCCGGG
>JAEEGL014928027.1_pt1 | contig 10164 bp, 7 predicted proteins | sample 9134231 | NCBI WGS metagenome assembly JAEEGL01 (sample SAMN16246548, study PRJNA631951) | gut metagenome | biome: gut microbiome; feature: rumen; material: fiber-attached | host: Bos | place: Iran: Karaj | collected 2018-10
ATGACATGGATCTGGAGAAGGAGCGTGGCATCACTATCAAAAGCCACGCTATCCAGATGAACTACAAGGACTATGTGCTCAACCTTATCGACACGCCAGGTCATGTGGACTTCAGCTATGAGGTCTCGCGCGCCATCGCCGCCTGCGAGGGTGCGCTGCTGGTGGTCGACGCCACTCAGGGCATTCAGGCTCAGACTATCTCCAACCTCTACCTCGCCCTCGAGAACGACCTCGAAATCATCCCGGTGATGAACAAGATAGACCTCGACAGCGCAATGCCTGAGGAGGTGGCCGACGAGATTGTCGACCTCCTTGGCTGCAAGCCCGAGGAGATTCTCCGCTGTTCGGCTAAGACCGGCATGGGTGTCCCCGAGATTCTCGACGCCATCGTTGACCGCATCCCCGCCCCCGAAGGTGATCCCAATGCACCACTGCAGGCCCTCGTGTTCGACTCGGTTTTCAACCCCTTCCGCGGCATCATCAGCTACTTCCGCATTATGAACGGCACGCTGAAGACCGGCGACCATGTGAAGTTCTTCTCCACGGGCCGCGAATACGACGCCGACGAGGTGGGTGTGCTGCGCCTCAACATGGAGCCCTGCAAGCAGCTCTCTGCCGGCAACGTGGGCTATATCATCTCCGGCATCAAGACCAGCAAGGAGGTGCGTGTGGGCGACACCATCACCCACGTGCAGAACCCCTGCGAGAAACCCATCGAGGGTTTCGAGGCCGTGAAGCCCATGGTCTTCGCGGGCGTCTATCCTGTCGACACCGACGACTACGAGGAGCTACGCGCCAGCATCGAAAAGCTGCAGCTCAACGATGCCTCCCTCACCTTCGAACCCGAAAGCTCGCTGGCTCTGGGATTCGGCTTCCGCTGCGGTTTCCTCGGCCTGCTGCACATGGAGATTGTGCAAGAACGTCTGACGCGTGAATTTGACATGGACGTCATCACCACGGTACCCAACGTGCAGTACAAGGTGAAACTCACCAACGGCAGCGAAATTGACGTCTACAATCCCTCAGGTATGCCCGAACCTAACAATATCGCCGAGGTCTACGAGCCTTACATCCACGCCCAAATCATCACCAAGGCCGACTTCATCGGACCTGTGATAAAGCTCTGCATGGACAAGCGCGGCATCCTCAAGAACCAGAACTACCTCACCACCGACCGCATCGAAATCACCTTCGACCTGCCGCTCGGTGAGGTGGTCTTCGACTTCTACGACAAACTCAAGTCCATCTCCAAGGGCTACGCCTCCTTCGACTACTACATCAACGGCTATCAGCCCTCGAAGCTGGTGAAGCTCGAAATACTCCTCAACGGCGACCCCGTCGACGCACTCTCCACCCTCACCTATGTCGACAACGCCTATCCCATCGGACGTAAGATGTGCGAGAAACTCAAGGACCTCATTCCACGTCAGCAGTTCGACGTGGCCATCCAGGCCGCCATCGGCAGCAAGATTATCGCCCGCGAGACCGTGCGTCAGGTGCGCAAGGATGTCACCGCCAAGTGCTACGGAGGCGACATTACCCGTAAGCGCAAACTCCTTGAGAAACAGAAGGAGGGCAAGAAGCGCATGCGTCAGGTGGGAAATGTTGAGGTGCCCCAGAGTGCCTTCTTGGCGGTATTGAAACTAGATTAAAATCTTAAAATATTATAAAATGAAACAGACAATGAAACTTTTTTTGGCGGCTTTCGTTATGATGGCTACCGTGACCTTCACCGCCTGCGGTGATAAGGACAACGACCCCGAAGAGCAATCCTATCAGGCTTCCGCCACCTTTGACATCCTCTACAGCGGCCAGGCTGTTGCCGCTGGCGCCACTGTGGAGTATGCCCTCACCGCTGAGGAAGTGAGTTTCGACGACTGCGAAGTGAGCCTCTATGTGAAGAACAAGAGCAATGCTTCTGTCCAGCGTGTGTTCAAAGTGGAGCTCTCCGACGGTCCCTCCTCAATGGCGAACGCCCCTATCTGCTACGGTCAGTGCACCGAACATCAGCTTCCCTACACCTCTGAAGCTGTCGCTATTGCCGCCGGCGCCACCGACAGCAAACCCATCCAGATACACCTCTATCCCAGCCAGCACGGCGACGCCCACTCGGGAACCTACAAAGTCACCGTCGGCAAGGGTGCCAACCTCGAAGACCCTCAGGTCTGCTTCGTGAAATTCACTTGGTAAGTCCGCGCTCATAGCGCCGCACTTGCCACAGGTACCACACCAGCAGGGACGCCTTCACCAGCGCCCCTTCTGCTGCATAAAGGCCGATAGCAAGCAGGAAGTTGTGTTCCACGACACCCACGGCGATAGCGGCCACACGGAACACAAGCAACGCCACGTAAAAACCAAATTCCGTGCGCTGTGTAGAGAAGACGTTGGGAATGAACATCAGTGAGTTGCAGCAGAGAGTCGCCAGCGCCAGCGGCAGCAGGGTTTGCACAAACACGCCGCATCCTTCCCAGCGGTCGCCGAAGAGGAAGACGAACAGCGGTTCGGCCACGAATCCAGCCAGTACGCAGACCGGCACCGCCACTGCCAGCAACGGAAGCAGGAAGCGCCGAATCAGATGCATCAGCGGCAGCCCCTCGCGCACCGTCTCCGCCGTGCGGGCATAGAGCACACGCTCAAAGGCTACGCTGAGAATATTGGTGGGCTGCATGGTGAACGTCAGCGCCAATCCGAAAAGTCCCACCTCGGCACGCTCGAAATAGAGCGCCGCCCAGAGGAACGGCAGGTTCGAGGCGAAGGTATTAATGAAGTCCTTCGTAGCCACGAAGAAAGGGAAATTGCAGTGCTTCCGGGCAACGGCCTTGCTTTCTTCGGTAGTTGCTTTGGGCAACTGCAACTGGTGCAGCTTCAGCCGGTAGTTGACATTCGCCGCCGCTTGCCCCAGCACCGTACCTATCGGCATGCCGCTTTGGGAGAAACCCAGCAGCCCCAGCACTACCTTCATCAGGGCGCCGCTGCCGGCATTCACCGTGTCGGAGACGGCAATCGTCGCGTAGCGGTGGAAGCGGTTGTAGAGGAAACTGTAGACGCGTGAGGTGCCGCAGAAGAAGACCATCGGCGGGATGAGGAGCACCATCCAACCCAACTGTGCCATATTGCCTGGCAGCAGCCCTGTGAGCCACATCAGCAGCGCCACCGAGAGCAGGAATAATGAGACAATGGCGTTGAGCCGCAGCGCGAAGCGCGACACCGCCGCCGCCTCGCGCTCGTCGTCGGCCACCACGATGGCCAACTCGTACTTGCAGGTGCTGAAGATAATCAGCACCTCGATATAGGAATAGAAGATGTTGAATAGGCCGTAGTCGTCAGGCGTGTAGATGCGGGTGAGCACGAAATAGGCTGCCAGCGTGATCACCTGCGCCAGCACATTGCCGCTCACCAGCGTCGCCGCCTCTTTAATCAATCGTGAACCTCTAACCCCCATATCTTTAACCATTAACCTTTAACCGTTAAATCTCCCCGTGGTATTTTCGCAGTACCCATTCGGCACCCAAAAGGATTATTATCAATATCAGCACCCACGGCAGGTTCAGCAACTCGGAGAAGCGTGTGTGGGTGTAGATGACGGGCTTGAGAGTTGAGAGTTGAGAGTTGAGGGCTGAGAGTTGGTCGGGATAGTACATCTCACCGCCCGTGATGCTGCTGAGAGTGGCTAGCAGCGAGTGGTCGGCAGTGAGGTTGGCCTGCTCGAGGTGCAGCGCCTCCACGGCGAAAGCCCCTTCGGCGGTGTAATTCTTGCCGTCGTAGGTCGTTGTGGCGGTGTAACGATAGAGTCCTTCGGGCAGTGTCCCCAGTGAAAGACTATAGCCGTCGCCCTCTCGGGAGAAGTTGTAGTCGCCCTTGATGGAATCCCCTTTGAGGGTGAACTTGGCATCAGGGCTGTTGAAAGGCTCATAGCTCTCGTTGTAGAGTTGCGCCCGCACCACCACTTCGTCGTTGTCGGAATAGTGACGTTCCGTCTCCACAATGAAGCGCTCGCGGCTGTCGGTGATGGCGGCGAAGTTCACCAGCTGGCTCACCAGACGGTCGAAGTGGTCGTGTGTCTTGTTGTTCAGGAAGTCGTTGAGGCGCCAGCGCCACAGCCCTTCGCCCCAGACGAAGACGCTGCGTTTCGCTCCCTGCACCTGTGCCGCCACCAGTGGCTGTCCGGTGTTGATGTTGCCGAGACGGGCGGTGAAGAGCGACTGGAGGCTGGTGGATGTTTTCGCCTCACCGAAGGGCGCCGACAGCGGCGGCAACTCTTCGAGGGCGGCAGCATCGGCACCGTCGAGTGAGAAGAGCGAGAAGCGGTCGTTGAACAGGGCCGTCACCTCGTTGCTCTTCTTCGCTTTGGCCACAATCTCCAGTCCGGTATGCAGGGCGTTGAAGCGCGGCAAATCGGTCTGGGTGCCGATGATGTAGATGGAGTTTATAGATGAGAGTTGAGAGTTGAGAGTTGGGAACTGATGTGTGGCTGACGGGAGGTTGTGGAGAATGAGGAGGGAGACCTCTTTCAATTCTTCATTTCTCATTTTTAATTCTTCATTCAGAAACACCTCCGCCTCGTAGTTGGGGTTGCTCTCCACAGCCTGTTTCAAGGCTGCGAGGTCGGGGTGCGGGGCATTGCCGATGATGGCCACTTTGCGGCGACTGTCGAGGATGTCGGTATAGAAGGTCAGCACGTTGTTGGTGGCCGTCCGTTCACCGTCGACAACGGAGAGCCTCGCCGTGTAGCGTTGCAACCCCGGTTGTTCTGCTTTGAGTTCGAAAGTCAGGGTGCTGCTGAAGCTGTTGTCGTTGTAGTCGATGCCTTTTTGCGCCACCGTCTTTCCGCGGCTGTCGCTGAGGGTGAGCTGTGCCGAGTGTCCTTTCAGACGGGTGGCGTTGACGGTGATTTCCACGGGGAAGGTGTTGCCCGAGAAGGCTATGCGGTTGTGGCGTATGTTGGCCAGCGCGGCGTCGCGCTGCGGTGTGGTGTCGCCCAGGGCGACGGTGTAGACGGGGAAGGTGAGCCGTTCGGCTGTGCTGGCGGGATTGTTGCCGCGATTATAGATGCCGTCGGTGGCCAGCACCACGGCCCCCAGGTTGCGCCCCTGGTAGCGGCTGGCAATATCCTCCAGCGCCGCTGCGATGTCCGTCGTCGTCCCGCCAAACTCCTCATACACTACCTCACATTCCTCACTTTCCACTTTCCACTTTCCACTTTCCACTACCCGCTGGCTGCTGTCCACCGATTCCGACACATCCTGCGCCACCACCACTACAGGCTTCTGTCGCTCGTTGACGGTGCGTTTGGCCACGGGAGCCAGTAGCAGCAGGGCGATGACGGAGACGGCCACGAAGCGCAGCGCCGCCAGCAGCAGGTTCATACGCTTGCTGAAACGGCGGTGCCCCACAAGATAGAGTCCTGCGGCGTAGGCCGCTCCCGCCAGCAGGCAGAAGAGAACGTAATACCAAGGATAATCAATTACCATATACCAGTGTGCTGAATTTTTCGGGGTGGAAGCGTTCCTGCGCCACACGCAGCAGGTCGCCGGTGGTGACGCTCAGCAGGTCGGCGCTCATCTCCTCGAGGGTGTTTACGTGGTCGTAGCAGAGGTAGGCCTTTCCGATGCTCTGCATCTCGTTCAGGCCGTAGTCGTCGTTGATGGCCATCTGGCCTATCATTTGGCGCTGTGCCAGTCGCAGCTGCTGTTCGCTCAAGGCGTTCTCTGCAATCTTCATCAGCTCGTCGCTGATGAGCTTGCGGGCCTTGTCCTGTGCGTCGAGGTCCACGCCGGCGTAGACGTAGAAGAGGCCCGTGTCGGAGAAGGGGATATACTGCGACTCGATGTTGTAGCAGAAGCCGTAGTGCTCGCGCACGGCCACGTTGAGGCGCGAGTTCATCGCGGGACCGCCGAGGAGGTTGTTCAGCAGCGAGAACGCCGTCTTGTCGGCGTGGTAGATGTCGGGCGCCTCGCAGCCTATCAGCATGTGAGCCTGATGCGTGTGGCGGTTGATATGGCGGTCGAAAACCCGGAACGTGGGCTTCTCCTTCCGAGTATTCGGAATACTCTGATTACTCTGAGGGAAAGCCCCGAAATGCTTCTCGCAGAGCCTCACCAGCCGCTCCATCTTCACGTCGCCGGAGACGGTGATGACCATCCGCTCGGGTGTGTAGTGGCTCCGCATGAAGGAGCGCAGTCCTTCGGGAGTGAAGCGTTTCACGTTGCGCTTGGTACCCAGGATATTGTGTGCCAATGGGTGGTGCTCGTAGGCCAGTTCCTCATATTGGTCGTAGATGAGTTCCGACGGGGTGTCGTTATAGCTGTTAATCTCCTCCAGCACCACATCCTTCTCCTTCTCTATCTCGTTCAGGGGGAAAGTGCTATGGAAAAGGATATCGGCAAAGAGCTCGAGGCAGCGCTCCAGGTGCTCCGAGAGCGACGAGGCGTAGACGCAAGTCTCCTCCTTGGTAGTGAAGGCGTTGAGCTCGCCCCCCACGCCGTCGATGCGGTTGAGGATATGGTAGGCCTTGCGGTGCTCGGTGCCCTTGAAGAGCGAGTGCTCGATGAAGTGCGCCGTCCCCTCCTCGGCCCCGCGCTCGTCGCGTGAGCCCACGTTGATATACACGCCGCTGTAGGTCACCCTCGCCGGCGTGTGGCTGAGTATTATCTTGATGCCGTTAGGCAGAGTGTGGTATTCGTACATTCTCACCCTATAACAAAAAAAACACCAAAATATTGTATTTTTTTTACCACAATCCAAAAAGAACTTGTATCTTTGTAGTATTGACGACGTCGAACGATGGCTGCTAAGTGGCTGTAAAGTAGTGGTTTTGTGCGATTGATATACTGCATTTGTTCAGTATTTGTTCAGTGAATCACTGAACAAATACTGAATAAATACTGAACAAATAGCGAGCAAGATAATTCGAAAATACTAGCTTTAAACATAGGAGACCATAACAATGAAGAAAAAAGAGACACCGAAAGGGTTATTGATGACGGGCAGCTTCCGTAGAGCCGGGATGACTTTCTATCTGCGAAACGGGGGCATTGTGGCCCGAGTGTCCAAGTCGATGGAGCGTCGCAGTTGTACGTTGGCACAGTTTGAGCAGAGGATGCGGATGCGGCACACCATCGCGCTGTGGCAGATACTGAAGCCATGCGGGCCGATGTTTACGCAGCGGAAGACGGCGTACCAGAATTTCGCGTCGCTGGCCAACCGCTTGCCGGTGGTGTATGTGCCGAAGACGGGGGCGGGGAGCGATGCGTCGTTTCTGATGCCGGATATTCCGGTGAGCGATGGAACGCTGCCGGTGGTGAAACAACGGCTGGGTGATTCGGCGCTGCTGACGAACCTCAAGGCCGCAGAACTGAAGCAGGGCGAGGAGCTGTGGCTCTACACCGCCGAGCAACTCACCGACGGGCGGTCGCCGCAGGTGCGGTTCAACAAGCGCAAGGTGGCGCTGAGTGAGATGACGGAGGTGGAGGGCTGTCTGGCGTTGACGGGCGCGGAGTTCGCCGACGAGATGAAGGGCTGGGCATTGGTGCGCGTGAACGGCGACCGCTGCTCCACGCAAACCATAGTGACCCGCTGCACCTACTACCAGCAGTTCACCACCGACGAAGCCCTGCAGGCTGCCGCCAAAAGCTACGGCGGCCTCACCGACTGACGGCTTTCCCATCGGCGACTAATCTTTTCCTTTCATGTGAGAGATACTGGCCTGCATCGCGGGCGAGGAAAATAAATTTGGTGGAACCGGATTTTATTTGTATTTTTGCATTTTAATTTCTCATTGAGAATGGACAAACCGGCAATAGTGACAATCCACGCACAATGGTGGTAAAAGGAGGAGACAACAGAGTCACAGTTGTTCTCCATGAGGAAATATACACCCAAATACAGAGACTATGTCAGAGCAAGAAATAAAAGAGTTTGAAGAAAAACTAACTGCCGGTTTGCAGTTGGCCGAGGAGCGTATGTTGCAAGAGAAAGCCTTGCACAACGAGTGTGTCGTTGTGCAGACCACAGATGGCATCATCCAGCGCATCCCGGCCAGAGAGGCCCTTGCCACCCTTCCGAAGTAGCGAGTGAATACGGGTCAACAACAGGTAATACTTTATTTTCAGAATATTAATCCGTGTAAAATAATAAAATTTGCAAAGATGAAATTGTTTTCGTATATTTGCAGTCAATATTTTTCGACATAGAAAATGGATGACAAGCCTACATTTGTTGGTATACTTTCTATAATGATGGTACTGCAATTTGTCAACAAGCTGTTGACGAATTTGGTGTTGCAATTCGTCAACAGCCTGCTGACGAATTGGAAATTTGTTTTTTCGCGCCCGGGAATAAAATAATACCGCTATATCAAAAAAGCATCGCTGAATGGATTAATTCTAGCGGGTCAGCTTGATGAGCGAACACCGTTGCAAGAGATGTTTATTGACCCGCGGCACCGCCATGCGCCTGCCATTCAAGATCGAGCTTGCCAATGCGCCAAGTGAGACCGAAGGTGAGGTATCGGGAACTCAAGTGACTCGAACTGTTGGCGGTGTAAGTGGGAGCTGCTACGGTGGTGCTCGTCAAATTGTTGTTTAGCAAGTCGCTGATGCTGGCACGCAGCGAGAGTCGTCCCTCAAGCAATGTGGCCGAGGCTCCTAGACCTATGCTGACGGCTCGCTGCTCCTGAGTGTATAGGCCAAGGGTAGGTGTGCCGTAGCTGATGTTGGCATCGATATTGACCAGTTTGGCCACCTTTGTCCACAATCGGGCGTATATGTTCCACGATGTCTGCTCCTGTGCAGCCTCACCTTCGACTGCATAGCCGCTGCGGTACAGGCTGGCGTTGAGGCTGACACTTGCCCATGCCGCCGGACGGTAGGTGATATTGGCGTCGGCTCCCGCCTTGTATGACGAGACGATGTTCATCGGCATGGCGTAGGTGATGACGCGCCCTATGTACTCGTCGGCGTAGGGAGTGGAGGCGGTGACGCTCTCAATGCCGCCTGAGGTGTAGTTGGCGTAGGCTTCGACACCCATGTTGCCAGCTATTTTAATTCCGTTGCCAAACAAGTTGGCGACCTCATTAAAATATCGGTTCCAACTGACGGTGGCTTTTTCAGTATAAGAACTGTGAAGATTGCGATTTCCGGTGCTGTAGCTGTCGTCGCTGTAAATGCGCGAAGTGGTGAGGTCGCTACCGCTGGGCGTGTTTACGTTGTGCGACAGCCGGAAGCGCCAATAATGCATCCCCTTGGTGCGGTGAGTGAGGCTGAGCGACGGCTCGAATGTGAGGAAGCGGAAAAGGGTGTCGTCGGGGAAGAGTCCGTTGCTTTGGATGTGCAGCCATGACTGCTTGCCATAGAGGTCTACGGTCAACGTGGTGCGAACCCATTCGTGACGCCAAGAAATCAAGGCCGAAAGCGATTGTGTGTAGTAATCCGAGATGTTGTTGCGCAAGGTGTCAGGTAGTGTGTATAGGCCCGACAGCGGGTCGAGATAGCAGATGTCGCGGCGGTTGTGGCTGTCGCCAAAGGGGCGGCCCGCAATGCGGAGAGATAGCGCGTCGTTGCTGTCCAACGGGTGGTTGTAGGTGAGCGAGAGGTCGATAGTGTTGCGGCTGCCGTATTTGTCGTTGGTACGGTCGTAGTTATCGGGCAGTGTGGTCGTAGGTGCACCCTCGGCAAGACCTATGAGGCGTTGCTGGAGGTAATGGTTTCCGTTGAACATATAATTCCACACGCCACCAAATTTCAGATTCTGCCCCTTGCGGCGGAATCGACGCTTGATGTCGAAACTCAAGGAACCATTGAGCATGGCGAAGCGTGAGTCGGAGCTGTCGCGGTAGCGATAGTGCACCGTGTCGGGACGATAGTCCCATTGTTCGCGATAAGTGACCATTCGGTCGTTGTAGTCGCCTTGCAGCAGATTGAAGCTGTTGACGTGTAGATCGGTGACAGAATCAATCTTGTAGTCGATGTTGAACATCAGGTCGCCAAAGTAACGGGCATTTTCATTAGTCGTGCGATAATAGAAATGGCTGGTGGTATCGGTTCTGTCGGTGAGTGTGGCATCGCCGCTACTGTTGCTCTCCCCATGGCTACGGCTGCCCGCCAGGTGGATGTTGAACTTCAGTCGGTCGCTGTTGCGCACATAGCTCACCCACGGCGAGAAATA
>JAEEGL015710364.1_pt1 | contig 10164 bp, 12 predicted proteins | sample 9134231 | NCBI WGS metagenome assembly JAEEGL01 (sample SAMN16246548, study PRJNA631951) | gut metagenome | biome: gut microbiome; feature: rumen; material: fiber-attached | host: Bos | place: Iran: Karaj | collected 2018-10
GCTCCTCTGGCTCCTCGGGTTCCTCGGGCTCTTCGAGCTCCTCGGGCTCTTCGGGCTCTTCGGGCTCTTCAGGCTCCTCGGGCTCTTCGGGCTCCTCTTTACAGCCAGGATTATTATCTATTTTTAAATCAATTTCAATTTCTTCTTCCTCAACGCTCTCAATAACCGCGTATCCGCTATCATTCCCGTTATCCGCCACAGCGCGGACCGGAAATAGGTTCAGCAAAATAGCAATAATCAAAAGCCAAGAGGTTTTTTTAGAAAAGGCTTTCATAATGCTCATACTCCAAAAAGGCAGAAATGCGAACAAATCGGTCCATTTTTATGATTTATACAAACGAATTGTCATATTATGCCAAATCCGTCAATCTGTGCAAAATTTTATGTATTGCTTTTTTGATTTTATCACATTTAATTATTAATTTCAATACACATTGCAGTAAAATGTCGATTTTTTCAAAGAGGCTTATCAGTTGACTTTTCCCGTGCAAATAACTATAATTAATCCAGCACAATGCCGGAGGCGGAGCTTTCTTGTTCAGATATAAACGGGAAAAAGTGAAAATCAAAGCGGGAGAACGGGATATGGAGCTGATCGTTCTGCGTCCTAAGGATCAGGATTCGCCTCTGCCCGGGCTTCTTTGGCTTCACGGCGGAGGCTACGCGACCGGCACTCCCTCGATGGTCTATGTATCGCGCGCCGTCGATATACTTGAGGACTGCGGCTGCGTCGTCGTGAGCCCTGACTACAGGCTCTCGACCGAGGCTCCGTATCCCGCCGCCATTGACGACTGCTATGCAGCCCTCTCCTATATGGCTGAGCACGGCAAGGAGCTGGGTATCGACTCATCTCGCCTTATGGTCGGAGGCGAGAGCGCGGGAGGCGGACTTGCCGCAGCCCTCTGCATTTACGCGAGAGACAGAGGCGGTCCGGAGATACGCATCCAGTTTCCACTGTACCCCATGCTCGACTGCTACGACACAGACTCATCCAGAGACAATCACGGAATAACGTGGAACACTTCCCGAAATCGCGCCGCCTGGAAGCTCTACCTCGGCGCCCTCGCAGGCTCTGAGAATATTCCGTCCTGCGCCTCTCCCGCCCGTGAGACGGACTATTCCGGACTGCCGCCCTGCTACACCTTCGTTTGCACGGGCGAGCCATTTTACGACGAGACTCTATCCTACGTTGCCGCTCTCCGTGCAGCAGGAGTAGACGCTGAGGCGGACGTATACCCCGGCTCCGTTCATGCCTTCGATATGGTCACTCCATTCACCGAAACGGCAAAAAAAGCCCGCGCACGCTTTCGCGAGGCGTCGGCTGAGCTTTACAAGAAATATACTATCCGATGAAATTCAAAGGCGCCCGGCAGTTATTCCTGCCGAGCGCCTCGTTTTATTCTATCTCAATGACCTTGAGCTGGCTTGCCGCAAGCCCCGTCTCGCTTTTTATCACGTCCGTTATCTGAGCTACGCCGGCATTCGAGAGCCCGACCTCGCTCGCCACTGTCACGGTAGCCGAATCATCGGTTAGATATACGACGCAGTCGGTAAAGCCCTTGGATTTGATTATCGTCTCGATCTCCGCCTCCTTCAGACTGAGGTCGGCAAGCTCCGCCATCTTCTTGAGAGCCGCGTCCACCGTATCACGCTCTGCTCCCTCTGAATTTGCGACGGTCTGGAGCGCGGATTGCGCCTCGTCTCTTGCCTCCTTGCGCTGAAGCCTTATAGCGGCAAATCTCTCCTCGAGAATTGTGCGCGCGGATTCCTTCTTCTCGTCGCTGCCCGAGTAATAGAGCCCGGCCTCCTCTCCTTTTTCGCTCAAGGCCTCTGCGGTGTCGGAGTTCTCACCAGCCGTCGTTTGAGTTTTAGTCCCGCTTTCCTTTTTATCCGAAGTCTCAACGCTCAGCTTTCCGACGCTCTCGCCCGCCTTCTGTGCCGCCTCCGTCTTCCTGTCGTACGACCAGTTCAGATACACGGCGACGCATACGAACACAATCACCGTTATTATTACAGCGTTCCTCTTGAATACCTTCATTTTGCTCCACCCTTCATTTTGATTTAAGAACGGTTATTCTGTCCGACGACAGTCCGGTCAGACTCTGCACCGCGCTCACCACTCTGAGACGCACCGAGTCGGAGTCCGCGCCCTCGCAGGCGACCACGCAGCCTATTAGCTCAGGTCTCAGCTTTTTTACCACGACGGCCTCCGAGCTCCCCGAGCCCCTTGGAACAGTCACGGTCGTAGAGCTCTCCTCTCTCCCGTCAGCGGTCAGCTTCCTGTTTTCAAGATATACTGTCTCCTCGCTCGCAGACGCTGTCAGACGCACGCTCGCCTTTCCGACGCCGTCTACCTCTTCCAAAAGAGTTCTTATTCTCTCCTCCTCAGCCTCTATAGAGAAGCCCGCGTCCGCCTCTGTCACGTCCGCCGGAGAGCTCTGAAGCTTTGCGCTTTCCGTCTTTTTCGAGGGCCAGAGGATAAGGATAAGTCCGATTACTCCTACGGCGATGAGCGCCGCTCTTTTTTTAAGCTTCTCTCTCAGTATCTTAACGTCAATTTTCATTACCCGTACTCCATATCTGCCTCTCCTTCGGTATGCCGAGCTCGGACTCGATATACCCTTCGAGCCTCTCCGGCGCTTTTCCGGAAGAGCCGCACTCCAACCTTACGCTCACGGGATACCAGAGTCCCTCCTCCGACCATTCGCACAGGACCGAGGCTTTAACTCCTTTGATCCCGAGCTCTTCGGCTTTGTCCAATATATATTCGGACAGCCTCGATTCTATGATAAATCTCGTCTCCTTCTCCGCCTTTTCCATGCCCGACGCCCGCTCTTCATAGAATCCGCTTCTCATTTTCTCCATCTCAAGTGAAAAGGCTCCATAGTCGAAGCTGAGAGCAAGGCTCAAAAGGGCTGCGGCGGAAAGCAGACCGCAGGCAAGCTTCAGCGCTCTCTTTGCTCCGCCCTCTGGAGCTATCGACAGAGCGGCGGACGATATGAGAGCGGCTCCGATAATCCTCAGTATCCACTGCGCGATCGCATCTATCACGAGCTCACCGCCTTTACCGCAGCGGAAATAGATATGATAAGCATAACCGACTGCAGTCCGACGGCTCCCACAGAAAAGCCCATGGCTGTTCCCACGTCGCCAATAAAACCGGATATCTCCTTTCCCGCTATCGGCTCAGACAGAACGGAGGCAGCCCTGAACATAAGGTGATTAGCCGCGGCCCTCACTGCGGGAGCAGCTGCCAGCGTGACTACAGCAATTATTCCTATTGCTCCGGACGCAGCCTTAACCGCATCAAGACCGGCGGCGACAGTTTCCGAAGCGTCGGTTATCAGCCTGCCGACAACGGGCACAAAGTTACCTATCGCCGTTCTCGCGGCCTTGACCGCTACGGCGTCAGCCTTCGACGCTATCGCTCCGGAGAGCGTCAAAAAAAGCGTGAATGCAGAGGCAATTGCTATAAGTATCGTGTTTATCGCCCATTTAATCAGCTTTGCAGCCGCGCTTATCGCCCCTCCGAAGGAATGCGACGCGGCAGAGGCGGCGACAAAGGCGTAGATCAGCGGAATAAGCGCCTTCTTTGTCAGAGACGATAATATCGCAATAAACAGCGTCGCGGCGTAAAGGCTCGCGGAAGCCGTCATCGCCTTTCCTGTGACGGCAGAAGCTGAGGCAAGCGCAGGAAGCAGCACAGCGGAAAAAGCGGAGAGCTCGTCCATCGCTTTCTCGCAGCTCCCGATAAGGCTTCGCACACCTCCTATTGAAACGGCGCAGATAGCAAGAACCGCGGCAAGCCTCGCAGCGCTCAAGCCGCTCTTGTCTCCGAGAAAGGCAGATGCAAGAGCTGAAATAAGCACTGCCGCGAACACGGCGGCGGCATTTTTCAAAGCTCCCTTTATCGGGTCGTCCCCGCCGAACAGCACGTTCTCTATAAGTCGGCGTAAAAAGAGCGCAACATCAGTTTCCCCTCCCTCCGCTATTTCCGCAGCAGCCTCTCTTGCCGCCTCCGGCGCAGCGTCGACGATCTCGTCGAGTCCGGCGGCGAATGCAGTAGCGGATAAGCTTAGCAGGAGCAGAGCGGATATAATAATCGAAACGGCTCTTCTTCTCATAGAAGTCCCCTTATCATCTCAAGTATGCTTTTTATAACGGGCAGGGTCACGAGCACGCCCGCCGCTGCTCCGCACAGCTCCGCTGCCGACGCAGCTGACGTCATGCCGGCGTCCTTCAGAACGTCTGACGTAAGTCTTGCGATTATGCTTATACCGAGTGTTTTCAGAACTGCTGCGAGCGCAGCGGGCTGGGCTCCCGCAGTCTCGGCAAGCTCTGTAAGCGAATCTGCGAGACCTTTGAGCGCGCCGCTCGCAGCGGCGACCGAGAAAAAAGCGGCGGCGGTTATTATCGCAAGGCTCAGCGCGGGGCTGTCCTTTTTTATAGATACGGCAATAAAGGCTGCCGGAATGCAGACAGCCGCGCATTTGAGAATTGTTTCCACGGCGTTACAGACCGAAGAGTGACTTTATCAGGTCGAACAGGCCGGATATCTCCCTCACTATCACGATTAGCACGACTACAAGTCCGGCTATCGTCGTCATAAGCGCCTGCTCCTCTCTCCCCGACCTTATGAGAAGCAGATTAAGCACCGCCACGAGAATGCCTACAGCCGCGATTTTGAATATCAGATCAACTTCCATAGTATTCCTTCTGTCTAAAGAATAATAACGATCGTGAGGATCGCCGCCGAAAGTGGCAGGAGGAATCTCAGTTTTCCCTCCTTCCTCCTTTTTGCTTCAAAAAGGTCATAGCTCACCTGAAGCCTTTTTTCCGCTCTGTCCAGAATCGCCGCTACCGTCTCTCTGTCATACCTGCCCAGTCCGCTCCCGACCTCTTCTATCGCTTCAAGCTCATCTTCGGAAAGAACTCCGAGGCTCTCCTTTACAGCCTCGCTCCAGATATCGAAAAAGCTTCGCTCTCCGAGCCCTCTCATTCTTTCCGCCACGCGGGCGTAGAATTCAGCCGTTCTTCCCTTCAGCGTACCACTGACCGCCGCCAAGGCTTCGTTTGTTGAAGCAAAGCCGGAAACGATCTCAGCCCTGAGCGACGTCAGCGACGACGTCAGCGACCTTAGCGTTTCAGCTCTTTCCCGGTCCCTTCTCAGGCTTTCCGCTCCGCTCATAAGAGCGGCTATAACGATGAGAATGCAGCCTGCGGTTTTCAAATTAACGCCTCCCTGCGGTATGCTCTTCGCCCGTCTCTGCGTTCTATTACTATAAGCTCCTCGAATATGCCGCAGGTCAGAAGCCTCTTATACACCGGTCTGGCGCCGAGCTCACCTGTCGACGCTGCGTGAAGAGTCGCTATCAGCTTTATTCCGCAATGCGACGCTCTGATCATCGCTTCAGCGTCCTCCTCCGCGGTTATCTCGTCTACGGCTATGACCTCCGGATTCATTGAGCGCATCAGCATCCCTACCGCCTTTGCCTTCGGGCAGCCGTCCAGAACGTCAGTCCTTTTTCCAACGTCCATCATCGGCTCTCCCTCATAAAAGGCGGCTATCTCGCTTCTCTCGTCGCAGAGCCCGACCCTCGGTCCACCGTCAGCGGATGAGATATGTCTTACAATATCGCGCAGCAGAGTAGTCTTTCCGCCGCCCGGAGGCGATATTATAAGCGTCGATTTCAGCCTTCCCGCGGGAAAGACCGCATCTATCACCGGCTTGGAAGCGCCGATCATCTCCCTCGATATTCTGATGGCGGCGGATGAGACGGAGGAAAAGCCAGAGACTTCTCCGCCGGATGTTCCCACTGTCCCGCAGAGACCGACCCGAAATCCGCCCTTCGCCGTTATAAAGCCCTCTGCTATCTTCTGAGACGCCGTGTGCATCGACGCTCCGGTAGCCGCCTCGAGAACAAAGCAGAGCTCTCTTTTAGTCACCGGATCTCCTCCGAGGCTCTTCTCGCCCTCGGGCATAACAGCGGATGCCGGACAGCCTATCCTGAGTCGGAATTCCTCGCATTTCTCCCGGCTCTCCCTCTTCATCTCCCGCGCGCGCTCTCTGATGCTGTGCGGCAGGAGAAGCGCCGCTCTGTCGAACCGCTCGACTGCGCTTGAATAAGTCACGGCTCGTCCCCCTTTCCGCTTAATTCTATTTGACTTTGCTCTGAACTATTACATAAAAAAGCGGAGGCGCCTGTGACGCCTCCGCTTTGATGTCTGTTGATAAGTTTACATAATTATTCCGCTTTGCTTACGCTTGAGATAGAACCTGTCGGCTATCATGGCGATGAACTCCGAATTTGTCGGCTTGCCCTTCATGCCGGATACCGTATATCCGAAGTATTTCTGAAGCACCTCGACGTCGCCTCTGTCCCATGCAACCTCAATTGCGTGCCTTATAGCGCGCTCAACTCTTGATGAAGTCGTGCCGAACCTTGCGGCCACCTCCGGGTACAGCACCTTCGTCACTGCGCTCAGCACCTCCATATCGTTGATGGCGTATACTATAGCCTCGCGCAGATATTGGTAACCCTTTATGTGCGCGGGGATGCCAATCTCATGGATGATCTCGGTAACTCCCGCCTCAAGGTCGGCTCTGTCCTTTCTGCGCGAGAGCTTTTCGTCATTTTCGTCGCGTGTCCTGCCCATAAGCTGCCTTATTCGCCTTGCAATCTGGTCGGAGCCGCAGGGCTTAGTCAGATAATATTCCGCTCCGAGCTCGGCCGCAGCGTTCACCGTTTTCTCACCGACGAGACCGGATACGACTATTATCGCCGGCCTTTCCGACTCCTGAAGCTTCGAGATGCTCTCGATAAGCTCAAGACCGTCAAGCTCCCTGAGCACCAGATCAAGGACCGCTACGTCCGGCTTTTGCGCCTTGATGAGCTCAAGCGCCTCTCTTCCGCTGCCAGTCTTTCCGATCACCGCTATGTCAGGCTCGTTCCCGAGCCTCTCGCAGAGAAGATCCCGGAAATCATCGCCGGCATCCGCCACTACTATGTTTATTTTGTCATTCATCCATATAACCTCCATTGTAGAATTTCATTCCACAAACCCCGGTTGAGTATAATGTAACACATTGAGACAGCATTTGCAATAGCAATTTGGAAAAATTTGAAAATTTTTTCCTATGTTTACCTTTGGCTGATGCTTTCGGCATTTTAGGGGATATTTATATGAGAATTGGCTGTAATTTGCGGAATAATAAAAGCGGGCGGCTTGATCATTTACATCTGAATTTTCAGAAAGGCAAAAACGAGATTTTTTGACTATACTTCTTTCTCTCCGTTCGGGGATGATAAGTCTGTTCCGCGATCTTATATGAAAGGAGACTGAAAAATTGAAGCTAAAAAAGACGGCGGCCGTTTTTCTTTTTGCGATGCTCACCGCGGCTCCCGCGCTTGCAGCAGAGCTTCCGAAGGAGCTTGTACCGATGGGAGAGGTCGTCGGCATCAGCATTAAAACGGAGGGCGTGGAGATCTCTGAGCTGTCTTATATAGAGACAGAAGACGGCTCTTATTCACCTGCAGGAAACGCGGGCATGAAAGCAGGAGACGTTATCATCGAGGCCGGCGGGAAAAAGATAGAAACGGTTGCGGATATTGCCCTCGCACTGAGAGAGCAGGGCGGCCGGGAGCTGAGAGTAAAATTCAAAAGAAACGGCTCTACGCTTTCGGCGGTCGTCAAGCCCATAGTCAGGGACGGAACGGCTCTCTTGGGAATATGGGCAAAGGACGGAATAAACGGAATCGGAACGATAACGTTTTACGATCCGGAATCCGACGTTTTCGGCGCGCTCGGGCACCCGGTTTCGGAAGACACGGGAGATTTCTGTGACGGCAGCATACACCCCGCTGTGATAAGCGGCGTTGTGCCCGGAAAGGCGGGAGCTCCCGGTCAGCTCGGCGGCAGCATAGATTTATCCGAGAATAACGGGGAAATAACGACCAACTCTCAGGCCGGCATATTCGGACTATTGAAGGAGAGCCCTGCGTTGTCTCAATGTCCGATACCCGTCGCCTCAAGGTCTGAGATACGCGAGGGCGATGCCATAATACTCTCCGCAGCAAGCGGAGCGGTCAAGGAATACTCGGTCAAGATCGAAAGCGTATACACGAAATCCGAGGATATGCGGTCTATGCTTATCCGAGTCACCGACTCGGAGCTTATGGCTCTTACCGGAGGTATCGTACAGGGGATGTCCGGAAGCCCTATTATTCAGGACGGAAAGCTTATCGGCGCCGTTACGCACGTTCTCGTTGCCGATCCGACCAAGGGTTACGGCATAGCGATAGACGATATGCTAAGTGAGTGCAGAAACGCAGGTCTTTACGACAAAGCGGCATAAAAAATCCGGGCGCTTCAATCAGCGCCCGGACAGCTCTTTTTCTTTTTATTCCGTTTCTATCAGCTTGAACATTCCCGCAGTCACAGACCTGTATTCAGCCTCAAGCTGCTTGCGAAGTTCCTCGCCGCTGGGCTGGATATGGTAGTAGACCCTCATCATCCTCTTGCCAACGAGCCTTCTCTCGTCTGCGATATGCCCCTCCTCCAACAGCTTATACAGCACCGGATAAAGCGAACCCTCCTGCGTTGTGATTGCACCGTCGGTGTAGCGGTTGATATCCTGAACTAATTCGTAACCATACTTCTCTCCGTTCTTGAGAAGAGAAAGTACCGCCAATGGAAGAAGACCGCGTCTGTATGTGCCTTGATCGTTGCTTCTCATATTAATCACACTCTTCCTATTTGATATTCTATATTTTATAATTGTTAGATAATGCTGTCAATCTGTTTTTTGTGAAAGTATTTTTATCGAATGAATAACAATGCAATATATAGTACACTTTTTTGCCTGCACTTTTCTCAAACCTGATCTGATTTCGCATAGCCTATCGGCGCGTTCTTGCATATTTCGTGATTTTCGCCCTATATATGCGCGTAATCTGCAATTATTTTATTGAATAAAATTCTTGACATGGATTTCGGGCGGTATTACAATGCGGATTAGCGTAATTGCAAAACAGTCAGGAGGAAAAAAACGCATGAAAAACGAATATATGCTTTCCGTACTTGAAACCGTAAAAAAGCGTAACCCCGGCGAACCCGAATTCATTCAGGCTGTCACCGAAGTTTTCGAGACTCTTGAGCCCGTTATCGAAAAGAGGCCCGACCTCGTCAAGGCCGGCGTTCTCGAGCGTCTCGTTGAGCCGGACCGTCAGATAATCTTCCGCGTTCCCTGGGTCGACGACAACGGCAAGGTGCAGGTCAACCGCGGCTACCGCATTCAGTATAACGACGCGATCGGCCCATACAAGGGCGGCATAAGGCTTCACCCCTCAGTATATATGGGCATTATAAAGTTCCTCGGCTTTGAGCAGATTTTCAAGAACAGCCTTACCACTCTCCCTATGGGCGGTGCGAAGGGCGGCTCCGACTTTGATCCCAAGGGCAAGAGCGACAACGAGGTAATGCGCTTCTGCCAGAGCTTCATGAGCGAGCTCTACAAGCACATCGGCAAGGACATAGACGTTCCCGCCGGCGATATCGGCACCGGCGCCCGTGAGATAGGCTATATGTTCGGTATGTACAAGAAGCTCACCGGCGAGTGGAGCGGCATCCTCACCGGAAAGGGCATACCCTACGGCGGAAGCCTTGCCCGTACCCAGGCGACGGGCTACGGTCTCTGCTACTTCACCGACGAGATGCTGAAGGCGAACGGAAAGAGCTTCGAGGGCGCGACCGTTCTCGTTTCCGGCTCCGGCAACGTCGCTATCTACGCCTGCGAGAAGGCTACTGCTCTCGGCGCAAAGGTCGTCGCAATGTCCGACAGCAACGGCTACATCCACGACCCCGACGGCATCGATCTCGACGCTGTAAAGCAGATTAAGGAGGTCGAGCGCAAGCGCATCAAGGAGTATGTCGCCACTCATCCGAACGCGACCTACACCGAGGGCTGCAGCGGAATTTGGACTATCCCCTGCGACATCGCCCTTCCCTGCGCAACGCAGAATGAGATCAGCAAGGAGAGCGCTGAGGCTCTCGCGAAGAACGGCTGCTACGCCGTTTCCGAGGGTGCGAATATGCCCTCCACCCCCGAGGCCATCGAGGTCTACTTCGCAAACGGTATGCTCTACGGCCCCGCGAAGGCCGCGA